>Ga0265296_1001091_pt1 | contig 33461 bp, 29 predicted proteins | sample MunlanPumphouse1_FD_189073 | JGI IMG/M metagenome (GOLD analysis project Ga0265296, IMG submission 189073) | Groundwater microbial communities from a municipal landfill in Southern Ontario, Canada - Pumphouse #1 | ecosystem: Environmental > Aquatic > Deep subsurface > Groundwater | place...
TTGTTGGTTGTCTACGGTGTAGCCCTGTTCTTCCGCCCATTTTTGAATTGGCGCGTCCCAGGTTGAAAATTGCGGATCAGAGGTGGGATTTTCCGGCGGCGGACCGGCGGGGTCATCTTTGTTCACGTAAAAAAGAATGGTATGAACTTCGCGGAATTTTTTTTCTACAATCGTAGTCGGAGGAGTAAATTCCGTGGCCAGTTTTCCCGAGAGTCGGTCAATTTTTACCACGGTCTCCGGCCCGATTTCTCCTTTCAAAATCGGTTTGTCGGTTAGAACCGGGTCGGGTGGAGTAAAATTTTCCACCGGCGTACCTTCAAGCGCCTTTCTCATAAAAGCGTTCCAAATTGGGGCGGCCACATAAACGCCGTCGGCACCGCGTTTCATTTCTTTATTGCTGTTATTGCCCGACCAGACGCCAGCGACAAGCGAAGGAGTGTAACCAATGGTCCAGCCGTCGCGCCAGTCGTTTGTCGTGCCGGTTTTGGCCCCGACTGGTCGGCCGGGAAGAGCGAGGGCGCCGCCAGAACCGAAAATGTAAGAGCGGGCCGCGTCATCAGACATAATACTCGCGATCTGGCGGGCTGTTTGTTTTGGCATGACTTCTTTGCCTTCGTTTTCTTTCCATTCTTCAAGGATTTTTCCGTTGGCATCTTCCACTTTTAAAATCGGCGTGGTCTCGTGCAGTTTTCCTTCCGTGGCAAAAGTGCCAAAAGCGGCTGTGTGTTCCAAGAGTCGCACTTCGCCGCCGCCCAAAACGAGCGAGAGACCAAAGCGCGAGCGATCTTCGAGAGTTGTGTAACCCATGGCTCGGGCTAAATTTAAAACGTTATCAATTCCGGCGAGGTACAATGTCTTTACGGCCGGAATATTTAATGAACCGGCCATCGCAGAGCGCATAGAAACCGGGCCGTGCTCTTTGTCATCGTAATTGTGCGGGATATAATCTTTAGTGTCGGTTTTAAAAGTCGTGACTAAATCAAAAAGAGTGGTTTCCGGGGTAAAACCTTTTTGAAAAGCCGTGGCGTAAACAATCGGTTTGAAAGAGGAACCGGGTTGGCGGAGGCGAAGCGTCACGTTGACGTTTGGTTCAAATTTGCAGTTCAAACCCGGATCGCAGCCTTCCGGCTCCGGTTCGCCAAAATAATCTTTAGAGCCGACCATGGCCAAAATTTGTCCGGTCTTTGGATCAAGGGCTACGAGGGCGCTATTGTAGGCGTTATATTTGGTAACATTTTTTTCAGCGTTTTCAGAGATCGCTTCTTCGGCGAATTTTTGTTTATCAAAATCAAGCGTGGTGTAAACCCGAAGCCCACCTTGCTCCACAACTTTTTCTCCGTATTTTTCCGTGAGAATTTCTTTAACATACATAACGAAGTGCGGGGCGGTGATGGATTCTTTTTTATCAATAACCCTGGCGAGAATGTCAACGTTTTTTGCCGCTTCGGCTTCTTCTTCCGTGATATACTCTTCTTCCACCATGCCGTCTAAAATATATTTTTGGCGAGCGACTAGGTCGTCGGTATGACTGCCGCGGGGGGAATAATAAGTTGGGGCTTTGGGCACGGCGGCCAAGATCGCTGCTTCGGCCAAATCCAGGTCTTTCGCGTTTTTTCCAAAATAAGTTTGAGCCGCGGATTGGATGCCGTAGGCAGTTGAGCCGTAAGGAATTTCATTAAAATACATTTTTAAAATCTGGTCTTTGGTAAATTTTCTTTCGATCTGAATGGAAAGCGCCAGTTCTTTAAATTTTCTGGTCAGTGTCTTTTCCGGCGAGAGAATGGCGTTTTTAACGAGTTGCTGGGTAATGGTTGAGCCGCCGACTTTTTGGCCGCGGAAAATGTCGCGCCAGACCGAGCGGAGAATTCCCTTCCAGTCAAAACCGTGGTGGGTGTAAAAGCCGCGGTCTTCGGCAACGATGGTCGCTTGTTTTACGTACTCAGGAACATCAGTCAATTCAATCATGGTGCGTTTTTGGTCGCTGTAAATTTCATAAAGTGTGTGCTCGCCGGTGCGGTCGTAAATTTTGGTGCTTTGCGCTACTTGGCGGTCGAGTAATTTATCAGGATTCGGCAGGTCGCGAGAAAACCAGGCCAGAGCAGCCACCCCGACGATACCTCCGACCAAAAAGCAAAGTAGGATGACGGCTAGGCCGTAGCCAATAATTTTATTCCAGCCGAGTTTGCGACGACGACCCCTGATCTTGTAGCGAAGATTTTTTGCCATAAAAATAATGGTTTGAAATATTTTAGAGAAAAAATTATTTGATTTTAAAATTGGCGCCGAGCTTGGGGCGGCGATTGGGGCAGTTGGGGCGGTTTCGGATAAGTTTTTTGGTTCTTTCCTTTTAAGAAAACTAAAAATTCGGCTGGCCTTTTCCGCCGTTTTTGTGTTTTTAATTCTATTAAAAATCCGGCGAGAGGGTTTCTCTCTCCAGTTTTTTGGAGATTGAGTTTTATTGGCGAGAGACATTGAGTGGTAATTGGTAATTAGGAAAGTTTAGATTTTGTTAAGAGCGTGGCGCCAATGATTCCGGCGTCACCTCCGAGTTTTGCTTTGACGATTTTTGTTTTTTGAAGCGACTTGTATATTACTCTTTTTTTGAATTCCCGTAAAGCGGCTGGCCAGAGGGTCGGAGTAATGCTTGCGCCCCCGCCGACCACGATAATGTCCGGGTTTAAAAGCTGGGCGAGGTTAGCCAAACCGAGGCCCAAAAATTTTCCGAGTTGGGCAACGGCTTGTTTGGCGTTTTTTTCTTTGGCCAAAATCTTTTTGGCGATTTCCCTGCCGGGAAAAAATTTGCCCGAGAATTTTTTGTAAAAATTTTCAAGAGCCGTACCCGAGGCCAGAGCTTCAAAATGGCCGAATTGGCCGCAGCCGCAGCGGTAGAATGATGAAGCATCAAGCGTCATGTGACCGAGCTCGCCAGCCGTGTTATTTTTTCCTCGTAAAATTTTTCCGTCAATAACAATTCCGCCGCCGATGCCAGTGCCAAGCGTTATTCCTAGGATATTTTTAAAACCGCGGCCGGCGCCGTAGACGCTTTCAGCTAAAGTGAAAGCACGGGCGTCGTTATCCAGGTAAACGGGCACGCGGAAGTTTTCTTTTAAAAATTTTCCAATATTTACGTTTCTAAAATTTTTGGGAAAATTAGGTCCGGAAACAAAAATGCCGTTTTTAAAATCGCACTGGCCGGCCATAGCAAGACCGATGGCCCCTGTACCCGGTAGCCAAACTTTGCTTGCGGCCGTGAGGACGTTTTTTAAGATTATTTTCTTGCCGCGGTGGGCTTCGGTCGGAAGAGTTATTTTTTTAATAATTTTTCCATGGCTATCCACCGCTCCGGCGGCGATTTTCGTCCCGCCGATATCAAGGCCGATTGTGTATTTGTTCATAAATTTTACTTAATTCTAACAAAAAATCGGCCTTTTGGCAAAGGCCGATTTTGGCTTGATCTTACTTTAAATATTTTTTAAGATTTTCGTAAACGGTGTAAGGAACTTTAAAATAGTCCCAGGCGCTATGGATAAGTTGGTGTTTTAGGGTCGGGTCATGAAGATCGCCGTGAAAATCAGTACCGCCGGTCGGAATTAAATCTAAATCGTTGGCTAATTTTTGGTAATGTTCGGTCTGGTGCCAATTATGATACGGTGAAAAAACTTCAAGGCCACGGAGTCCGGCGTTTTTCAGCTCGGCGACAAGATGATCATCGCCCCAGGAAAGTTGCTGGCCCGGGTGGGCTAAAACCGGAAGGCCACCGGCCGCGGTGATCGTGGCGATAGCGTCGGCCGTATCAATTGGCATATTAATTTCCGGGACGTAAGCGGGTTTTCCTTCAGTAAAATAGAAATTTATAAATTCAAACAGGGTCGGCTCATTAAATTGCGGCTTGATTTCGTCAATCATTTTTTGCGTGTTGTCATCATATTTCTCTACAATGGTTTTCAGGTGCCGGAAACCGCAATACTTTGATTTCAGGTTGTCGAGGTCGACAAAGTCAATTTTAAATCCGAAGTCAGACATTTTTTTCAAAGATCTTTTTGCCCACTCTAAATGGTGAACCTGAGATTGCCAGAGAAGTTCATTAAGATTTTTGTCCGCGAGGTCAAAATTGTAGCCCAAAAGATGCAAGCGTTTGCCGGAAAATTCAGTGTAAATTTCCACACCAGGGATGACCGTTATTTTTTCTTTCTCTCCCAATTTTATAATTTCCTCCACGCCGTGGATGACGTTATGATCGGCTAAGGCGAGCACGGCCAGATTTTCTTTTTGGGCGCGTTCGATAATTTGCCGTGGCGAAAGATCGCCCTCGCTATATGTGGAGTGGAGGTGGAGGTCAATGTATTTCATATTCATGACCGTAATTATTGATTATCCGCGTCTATCTCGCGTTTAAATCTGCGTCAATCTGCGGGGCGTTCCGCTGAAGTACGCAGATCAAGACGCGGATTAACGCAGAAATATTGTATTTGTGGATTAGGAGTTATAGATATTTTTTCTCCAGATTTTTAATTTTGTTTTCGGTAAAAGTTAAGAGTTCATCCATCATTTTGCTGTGGTCGTGGATGGTTTTCCATGTGCGTTGGGTAAAAGAAACAAAGGTGATAATGCGGAGAACGTCTTTGGCGGCGAAAAAGTCAATTTGTAATTCATCTTGCGGTTTTATTTTTTTACCAAAATAGGCGGCGTAAGTTATTTTCTTTAATTTTTCCGCCAACTGTCGGTAGGTTTTTGGTCGTTCATATTTAAAATGCAGTTCCGCTTGGATTAGGAACGAGGCCAGGTCATCAAGTGGGTTAAAAAATTTGCTGTCGGCGAAATCAATGAAGTTAACTTTCCCCTTCGGGCCGATGATGACGTTATCGTTTTGAAAGTCGCCGTGCGTTATGGAATATTTTTTTCGATCAAAGAGAAGGTCGTGGTATTTTTTTTGAATTTTCTCGAGGGTCAAAACAATCATTTCGGCGCGGTCGAATCCAGCCGGGTAATATTTAGAAATAATTTCGAGCCATCCCCGGATGCCGTCCAAAACGGCCTTTTTGTGATCCCCGTCGGCGTAAGCCGGTTTCTTTTTTATGGCGTGGATTTTTTTCAGAGCGCGCGTCGTCGCGGGAATATTTTTGAAAAAGATATCGCTTCGCCAATTTTTATTTTGGATAAAATTTTTCAGAGTTTCACCGGCTACTTCTTCGTAAAGATATGCCCGGAGAGGTTTATAAAACTCAAGTGGGTGAGGTAGAATTGACCCAAGGCCGTTTTTTGTCAAAAATTTCGCGGCTAAAAAATCACGTTCAACGCGGCCGATTCTTGGCGGCCATTTAATTTTTTTCTCTCGCTCTGCCTTGACGATGATATTTTTTTCCTTGATTTTACCCAGATTATCCTCGAAAAGGACGCGGTATCTTAGGGTAAAGCGAAGATACCCCAAAAATACTTTGATTACCCGTATTTCCAAGGAAATAATTTTTTTAGCGTTCGGCCAATATTTTTTTAATCTTTTAGCAACAAAATTTTTCGCCCATTTTTGGTTAAAAAGTACCTTGTTGGGTTGTCTCATAGATATTTAGAAATTTTCAGTCGCGTTGCCCCGGTTGGCCACCGCGTTTTATTTTTAGGGGAATTTTAATCACGAACTATTTATTTTCAGTCGGCAAAAAATGTTTTTTAGCAAAGCTAGGAAAACGTTTCCTTTCGGCGAATGTTTTAACCGTTGGCATGCGGCAAAGAGTGTTTAATTCGTCAACCACATGGATAACGTCAAATACGTCCGCCCCGCTTTTTAATTTATAAATCGCGTCGCGCCACTTGATAGCCTTTTCGTATTCTTGTTTTTGAGCGGCCCGTTGCATTTCTTTTGAAAATTCTAAAATTATCACGTTAAACCATTCGGGTGGAGTCCTTTCCTTAAAGGGGACTTTTTTCCAAACCGTTCCGCCGCCAGATAATTTCCTTACATAGCCGGTTCTTTGCCATTCAAAAGTTTTAAAAATAATTTTTTCATACAAATCTTGGGCGTAATTTCTGGTTTTTTCCGATAAATTTTTAATTGAGTTTATGACATCAAGCAATTTCCAGGCGCCCGACTCAACCATTTCAAGCGACCACCAAGGTTTTGCCGAAGCCCACCAATACTGGCAAGAATGGAGGGCCTGATCAAGTTTTTCTCTCGCTATCGCATAATCAGGTTTTTTCTTATCCATTTCTTGAACCAGCCGCAACGCTAAATTGGTAAATTTCCATTGCCAATTGTGGATCGGATTATCCGGGTGAGCCCATTGAATATAGGGGGTGTTGTTTTGTATATCTTGTTCCGATGAAGACCACGTTGAAGAAATCGGTTCAATCGCTTCGGCCTCCGGAAAATATTTTTCAATTTCCGAAATCGTGATTTTTTCAAAAACACGAGACCGACAAATATCAAAAAATAAGCTTTCAAGGCCGGGCCGATGGTGTCCCAGTGTTTCCCCGTCCATCGCCGTTAAAAGGTAGCGGTTTTTGTGGAGTTCTTTTTCTAAAACCTCTAATAAAGATTTTTTAGATCTGATTACGGCCCCGATGATTAAATTGCTGGTTTTTTGTTCTCTAAAAAATATTTTAAGATTTTTCGCGCCCTTAACGGTATAAACTTTTTCAAAACTAACTTGGCCGACTTTCCCGTTATAAGCTATTTCGTCAACGATGAGCCACTTATACCCCAAGTTGGCGGCGACTTCCGCGATTTTGGGGTGGTAAGCCATTTCGGGCGGGAAGAAGCCGATCGGTTTATAAATTTTACCAAAATATTTTTTGTTTGTTTCATTATTTAATTTAATTTGTCGTTCAATTTCATACTTTGGGATCATCGGCAAGAAAGCGTGATATTTAGCACTTTCAGTGAATTCAATTTGACCTCTTTCGGCCAACGTTTTAAGGTCATGAATAATATCTTTATATCCTAATTTATGCAGTAATTCAGTTAAACCGGCGTTGATATTCAAAGTAATTTTTGCTTTTGGATTTTCTTTTAAACCCTGAATTATTTTTCGATAACTTTCGTTAGCAATCCGATCCAAGATATCCGGCATTTGGTTTGGCGGCTGGTAGATGTGTAAAAAGTTGGCCCAGTACATGTTATTTTTTTTAATTTTTAATTATTTGATTACCTTTCCCGCGAAATAGCGTTCGTATTGTTCGCCTCGGAGGTATGCTTCTTTAATTTTTTGCGCCAGGTCGGTATTTTGCCATTCGTGCGCCAGGTCGGAAATTTTTTTATTAAGCAAAACGACTTTTCGTAAAATTTGAGGAGATAATTTTTTTAAAGATTTTACGGCATCGGCTAACATGTTCGCGCCGTTTTCAATAATTTCCACCGACCACCAGGGATTGGCCGAGGCCCACCAATATTGATCGGAATGAAGCGCCTGGTCGAGAAGGGTTCGTGCTTTTTTAAAACTGGGATCAGTTTGGTTTTTATTTATAAACTTGACGACAAGATCAGTCAGCTGCCATTGCAGACGATGAATTTCGTTTTTGGGATTTTTCCAAAGCGGATAATAAATTTTTCTTTTGATGTCTTCTTCTCGGGAGGACCAACTGGAAGGGAGGGGATTTATAATTTCAGATTTCAGATTTTTAATTTTAAGCAATTCAGAAAAAGTTATTGTTTGGAATTTGCCGCTGTCCAAAAGATCTCCGTAGAGTTTATCCATTTCTTTTTGGTGATGGCCAAGATTTTCTCCATCCATGGCTGTGGGCAGATATTTTTCCGAGCGTCCGTCTTCTTTTAAAATTTTAAAAAAATCGGCCGTGGTTTTCGCTTCAGCCGTAAAGAAAAGATTAGAGATCCGCGTGTTCCGGAAAAAAACCGGGAGGCCGACGCCGCGGATGGTATAGAGTTTATCAAATTTAATTTTGTTAAATTTTCCATTGTAGGCGATTTCATCCAGAACAAGCCATTTGAAGCCCATTTTTTTTACGACCCGGGCGACGCGCGCGCTGTAGCAAAGTTCGGGGATAAAAAAACCGGTTGGCTGCCAGAGTTTTCCGAAGAATTTTTTGTTAGTTTGGTTATTTAATTCAATTTGGCGGACGATTTCCGTTTCGGGGAGGAGGGCCAAGATAACGTGGTATTTGGCGCTGCCGGTAAATTCTATCTGGCCGCGCTCCGCGAGAGCGGAAATTTCTTCAATCATTTTTGATAAACCAGCAGCGGGCAGTTGCTCGGTGAGCGAAGCGTTGATGTTTAGATTTATTTTGACGTCAGGGCGTTTTTTCAGAATATCAATAATCCGCCAATAACTTTCGGCCGCAACTTTTTTAGTAATTTCTTTTTTTTGGCCGGGTGGTTGGTAGATATGGAAGAGGTTGGCCCAATACATAATATAAATCCAAATGTCAAAATCCAAATTTCAAATTAATGACTAAAATCCAAAACTCAAACTTTGACATTAGGACTTTGGATTTCTTATTTAGTGGTTATTATTTGTCTTTTTTCTATTCACGACCTTATTTCTTAATGCTCTTTTAAAAAGCGCGATATATTTTTCCGCCGGAATTTCCCAGGAAAAAGATTGCTTCATTGATTGCCAAACAAGGTGTTCCCAAATTTTTTCATATTTAAAATTTTCGAGCGCTTGCGTGAGAGCGACCAAAAATTCTTCCCGAGTGTAATTTTTGAAAACAAAACCATTACCTTTGCCGGTCTTTGGATCAAAGTGCCTGATGGTTTCGGCCAAGCCGCCGGTTTCGTGGACGATTGGGATGGTTCCGTAGCGCAAAGAAATAAGCGGCGATAGTCCGCAGGGTTCAAAGCGCGAAGGCATGAGAAGCATGTCGCTTCCGGCGTAAACTTTTGAGGCCTGTTCTTCAGTGTATGGGGTGATAAAGGAAAATTTCTTTGGATATTTTTTAGCGATTTTTTTAAAAACATCCGAGTATTCCTTTCCTTCTTTTCCGCCACTCGCGATGATGACAATTTGGAGAGAAAGTTTTAGGAACGTGTCCAGATTTTCGATGACAAGATCATAACCTTTTTGTTCAGCCAGGCGGCTCGCCAAGCCGACGAGCGGTATATTGGCTGCTTCTTCAAGCCCTAGATTTTTTTGCAGAGCGAGTTTATTTTTCTTTTTCCTCCATAGAGAATCCCAGTCGTAATTTTTATAAACATTTTTATCAAGCGCCGGATTAAAGACCTCATAATCAATTCCGTTTGTGATGCCAAAAAAATCTTTTCCGCGGTGGCTTAAGGTTTTTTCTAATCCCTGGCCGAATTCTGGCGTTAAAAGTTCTTCAGCGTATTTTTCCGAGACAGTGTTGATAACATCGGAGAAAATAATCGCCCGTTTGGCAAAATTTATTTTTTCCATCGCCTTGGAGTGGATTTTTGGCAAGTCGCCTGTCCCGGAGTCCCTTTTTTCCGGCGGGAGAGCCCACCAATTTCCGCCCATTTGGAAAGCCAAATTATGAATGGTAAAGACCGTAGCCGTTTCGGAGAAAAATTTGTCTTTGGCGTAGACGGGATCGTTTTTTAATAAAGATGGAATTAAGCCGGCGTGCCAGTCGTGACAATGGATAATATCCGGTTGGAAATTTATTTTTTTTAAAATTTCCAGGACAGCATAATCGAAAAAGGCAAAACGAGAATTTTCATGGGCTGAGCCGTAGAGATTTTGTTTTCGAGAAAAATATCTTTTATATTCTATAAAATAAATTGGCAGATTTTTTTCAATTTCTCCCCGCCAAAGAGAAATTTTTACTTTTTGTTTTCCACCAAGAGTAATAAAAAAATTTTTCTCCAAGAGAGACAGAGAATATTTTTTTTGGTCAATAATTTTTCCGTAGAAGGGGGTAATAACCACTACCTCGTTTTTCATTTCACGGAAAGCTTTGGGTAAAGACCCTGTTACGTCGGCCAAGCCGCCGGTTTTAGAAAATGGCGCGACTTCCGCCGCGACTACGGCGATTTTAAAATTTTTCTTCATATTATTTTGATGTTGATTCTAAAAATCCGAGTTCGCGGGAGGCGAGAATAAACATGGCGTGCGCCCAGACAAGCGGGTAAACGCCGACCCGGAAATCATCAAAAATCTGTTCGGGAATATACCCTTTAAATTTATCAATTCGCTCTAAGACCCAATTATAATAGGAAAGCGCTTTTTCCCTATCGCCGTGTTTTGCCCAGTAAATCGCCATCCAAAAATTCAAAAGTGGCCACGCGCCGCCGCCTTCTTGGGCCGAACCCTCGCCGTCAAAATAATCTTGTTCAAAGCGGTGTACGCCGCCGTCCACGATAATTCGTTCTTCCATTTTGGCGACAGTGCTTGCCATTCTTTCGTCCGTCGCTTCCAAAATTTCAAACGGCCAGACCAGACCCAAAAGTGAAGCATCAACGTTTTTGTCGGAAATTTTTCCTTTGTTCCGATAAAAATATTTGTCGGCCGGGCTGTAAGCGTCATTAACTTTTTCAATCATCTGCAAGGCCTCTTCTTTCCAGAGAGGATTGGGAATAATTTCGTGGGCCAAAAGAAGTCCGCGAGCCGAAGCAGCTAGAGAATAAGTAAAATTATTTTCCACGGTGGTTGAGGTCTGGCGATGTGGTTCCTCCCAAAGATCAACCGTGTGCGGCCGAAAATAAGTTTTATTCCAGTTAGTAGTCAGTCCGTCGGCCAGCCGTTCAATTAGGCCTTTATGTTTTTGCGCTTTCTCCAAATCATTTTTAAAATGTTCGTGAATGGCCCAGAGAATTGAACCGGCTTGGTCAATTTGGAGAATATGGCCCATGCTGCCGAACTGGCCATTGGTGGAATAATTGGCGTAAAGTAATTTATCTTTTTTAAAATCCTTTGGTCGGGAGTAGAGCCAGTCGAAAAACGGTTCCTGAATTGGGATATTTAAAATATCGGCCGCCACGCAGATGTAACTTGCGTCGCGCGGCCAGACCCAGCGGTAATTGGCCGCTTCGCGCGGATAATATGTCTGGTCAGTATTTGTCGCCACGATCGCGCCGTTCTCGAGCGCCGAGTCGCGGATGACTTCGCGCGAGGTCTCAATCAATTTCTCAATTTGTTTGGTCATATTTATATTATAGATTTTAGATTAAAATTTTGATTGCGTTCCACAAATTGCCAAGGCCAGAGCGTCGGCCGCGTCGTCGGGTTTAGGAATTTCTTTTAGATTTAAAATTATTTTTACCATTTTTTGGATCTGTTGTTTTTCGGCTTTACCGTAGCCCGTCAAAGATTGTTTAACTTGGAGCGGAGTAAATTCGCGGATTTTCAGATTTTTTTCCGCGGCAGTCAAAATCACGACGCCGCGCGCCTGGCCGACATCAATCGCGGTTTTGGCATTTTTACAAAAAAATATTTTTTCCACGGCGCAGACGTCCGGCTTATATTTTTTTATGAGATCGACCAGCCCTTCGCGGATTTTTTTTAGTCGTTTTTCAAAAATCAATCCGGCGGGGGTGGAAAGGCATCCGTAATCCAGCATACGGAGGTTTTTATTTTTTTCTTCAATCACTCCATATCCGGTTCTCGCGAATCCGGGGTCAATCCCTAAGATAATCATAACATTTTTATCAAACTGCGTGAACCCAGTTATTTATAAACGATCCAATGGGCTTTTAATATTTTGCAAGCTCCGCGAGCTGACTTTTGTGTAAATTTGCGTTGTCTCAAGCCGTTTGTGTCCAAGCAGTTCTTGAATATATCTGATATCAGTTCCTTGTTCCAAAAGATGGGTGGCGAAAGAATGGCGAAGCGTGTGGCAGGAGACATTTTTGTAAATTCCAGCCAGCAGAGCCGCTTTTTTAACTATTTTTTCGGCGCTCATCGGCGTTAAATGTCCCTCTCCGCCCGAACCGGTAAATAAATAATCAGCCGGTTGTTTTAATTTAATCTGTTGCGTTAAGGTCGGCAATAATTTTTCCGCCAAAAGCGTGTAACGGTCTTTTTGTCCTTTGCCTTGATAAACCCTGATCATTTTTCTGTCCAAATCAATGTCACTCATCTTGATTTTTATTGTTTCGCTCACCCGAAGTCCGGCCGCGTACATCAAAGAGATAAGAAAGTTATGTTTGGGGTTTGTGGTCAGAGAAATCATTTTATCAACTTCTTCCCGGCTCAAAACCACGGGAAGATAACTTGATTTTTTAGCGTGTTTGATGTCAAAAAATAATTTTCTCTTCAGGACTTGCGTGTAATAAAATTTTAGAGCGTTGATGGCGACATTCACGGTGGAGCTGGCGGAATTTTTGGTTGTTAAATGTTCTAAATATTTTCTGATGTCTTCGTTTGTTACCTCTTTTGGGCTTTTCTCAATGAAATTAAGAAAAAGGCGATTATAGAGACAGTAAGAATCAACGGTTCTTGGACTAAACCCGCGGATTTTTAATTCCCTTTCGAGGTTGTATAAAGGGTCGCGCTCAAGGTTTGTAGTTTTGGTTGATTTTTGATAATATGTATTCATAACCCGCTTGTGATTACATCTAAATGATAACATAAGAATTGAATTAAGCCAAAAATTCAATGGGTTTATATAAAACACGTTAGCTGAAATATTCCTTTTCTTTTTTGGGCTATCGCCCAATTGTTTTAAAAAAATTTTCAAATTTCTTTTTCTTTAAATACAGAGGGGTATATGGTGTTTTCTCCGCTCCGCTGCGAAAACGATTTATTTATAAGGGGAGAACAAATATAATATAATTATCCAATTGAACAAAATATGGCAAACAGCAATCTCAGTAATGCAAAAAACGCAAAGAATGACGAATTTTATACGCAGTATCACGATATCCAAAAAGAAATCGCGGCGTATATAGAATACAACCCCGACGTATTTCGGAATAAAACAGTGTTTCTGCCCTGCGATGACCCAGAGTGGAGCAATTTTACCAAATTTTTTGCTCAAAACTTTCAAAAATTCGGACTAAAAAAGCTCATCAGCACGAGCTATGCCGCTAATAGCAAAAATTACAAAAGTGAATATCAACCAACCCTATTTGAAACAAATGATCCGCAATATGACAAAAATAAAACGACTAAGAACGGAAAAATTTTTACTTTGACGCGCGACAAGACCGGCAACGGCAAGGTAGACGTAGAGGATTTAGAATGGCAATACCTAAAAGGTGACGGTGATTTCAGAAGTGATGAGATCAATAAGTTGCGTGACGAAACAGACATCGTTATTACTAATCCGCCCTTCTCACTGTTTCGTGATTTTTTGGCATGGCTTACAGAAGCCAACAAACAGTTTGTGATAATCGGCAATAAAAGTTCCGTTACATATAAAGAGGTTTTTCCACTATTTAAGCAAAACAAAATGTGGTCAGGGCGAACTGAATGGAGCGGTGGAATGTGGTTTGAAACAAAAAATCCCGATGACGTTGATAAAGTTATTGACGGCGTGAACATGAAAAACGTTCCATCGGTTTGGTTTACCAATATAGAACATGGCAGACGTCACCAACATATACCGCTAATGACAATGGCTGATAATTTAAAGTATAGTAAACACAAAGAGATAGTAGGTAAGAAGTCGTATGATCGTTACGACAACTACGATGCCATCGAAATACCATTTACCGACTCGATCCCAGGTGATTATGTCGGAGTTATGGGAGTACCAATTACCTTTCTCGATAAATACAGTCCCGAGCAATTTGTGATTTTAGGAGCTACGCAAAGAGGCTGCCATGATGAAGTTCCTGATACAAAAAAATATGATGATTACTGGGAAGTAAAACAAAATGGAGAAAAAACAGGCTCTTCTGGAGGAAAGACAAATGAAAATGCGAATTTAGTTGGCAATGATGGTAAAAAAAATTATTTTATCAATAAAGATGGCAAAATAATCCAATCCGCTTATCAAAGAATTTTTATAAGGCATAAGAAAAAATAATATGAAAACGACACTCAAAACTAGCATCACTGTCAAAGATATTTGCGAAGGGTTCGTCTATAACGAACTGGAGGGCAAAGGGCTATTCGGTTTGTCTGGCAAGCTCACGATTCAGCCGGAGTATCAGCGTAACTATATCTATGCCTCCGACGGCGGAAAAAAAGAGGTAGCCGTTATTGAATCAATCCTCAAAGATTACCCAATAGGCTTGATTTATTTTAATAAGGTTTCTGAAAACAATCTGGAAGTTTTGGACGGGCAACAGCGCATCACCAGTGTTGGCCGTTTTGTGACTGACAAATTTGCTATCAAAGATGAAAATGGTATGGAGCAATATTTTGGCGGTATGGCAAAAGACAAGAAAGATAGGATAATGAAAACCAAACTTCTCATTTATGAATGCGAGGGTACAGAAAGTGAGATAAAAGAGTGGTTTCGAACTATTAATATCGCTGGTGTTCCACTTAATAATCAAGAGTTGTTGAATGCTGTATATTCTGGTCCTTTTGTAACACTATGCAAAGAGGAGTTTAGTAATAGCCAAAATTCCAATATTCAAAAATGGGGAGCGTATGTGTCGGGTAGCGCTAACAGGCAAGATTTTTTGGAATGCGCACTGGATTGGGTAAGTAAAGGCAATATCGGGGACTATATGAGCAGTCATCGTTTTGATAAAAATATTACGGAGCTGAAAAAGTATTACAGTAGCGTGATTGATTGGGTATCTACTGTATTTACGGATGTTGAAAGTGAAATGCGTGGATTAGAGTGGGGGCGGTTGTATGAGGCATACCATAAAAAATCGTACAATCCGAAAAAAGTTTCAGAAGAAGTGCAAAAACTTTATGGCGATCCGTATGTCAAAAATCGCAAAGGTATTTTTGAATTTATCTTAGGAGGCTCTGCTGATACGAAATTGCTTGAAGTTCGAATCTTTGACGAAGCAACTAAAAGAAGTACTTACTCAACACAGACCGCTAAAGCAGAGAAAAAAGGCGAATCAAATTGTTCAAATTGTTCTATTGGGCATGATGCCAACAAGGATAAAATTTGGAGTTTTGGTGAAATGGAAGCCGATCATGTATCAGCTTGGAGCAAGGGTGGCAAAACGGCAGCCAAAAATTGTGAGATGTTGTGCAAAACGCACAATCGAGCAAAAGGAAATCGATAAAAAATTGCATTTAAATATTTGCCATAATGTTTTCCCCGCTCAGTTACAAGAACGATTAAATTAAATATGCAAATTTCCGAAGAACAACTAAGTCGTTGGGCGAAGGCTCCTAGTGAAACAGAGGAGCAAAAATGTCGAAACGTCGTAAAACAAATTTCTGATGCCATGCTTGATAAATACGGCTCAGATGTTTCGATATTTTTACAGGGTTCTTATAAAAACAGAACAAATGTTAAACAAGATAGTGACGTCGATATTGTTGTGTTACACGAAAATTACTACTTTCCTGATGTTAGTTTTCTTGATGAATCAGAAAAAAGTGAGTATTGGAAAAACTTTAACAGATCACAGTATACTTTTCAAAACTTTAAATCTGAAGTTCACGACATTGCGAATAAAACATTTGGCGCAAGTAGGGTCAACAGAAAAAATAAATGTATTCGAATAGACGGAAATAGCTATACCGTCCACGCAGATATAGTGCCTTGCTTCGTCCATAAAAGAATCGGTAAAAATAACACAACTGAAGCAGAAGGAATTGAATTCGAAGCCGATTCAGGTATACGTACTTTTAGTTTTCCTAAACAACATTATGATAATGGGGCAGAAAAAAATAAAAACACAAACGAAATGTATAAACCGGTGGTGCGAATATTAAAAAATGTACGTAATGTATTTCTCGACAATCGCTTAATTGGAGAAGACCTAATGCCTTCTTTTTTTCTTGAATGTTTAGTTTGGAATGTGCTACCACACAGTCACTTTGATCAAAACAGTTACTCAGAAGCTACAAAAAATATTATAATAACGCTATATCAAGAAATGGGAGAACTAACAAAAGCTAACGAATATGCTGAAGTAAGTAACTTGAAGTGGTTGTTCAAGGGGAGTCCGCATCGGACACACCAACAGGCGCGAGATTTTTTAATAAAAGCGTGGAATCATTTAGGTTATGAAAATTAATTTTACCAAAACTAGTCATATTTTATTTTTTGCGGCTGTATTGCCGGTTGCGAGCTATTTTATTGGATGGTGTTTTGATAAAATATTCCCCAATATTCCATTTTGGATTGAATCAGTCTCGCCACTATACGCATATTTAATTCTATATACTATTTTTGAAAAATATATATGGAACTGGAAAATTTTTTCTTTGTTTAATATCGTTACAGCTCCAGACTTGCGGGGTCGATGGGAAGGCAAACAAAGATCGTCGTACAAAGAGAATGATAAGAATGTAGAAAGTGATGTAGTCATAGAAATCAAACAGTCTTTTTCAAAAATTTTTATTAGATCTTTTTATCAAAAATCATTATCTGAAAGTGTTGTTGCAGATTTTTATGAACTCAATGATGAAAATTATTTATTTTACACATATGACAATGATCCGAGTTCATTAAAATCTGGGACTATGGAGAGACACCGCGGAACGACAAAATTACAATATTTTCCCAAGGGAAAAAGATTAGCTGGTTCATATTTCAATAGTACAGGTAATTTTGGAGAAATTGAATTAACCTTTCAGCGAACTGAATGCGTGGGGCGTTTTAATACCCAATAAGGTGTTTTGGGCTTCAGACATTCACCTCTTAATCCCCTCTGCCCTTCGCCCAAAACGGAAAAAGATATTTTTCTTTAAATACAGGAGGGATACATGATGTTTTCTCCGCTCCGCTACGAAAATCTAATAATTTGATAATTATATTAAATAATAATTTAGTAAAAATATGTCTGATAAAACAATAATGGGAATGCGCGCGCCAGAATTACGGCAACTTTACAAAGATACTATCGAAGATATTAAGGCCATAAAATCTGCTCTTATTAATATTGAAGAACAAAAAAAACAAGCGTCTGATGCAAAAATTTTGATTGCTGGAAATGAGGAGACTGGAGGCATTCTGGATAATGTAAAAGGATTGGAAAAAGAGGCAAATGAAAAACTTACGCTTATTCGAGAGATTCATGCTGAATTATTTGGAGATGATGAAGAAGAGGGCGATGAAGGGATGAAAGGAAAATTAGAAGAATTATCAAAAGAATTTCAAGAAACCCAAGTAAAAATCAGGTTTGCTGAAAAAGAATTGTATGGACATAATGAAAAAAACGAATTAGGAGAAGAAAACCACATCGATGGTTTAATGGATAAAATAAAAAATTTCTTTGAAATTCAACAAAAAAAATATAAAGAAACCTATAATAAAATTGAAAACGAGCTTTTAGCGGGAGCAACGACGGTTGGTTTATCAAAGGCGTATAACGATAAAGCTGAATCTTATAATAAACCAAATAGATTTTGGTTGGCTGGCTTTTTTGTTTCAGTAGGATTAATTATAATTATTTTATTCTTTTCATTAAAAGATACAAATGAATATTTTTCAGCTGCAAATATAAAAGAATTATCAAATTTAAGCACAGGAAAGCTAGTCGCGTATTTCAGTGTAAAATTAATTATTAGAATTGGAATTATAACCTCATTAATTTGGGCTGCAAGTTTTATGGGTAAACGATATAGTCAAAACAAAAGATTAGCAGAGGAATACTCATATAAAGCCACCATTGCAAAATCATATGAGGGATACAGAAAAAGAGCTGAAGAACTTGATCAAGTTGGCGAGAACCAAGAATTAAGCGAAAAACTAATGAACAACATGATTGAAATGAGTGCTTACAATCCAGTTGTCACAATGGAATCAAAATCACATAAAGAAAAGCACCCCTCAACAGCAGTAATAGAAAAAGCTATAGATGTTCTTGGAGATTCGTTAAAGGTAATTAACAAAATAAAACAATAAAGAGTTTTGAGCAGAGGGCATTCACCCCTATCCCCTCTGCCCTTCGCCCAAAACAGAAAAAGAAATTTGAAAATTTTTTAAAACAATTCCGACTGCTGTCGGAAAAAAGAAAAGGAATACATCAGCTAACACGGCATATCTGGTTACGGCTTTCTCCGAAAGCCTCCACCCAAATTGCTATGCAACTTCAGATATGCCGATACGTTATGTGAAATAGCCAGAAATTTCTTTTTTATTTTTAGAATTTTTTTGGCAATTTATTTCAGCGGTCGGCGTAACTTGCTATAATATAAACAAAGTACATAATTTAACCTAAATACTTATGAATGAACAAAACATCCCTCAACCAAATGAGCCTGTCCAAAGCTCAAAGCATATTTGGATAATAATCATCGCCGTAGTACTTACCGCAATCATTGTTGGCGGCGGAGTTTACGCATGGCAAAAATCAAACCTGCAATCCACGGAACAATCCTTACAACAACAGATTAGTGAACTTCAAAATCAAATCACAAATCTTCAAGAATCAACACCGCCCGCTGTAACCGGTCAAGAAAACACACAGGAATCAACAGAGTCGAACGAGACAAACACAAATGAAACCGTAACCAGCAAACCTGGCTGGACAACCGCCACCAACCAACAACTAGGTATCCGTTTTGAATATCCAGCGGATGCGTCGATTTCGTCCGTGAGCCAAAGAGAAACCAGTGACGGCACGACCATCAATGAAATGACTGTAACCCCAACTGGCATGGATCCAACAACAGTGCATTTTTTCACAACGAGCGCATCCCTTGACCAAGCCAAGAATATTCAGATTTATGGTTTTACAAATGTTAAAAACAGCGAATTTGTAAACACTACAATAGATGGTCGTGCAGGTACACGCAGAATTGACCACTATCTAAACAATGACTGCACAAACGAACTTAGCATTACTGAGAAAAATGGTGTTGTATACGGATTTCATGTTGTCCAATGCCCTACGCATCCGCAAGGATATGATCAATTGCGAAAAGACATCGCTGACAGTCTTGAACTTCTGAAATAAATTGCCAAAAAATACATTTAAGAAAAGAAATTTCTGGCTACATCACATAACAGCGTGTATCTGGCTACGGAAAATTGGCGTTGATTAAATCCTTAAGGAGTGCCAATTTTCCTCCGCCCAAATTTTCATCCCTTAATTAAGATGAGGATTTGGGTGGAGTTCAATTAAAAAGCGTGCGTCTGATATTCAAAATTTATTCCATTTAATCGGGATGAAAACTTCAGATACACGCAAACGTTAAGCGACATATTACTCGGGGGCTCAAAACAAAACTTTTAAAAAACTACTAAATAATAACAATTTATGTCTGAAAAACTATCTAATCTGGAAAGAGAAATAGATAAAGTAATGACTTATGATCAATTTAGAAAGGGATGGCCATATAATTTTCCTGGTTGGTATTTTAGCGGTCTCAGTAGTGCAACGGAAAGATATCGTGAAGCACGAATAAATGACGGCGAATTCAACCCTGATGAAAATGAACTTGATAGGGGGGCAGAATGTTTAGAACGATTGAAAAGAGAACATCCAGAATTAGTACAAGAAATCAGAAGTACAATAGATAGATACAAACATTCTGTCCCTGATGATGATATATATATATCAGAAAATTATATGAGGCCTATAAATTGTTAAGAAGTTATGGTGCATCAGATAAAGCTTTATCGGTGCAAAAAAAGTTTTGAGCCCCCTGCGTCATACGCAAAATTCTTTCAGAATTTTGGGGACGCTGCGCTCTCCCTCCGGTCGCCCTCGCCTAACACGGCTCATGAGGAAATTTGCTCGGCTCACAAATTTCCCAAATTTTTCTCCCTTCAGTCGAAAAACTTCTCATAAGTCCGACGTTAGCTGAAATAGCTACATAATTTAAAACTTCAATATATAAAGAAAGTAAACAATTATGAAAAGAAAACTAAGTATCGTGCATTTTGTTTTGCTCGTCGCGGTTTTGTCTCTAATCCAATCCATTCTAATCCTTTTTGAGATCTTGCCGCCGCTCTCGTCTTATTCGCCCGGCGGCGTTCTTTTTACTTTGGTAAAATTGGCAGTGATTATTTGGATGGGAATAGTTTTTTATGAAAAAGGACTGGGAAAATCAGCGCTTTACGGAGGAATCTTGGGATTTACTTCGTCCTCAATTTTTGCTTTGGTATCTTTTATCAGTAGCGCATACTTTAAAAAACCTATTTTAGGGATTTCGGTTCCTTCCGGGGCTTCATATTTTCTGACAATAGCCATTATAATTTTAGAAAATATTTTACTCGGCGTGATTATCGCGGTTTGCGCGAGCTGGATTGCAAAAAAATTGAAACATAAATAAACTCAATTAGAGAAAAATTTATATGGATCCAACCAATCGAGACGATATAAAACCAGGACTGCGAGTGAAAGTTGTTTTAAAAAAAGACCAGCCGACGGGAGAGGTGACTGAAGGAATTGTGGGAGAAATTTTGACGCCTTCGTCACATCATCCGCGCGGAATTAAAGTTCGTTTAGAAGACGGCCAAGTCGGCCGGGTGCAAGTTATTTTGGAATAAAAATTTTATTATTCTCAAATTGTCATTCCCGCGAAAGCGGGAATCCAGAAATAGGAACTGGATCCCCGATCGGGTCGGGGATGACAAATAAAAAATCCACCAGGATAGGTGGAATTTTTATTTTAGGTAAATAGTGTCTGTCTAGAATTCTCCGAGGTTGGTATAATAATTGTCTACATCTTCGTTTTCGTCCAGGTCGTTTAAGATATTTTCAATTTTTTCTTTTTGCGTCGGGTCGGAAGTGTTCATTTTCTCTTTTGGTACAAATTCGATTTCGGTTTCCTCTGGCACGATTTTTTCTTTTTCCAGCGCCTCGCGGATTTTTTCCAGATTCTCCGGTGTAGTATAAATTACCAAATCATCTTCTTCGGTCAGAAAATCATCGGCGCCGAAGTCAATCATCTTCAACTGAAATTCATCAAGGTTTGGGATAAGATTTTTGTAATTTGAAATTCGGATCACGCCTTTTCGCGAAAACATCCAGGCCACGGAATTGGGCAGACCCATATTGCCGCCATGTTTCCCGAGTAAATTTTTTACGACGCCGCTTGTCCGGTTGCGGTTGTCAGTCATTGAATCAATAATGATCGCCGCCCCGCCCGGAAGAAATCCTTCATACTGAACGCGTTCGATCACCGTGCCGTCGGCGCCAGTACCAAGACCCTTTTGAATCGCCCGGTCAACGGTGTCTTTTGGCAAGTTGACTGCTTTGGCCTGGTCAATGGCGAGGCGCAATTTAAAATTCATTTTTGGATCGCCGCTTCCGCCTTCGCGCACGGCGAGGGTAATGTTTTTGGAAAGACGCGTAAAAAGGGCGCTACGCTTAACGTCGTCGACGCCCTTTTGATGTTTTATTTTTGACCATTTAGAATGGCGTGACATAAATTAGAATTTAGAAAGTAGAATTTATAATCTAGAATAATCGGATTACAAAAATTTTATTTTCTATTTTCTAAATTCTAGATTCTATTTCTTTTTGAATCCCGTGCCGGCCGGAATAAGGCGGCCGATGATGACGTTTTCTTTCAAGCCCTCAAGCCGGTCAACTTTGCCTGTGACGGCCGCGTTGATTAAGACGCGAGCGGTTTCTTGGAAAGAAGCGGCGGATAAGAAACTTTCCGTGGAAAGAGAGACCTTGCTGATGCCCAAAAGCAGTTCTTCGCCTTCAGCCGGTTTTGATTTATTTTCTTTAGCAAGGCGATTGGCTTCTTCGAGTTGTGCTTTTTCCACGATTTCACCGGGCAAGAGATCGGTGTCGCCCGATTCTTTGATGTAGACGCGGGAGAACATTTGCCGGATGATTACTTCAATGTGTTTGTCATTTAATTTTTGTCCTTGCGAAGTATAGATGTGCTGAATTTCTTTAGCGAGATATTTTTGCACGGCTTCTTTATTTTTCAGTTCATACAATTGCTGCAAGTCAAGATCGCCCTCGGTCAACTGGTCGCCGCGATTAACAAGGTCGCCATCTTTCACCCAGAGAACGTAACCGGGCGGGACGACGTATTCTTTAACTTTTTCCATCTCAGAAGAGACGATGATTTCTTTTTCGTCGGCCGCGACCACGATCCCGTCTTGCTCGGCGTTAATTTCTTTTTCGTTTTTATCAAGACCCAGGAGTTCACCCTTAATAATTTTATCTCCCTTTTTAAAGGTAGTTTTTTTATTTTTGCGGGTGGAATATTTTATTTCTTCTTTGTCTTGATATTTTATTTTGATATTTCTTTGTCCCGGGACGCCCTTGGTGATAATTTCGCCGGTTGGTCCGACGATAGTTTTGGCATCTTCTTCAACTTGAGCCGCACCTGTGACATCTGAGATGAAGGCCTTCCGTTTGGGTGAGCGGGCTTCAAAAAGTTCTTCAACGCGCGGTAAACCTTGAGTGATATCCAAACCTGCCACACCACCAGTATGGAAAGTTCTCATGGTAAGCTGAGTTCCTGGTTCACCGATGGATTGAGCCGCGACAACGCCGACTGGTGAGCCCAAATTCACGAGTTTGTTGTAACCCAGATCATAGCCATAGCATTTTTGGCAAACGCCCTTTTTCATGTGGCAGGAAAGAACTGATCTTACCTTGATCTGTTCCAAATTTATTTTTTCAAGTTTTCTCGAGATTTCTTCGGTGATTAATTCATTTTTCTTGACAATGGGTTTTTTGCTTTTGGGATCGAGAACATCATCAAGAGAAAAGCGTCCCAAGATTCTTGCGATTATTGTTTCACCCATTTCATCACTTTCCTTTTTGGTTATAAGAGCGCCATCGGTATCTTTACAATCTTCTTCTGCGACGATAACGTCTTGAGCCACGTCAACTAAGCGGCGGGTTAAATAACCGGCGTTCGCGGTACGGAGAGCGGTATCGGACAAACCTTTTCTTGTGCCGTGAGTAGAGATGAAATATTCCAGCACGTCAAAACCGGCTTTAAAATTTCCTTTGACTGGCAGTTCAATAATTTCACCAGCCGGGTTTGAAACCAAACCTTTCATGCCCATCATCTGAGTGACCTGACCCCACGAGCCGCGGGCCCCCGAATCAATCATGGAGAAAACCGGGCCGTCTTTGTCTAAACTTTCCTTACTCAATTTAATAATGTCGTCTTTTACTGTTGTCCAGACACCAATGATCTTGTTATGATATTCGTTTTGGGTGAGAAGGCCGGCTTCAAATTGTTTTTGAATAGTATCGACTTTTTTGTCGCCTCCTGCAATCCGCTCGTCTCTTTCCGGAAGAGTTGGGAGATCGTCCATGCCCCAGGAATAGCCGGAACTTGTGAGATATTTGAATCCGGTTTCTTTAAACTCATCGAGCAGTTCGGCAGTTTTTTCTTCGCCGTAAAATTCCAGACAGAGTTTAATTGTCTCACCAAGTTTTTTAACGTTAGTTACTTCATTAATGTAAGGAATTTTCGGCGGGAGAATCTGATTTAAGATAAGGCGACCGACCGTGGTTTCAAAAAGATTATTAGTTAAATTATCTTTTTGGATTTTTCCCAAGAGTTCTTTGTCGCACTTAACTTTTATTTTTTCCTGCAGAGAAATCAGGTTAAAATTGTAAGCCAAAAATGCTTCTTTGGGAGAGAAAAAATTTCTTATTTTGTCTTGAGGTTTCCCTTCGGAGGTCATATAATAACAACCCCAAGCAATATCTTTGTTCGGCTGAGAAATTGGATTGCCGGTGGCTGGCTTCAGGAGATTATGAGTTGAAAGCATGAGATTTTTGGCCTCACCTTTGGCTCCTTCGGTTAGCGGTACGTGCACGGCCATTTGGTCGCCGTCGAAGTCGGCGTTAAAAGCGGTACAGACCAGCGGATGGACTTGGATGGCTTTACCTTCAATCAGAATCGGCTGAAAGGCCTGGATACCAAGGCGATGCAGGGTCGGAGCGCGGTTCAAGAGAACGTAGGCGTCTTTTACAATATTTTCTAAAATATCCCAAACTTCCGGGCGGCCGGATTCGATGAAGCGAGAGGCCGAGCGGACGTTGTGAACTAATTCTCTTTTGATGAGGTGATGAATGACAAAGGGTTTGAAAAGTTCAAGCGCCATTCTTTTGGGTAGGCCGCATTGATGTAATTTCAAACTAGGACCAACCACGATGACCGAGCGGCCGGAGTAGTCAATTCTTTTGCCCAAGAGGTTTTGTCTGAAACGACCCTGCTTTCCCTTCAAGACGTCGGCGATTGATTTCAACATTCTTTTCTGACCGGTTGAAGCGATGACGGTTTTGCTGTGGCGGGCGGAATTATCAATTAGCGCGTCGACGGCCTCCTGAAGCATTCTTTTTTCGTTACGACAAATTACTTCCGGAGCGTTTAATTCTACTAATCTTTTTAAACGATTGTTGCGGTTGATGACGCGGCGGTAGAGGTCGTTCAAATCCGAGGTGGCAAATCGGCCGCCATCCAACGGCACCATTGGCCGGAGGTCGGGAGGAATAATGGGAACGGCATCGAGGATCATCCACTCAGGTCGGATTTTATTGATTTTTAAACTTTTGAATAATTTTATCCGTCTGATTAATTTTTCTTTTTTGAGGCCGAAAGCGGTTTCAAGTTCCACTTCTATGGCCTTGATATTTTGTTCTAAATCAACTTTTTCAAGAAGCATCTTAACGGCTTCGGCGCCGATACCCGCTTCAAAAAGATGTCCATATTTCAGAGAAAGATCATGGTAGGTCATTTCTGAAATAATTTTAAGCGGTTTTAATTCTTTTAATTCTTTTTCAGCCAGATTAAATTCTTCTTCAAGCTCTTTTATTTTCTCGTCCTGATCAAGAGTCATCTGGACAACACGCGTTTCAATTTTGTCGGCGTCGGCCCCGTCCGTTTTTTGATTTCTGAGTTGGCTAATCTGCCGTTCAGTATCGTTCCCAATTAATTTCTTTTTATTTTTAAATTCTTGTTTTAAATTAATAACGGCTAATTCCTTGGCGTCATTTCGGACGACAGTGACTATGAAGTTGGCAAAATAAATTACCTTTTCCAGATTTTGCACAGAGACATCTAAAATCAAGCCGATCTTTGAAGGAACGCCGCGCAAAAACCAAATGTGGGAAATAGGAACGGCCAAATCAATGTGGCCCATTCTTTCTCGGCGGACAAGTGAGTGTGTGACTTCGACGCCGCACTTGTCGCAGATAATTCCTTTGTATCGGATTTTTTTGTATTTGCCGCAATAACATTCCCAGTCGCGAGTTGGACCGAAAATTTTCTCCGAAAACAAACCGTCTTTTTCCGGTTTTTGAGTTCGGTAGTTAATAGTTTCGGGCTTGGTCACTTCACCGTACGACCAAGATCGAATTTCTTGTGGCGAAGCGAGTTTAAGCCGGATGGAATCAAACTCAACGGGTTTTGGGGGAGTGTACATATTTAGATTATATATTTTAGATTATATATTTTGTAGGCGGGCAATTTACTTTTTTTCTTCTTGGGCAGCCGCGCCCGCGCTCTCGCCGCCATCTTTATTTTTCAGAAGTTCAACATCAAGACAGAGGCCCTTTAGTTCGCGCACCAAAACATTAAACGATTCAGGGATATTCAGATTTTTAATCGCTTCACCCTTGACGATTGATTCATACGCCTTGGAGCGACCGGGGACGTCGTCTGATTTAATGGTCAGAATTTCTTGCAGGGTGTGCGCCGCGCCGTATCCTTCAAGCGCCCAAACTTCCATTTCTCCAAAACGCTGTCCGCCAAATTGCGCTTTACCGCCAAGTGGCTGCTGGGTAATCAAGGAGTACGGGCCGATTGAGCGTTGATGGATTTTATCCTCCACCATGTGGTTTAGTTTCAGTATATAAATCTGGCCAACCGTCGTTCTCTTATGGAAGGCCTCGCCGGTCTTGCCGTTCTGGAGAGTAATTTTTCCGTCTTCAGGGAAACCGGCCTTCACTAATTCTTCTTTAATAATTTTTTCGGGGATGCCAGCCAAAATCGGCGTGCTAGTTTTATAGCCCAGTGTCTTGGCGGCGATGCCCAGGTGGGTTTCCAAAATTTGTCCGATGTTCATGCGGGAAACAACGCCGAGAGGGGAAAGAATAATATCAATCGGTACGCCGTTCGGGAGGAAGGGCATATCTTCCATCGGGACGATTTTTGAAACGACGCCCTTGTTGCCGTGACGGCCGGCTAATTTATCGCCAACCTGGAGTTTTCTCATGTCAGCCACGGCGACCTGAATTGATTTAAGCACGCCCGGCGGCAATTTATCGCCAGTTTCTTGAGAGAAGATTTTAATATCAACTACTTTTCCATGTTCGCCGTGTTCCAAATAAAGTGAGGTGTCGCGGACGTCGCGGGCTTTTTCACCAAAAATGGCGCGTAAAAGTTTTTCTTCGGCCGAGAGTTCAGTTTCTCCTTTTGGAGTAATTTTTCCAACTAAAATATCGCCGGAAGAAACTTTGGCGCCGATCCGGATGATGCCGTTTTCGTCGAGATTTTTTAATTTTTCTTCGCTGACGTTAGGAATATCGTTCGTGACAATTTCCGGACCGAGTTTGGTGTCGCGAACGTCAATTTGATAATTTTCAATATGGATGGAAGTGAAGCGATCGTCGCGGACAACTTTTTCTGAAATAATTACCGCGTCTTCATAGTTGTATCCTTCCCAAGCCATGAAAGCCACGAGCATGTTTTGGCCGAGCGCAAGTTCGCCACCATCAGTCGCCGGGCCGTCGGCCAAGACGTCACCTTTTTGTATTTTTTGATCTTTTTCCACGATTGGCCGCTGGTTGATGCAAGTTGAAGCATTGGAGCGGGCGAATTTATTTAAGCGGTATACTTTGAATTTATCATTTTTTTCCAAAACATGAATTTTGTCGCCTTCAACTTCCACGACCTTGCCGTCCGCTTCGGCGATTTTCAAGTGGCCGGAATCCTTGGCGGCTCTTTCTTCAACACCGGTGCCGACAATTGGCGCCTGAGGATTAATAATCGGAACGGCCTGACGTTGCATGTTAGTGCCCATGAGCGCGCGAATGGCGTCATCGTGTTCCAAAAAAGGAATGAGGGCTGTGCCAATACTTACAATTTGTTTTGGCGAAACATCCATGTAGTCAATGTTCCAAACATATTCAATGCTCGGTTTGCCGTATTTTCTAACACCGGCTTTTTCTGCCATAAAATATCCGTTTTCATCAATCGGCGTGGTGGCCGGGGTGGTAACAGCTTTTTCTTCGGTAAAAGCGTTTAAGTAAACCACTTCGTCCGTGACGTGTGGCTTGACTTGGATTGTCTTCAAAGTTTTTTCTTTGGCTAAATTTGCGGCGACTTCTTTAGTAATTTTTGTTTCCGCTTTTTCTCCCGCGACCTCTTCTCGCAGAATTTCTCCAATGGCGGATTTTCCGTCGTTTGGCATTTCGCGAATTATTTTGCGATAAGGTGCTTCAATAAAACCGTATTCGTTAACGCGGGCGTAAGAGGCAAGATGGCCGACGAGACCGATATTTGGACCTTCAGGAGTGGCGATTGGACAGATGCGGCTGTAGTGCGTCGGATGCACGTCGCGGACTTCAAAACCAGCCCGTTCGCGAGAAAGACCGCCCGGACCCATGGAGGAAAGCCGGCGTTTGTGTTCGAGTTCGGCCAGGGGATTTGTTTGATCCATGAACTGAGACAACTGGGAGGACATGAAAAATTCCTTGACCGCGCCGATAACCGGTTTAGCGTTTGTAAGTTTGTTGGGAGTGAGAGCCGTGATATCAATGGTACTCATCCTGTCTTTCACAATGCGTTCCATTCTGGCCAAGCCGATTCGGAAACGATTTTGCACTAATTCGCCGATGGCTCTGACGCGGCGGTTTCCCAAGTGATCAATGTCGTCCGCCGGCTCTTGAGTAATGTTTAGTCGGATAATTTCTTTGATAATTGTAACTAAATCTTCACGGTGGAAAATTCGGTTTTCTTTGGTGTCTGCAATTTCCCCGCCGATGCCGAAGCGTTGATTAAATTTGTAACGGCCGACCATACTGAAGTCGTAGCGGTCAAAACGGAAGAACATGGCATAAATCAAAGAGCGGGCGTTATCAACAGTAGCGAGATCGCCCGGGCGGATTCTTTTATAGACCTCTTTCAATCCTTCGTCTTCGGAATGGGCAATATCTTTTTCTAAAGTATTTTTGATGTAACTTATTTCCGGATCAGTGTCGACATCTTTGAAAAGAGAAATAATTTCTTCATCAATACTGTAACCAAAAGCCCGAAGCAGTGAAGTTACGGCTACTTTTCTTTTGCGGTCAATTTTAACCCAAATCACGCCGGACTGGTCTGTTTCAATTTCAAGCCAAGCGCCGCGATTTGGAATAATTTTTGCGCCGTAAGATCTTCTGCCGTGGTAGGTCTCGGAAGTGAAAAAAACACCGGCCGAGCGGACAAGTTGGGAAACGACTGCTCGTTCAATGCCGTTAATGATAAAAGTGCCGCGATCGGTCATCAATGGCACGTCACCCAAATAAATTTCTTGCTCTTTCAATTCGCCGGTTTTTTTGTTGGTCAACTGCGCCTTAACGCGAAGCGGCGCCTCGAAGTTGACATTCTTCGCCTTACTTGTCGTTTCATCAAATTTCGGCTCATCAAGATAGTAGTCGGTAAAATAAAGTTCAAGGTCGCGACCCATGATGTCTCTGATGGGAGAAATTTCTTCAAAAAGTTCGGCCAGGCCTTTTTTAAAAAACCACCCGTAGGATTTTGTTTGCAGTTCAATAAGGTCGGGCAGGGGAATGACCTCATTTAGTTTTGTAAAAAGTTTGCGCGGTTCGGATTTTGATGACATAAAAAATTATAAAATATATAAAATAAATTTTTCGCAAAAGATTTAATGTCTGCTCCCCGTTTTTGGGGAGGGCGTTTATCCCGAACTAAGATTTACGTCATTTTTACCAAAAAAACACAAAAAGAGCTCCCTCCTCTTTTTGGAGCGAGTTTTAAGAGGGAAAGTCAATTTTTTTCCACTGCCGCGTGTGCATTTAATATTTTCGTCCGTTTGGCGGACCTTGGCAGGTCTGCCTCTTCGGCAGACAAGATTATCCCTCACTTTTTTTGAACTTCCAGGACGATTCGCCTGGGTGTTCCTTGCGTAGTTTTACAACAAGTAAAGTAGGGGATTTGAATGTTGACAGACAAATGGACATCGTCAACACGGAGCTTAACGCCCCTTATTACCTTTAATTTAGCAGGGTATTTTAAGGTTGTCAAGTGGATTTTTTGCGGTTGTAAACAGTTTATCCACAAAAAGTGGTTTAGGCGGGGTAAAAATTTTCCGGTAAGAGTCAAAATTTTGGCTAATTATAGAGTTTTTAAGGCCCTTGACGAAAATCGATTTTTATGCTAAAGTATAAAGTTCTCGTGCCATGGGGCGCGGGATAGTTCTTTTCCCCCTAACCTAGGGAATTTGAGGCCCGAGGGGCCCAAAAGAAAGGTAGGCGAGAGATGAGGTATATCGTTTGGTTGCTGTTGGTTCTGGTGCTCTGCACCGCGGGATGCGTTTCGACCCTCGTTCGGAGGGGCGACGGGACCACGACCTACGAGCAGCACGGTCTGGTCGAAGTTTCTCCGACCGAGGTCGCCACGGCGCACGCCATCGATGCCCGCGCCAACACCGAGGACGCCTGGGGCGACACGTTGCGGGAGGATCCTGCACTCGTGTTCGGCTTCCTCGAACGGATGGCCAATCCCTGGCGGTTCATGTACGGCGGCCAGTGGGGAAGCCAGCGGTCCATCGGTTGGACCGATCCCTGCCAATTCGGGCCGCCGTGTGGTGTCCCGTTGACGCCGGCCGCGCCGGCGGGAGGTGTGCAATGAAGACGCTACTTTCGGTCGTTCTGGCGTTCGTCCTGTTCCTGTCCGGGTGCATGCGTACGGTCTACGTGCCGACGCCGACCACGACGACCGCGTCCTCGTTCCCGGCGGCGCCTACGCTTCCCGCCGTGGGCAGCTACGGCGCGGCGACTGGCGCCGGCTACTACGTCGACGAGAGGCCGCTCAAGGGTATGGCCTTCATCGACGGAAACGGTTATCCGCGGCGGTGGATCGGACCAAACCTGGTCAAAATCCGCAACCCCACGGAACACTACAACATCGTGCCGCTGATGGATGGAAGGGAGCTCGTCCTTCTGAACCAGGACGTCTCCGTGCGGTTCATCCCGCCGGGCAAGGAGGCCTGGCTGTTTCTGCCCTTCGATGAGATGGCGCCGCGGGCGACTTGCGAGGAGCACAACTTCACGTTCTACGGCTACCTCGAGTCGCAACTCGTCGATCTCCCTCTGGGCGTGAGGCCGCCGCTCACGGAGGCACTTGCCGACTATGGGAGGTCGTCCTGTATCTCACCCCGCGACGGCGGGTACGTAGTCGAGATCTCTCCGCTCTGTCTCGCCGGTCGCTGCTGAAAGGCGGCATCGGCGCTGAGAAAGGAGGTTCGCGAGGGTGGCGAGGAGATTGCTAAGACGAAAGTCAAGGCAGTTCTCTTCGCCCCCTCGTTTTTTTATATCGCAAAAACGCGAAACGAGCAAAACCGCAAAAAAGTTGGGGAATGACGGCGCCTTGCGCCGTTACTCTGACACCGCAAGGCGGTGTCACTCCACGATAAACTACAGACCTTCGTCGCCCCATCTTTAAAACAAGTTTTGAATTTCGAACATTGAGATTTATTTGGGATTTGGTGCTTTAGATTTTGAATTTTATATCTTCAAACGTAAAAGGACAGTCCCTTAAAAAGGACTGTCCTTTAAATACACGGAAATGAAAATTTATGTTAAGTGCCGAGCGTGGCGTTCGTGACCGCTTGCAGAACAAAATAAGTAATGCCATAGGCCATGGCGACAATAATTATACCAATCACGGCCCGGCCAATGACTTGAGTGGCTTTTTTTATTTTTTCTTCATTACCGGCCGCTGTCATCCAGAGAAATCCGCCATAGAGAATCAGAATCAAAAAAATTATACCAAGTAAACTAAGAAAAACATTAATCACCGCCCCGGCCGTACTGCCTAAATATCCGGAGGGATTATCTTTTATAGCGCTAACCTGTCCTTCGCCAACAGCCGTGTTGCCCGCTTCTTCAAGAAGGTTTAAGGCGTCTTGAGCGAAAGCGGATGCGGCCAGAAAAAAATTAAAAACAAGAGCGGCAATGAAAACGGCAAGAAATATTTTTTTAAACATAAGGTATCAAAATTAATTTTATATGCTCGTAGTGGATTCAATAATTCTACTCACGACAAAATAGGTAATGCCATAAGCCGCCAAGGCAATTATTAGACCGATGATAGCTGCTTCCAGAGTGTTTTTGGCTTTTTCCAGTCGTTCTTCTTTACCGCGGGCCGTCATCCAAAGGTAACCGCCGTAAAGCATCAAGACCAAAAAAATAATACCAACCACACTCAACGCGGCATTAATGACGCGGCCGGCCGTGGCTGCCGGACTTTCCGGATCGCCGGTTACACCGTAGCCCCGTCCGCCAATATCTCTAAGTTTTTCAAGTTGGGCGTGGGAGGTAAGAGGAAGAAAGACAACTCCAACCAGGGCGAGGAAAAGAGTAAGACAAATAATTTTTTTTGCAAGAGACATTTTTTAAAATTTAAAAATGTTTTTATAAGACACCGCAAATTTCATCACATTCTTCGCCGGCACCAATGCAAGAAGATGCTCCACTCGATGGTCCGCTGTCGCAAGTGCAGAGTGTTTCACCCTCTCCGCAACTTAAAGCTCCGCCGCCGCCCAAGAGTCGTTCCATAACAAAGACAGTTATACCATAAGCGGCGAGGACAATGACAAGACCAATGATTGCCGACTCAATAAGATGTTTGGCTTTTTCTATTGCTTGTTCGTTACCGCGAGCCAACATCCACATAAATCCGGCGTAGACCATTAAGATCAAAAAAATTACTCCGACAAAGCCAAGAAGAATTTCAATGCCGGTGGCAATGGTGTTTGTGATTTGAGTTTCGCCGGCATCTTTAGAACCACCGGCAACTAAACCAGTATTACTTCCCGCCTTTTCAAGTTCGCCCAAAAAACCCTGACCCAAAACGAGATGCGGGAGTATGAGAAAAGATAAAATACCAATCGAGAGTAGAGTGAAAATTAAAAATTTTGGAAAGAATTTTGAAGTCATATTTAAACGCGGGACACAGTTTGGATAATGTAATAAGTAATGGCGTAGGAAAGCATGACAATAACCAGGCCGATAGTAGAGTTCACGATTACTTTCTTCGCCTTACCAACTTTTTCTTCATTGCCCCCGGCCGTCATCCAGGTCAAACCGCCATAAATCATGAGGACCAAAAAAATTACTCCAACAAAACCAACAAGCGCTCCGATCATAGTGCTTACTCTTCCCGAGAGAGGGGTTTTTGAAAGGCCGGAGCCCGCTTCTTCGAGGCCGTATTTATCCGTAGCAGGAGTTGCTTCTTCGTCTGCGGCGAAAGGATCAGTAATGCAATTAATTTGGTCTGGCTCAGCACAGGGGCCTGGAGATCGGATTTGCCCCGTTGGACAAGCGGGTCCCGGGACGCAAGATGCTTGCGCCGTTAAAACTACGGCGAAAGTGCTGACGAAAAAAAATCCGAGAGAGAAACAAAAAATTTTAGAAATAGTTCGTAAATTTATTTTTTTATAATTTAAAAACATAAACATGGGGGGGTACGGACTTCAGTCCGCAATATTTTTTGGAGAACGCGGACTAAAGTCCGTACTCCGTTAAAATCTTTCCGTAAAATGGGGTGGGAATAAACCCACCCCATTCATTTATTTTTATGCAGTTGCATCCATAATAGCACCGACGACGTAGCTGGCAATAGCCCAAGCCATAGCAATGATGACTAAGCCGATAATACCGGCCGTCAAGATCTGCTTCGCTTTGGAAATTCTTTCTTCATTACCAGCGGCGGTCATCCACATAAAGCCGCCGTAAAGCACGATGACGACAGCGATAAGGCCCAAGAAGCCCAAAGCTGTGTTGATAATTCTTACCGCGGTTTCTCTTGGATCAGAGTTAGTGAGGGCGAGGTTAGCGTCGCTCACAACGTTGACGCCGAAAATATCATCCTGAGCTGACACAACTGCCGGCACCAAAAGAGATAAAATGGTAAGACAGAAGAACCCGGCGATTAATTTTTTGTTCATTTCCTTCACCTCCCTTCGAGATAACTGTCAACATTTAATAATTAACAGTTAATTGGATAATTAATTTTTTTATTAACTTTTTAAATGACTATCAGTTTGTTGTTTCTAAATTGCTCCGAGCGCCCGGAAAACAACGTCGACTAAAGTATAACTGGCAAAAATAACTAAAAGTCCAATTGTCGCCCAAACTAAAGTATCCCTACCTTGTTTTACTTTATCAGGATTTCCGCCCGAGGTCAACCAGCCAAAGCCCCCCCAAACAAACATGAAGAGGGCGACGGCGCCGACAACGCCAAGAATCGTTTTAATAATGTTGGCAATTAAAGCCGGAACAGAGGTGACGCCTCCGGGGCTTGCGGTTGTGCCGCCGAGGGGATTTATAAGTTCTTGGGAAGGAGGTTTTGAGG
>Ga0265296_1001092_pt1 | contig 33446 bp, 46 predicted proteins | sample MunlanPumphouse1_FD_189073 | JGI IMG/M metagenome (GOLD analysis project Ga0265296, IMG submission 189073) | Groundwater microbial communities from a municipal landfill in Southern Ontario, Canada - Pumphouse #1 | ecosystem: Environmental > Aquatic > Deep subsurface > Groundwater | place...
TGATTCTTCAGCCCAGATACCGGTACTGATTTCCTCTCTTTCCACCAAGTTTAAACGATGATATTTATTTGTCATAGCAAAACCTTAAATGATTAATAGGTTTTGCGCTAGTGGTTTGAACTCGCCATAAGCTCACTGGACAATTTAGATTGTTTACGTTATGATGATTTGGTAAATATGAAAACTAACCGCAACAATTGGTTGATTTTAGAAAATAAGGTCATTATTATTGGTCTTATTATTATTGACCACGAGCGGTTAAGTTGATTATTTATACATAAAATAAATTAGTCAACCGACCGCTTAACCAAAAAGCGGTCAGCTTGTTTATTGTCATAGAAAATAAAAAATATTCTTTAAAAATTTAATAATCACAAAAATTCACTAATCAAAGGAGTTAATTATACCAGAGAATGCAGCTTGTCCCAATTGCCATCGGCCTGTAATACTTAAAAGTGACGCGTGTACTTTTTGTAAGCATAAGTTAAATCAAGAGGTGTTAATACATATACTTCGTAGAGGAGAAAAATCTGATATTGTTACACCTGGCAGCAAAGATCTTAAGGATTTTCCAGGTGATAGAGGGTCATGGATATGAACCAAAAATTAGATCACCAGCTTGGTTATTATTGTTCAGAAACGTTTCAAAAGTATACCGCCACAAAGGCGCACAGATTATCATTTCTTTGTATATGTTGTCGTCAAGCGAGGCGCTTAATTGTTGATGAATCTGTAAATATAATATCTGATACATGGACAAATTACGCCGCCTGGGCTAATTAAATAATAGTATATAACATATATAATAAAATTAAATTTTTTTAACCTGTTGTAAAAGGAGAAATTGTATGACAGAAATTACCGAACTTTTAGTTGATCTTGATGAATACACAGCCAAAAGCATTGTTGTTGAGTGCCCGTTTGATCATATAGCATTAGTGCCTTACCAAGATCGATTAAGATGTAACCAGTGTGCGTTTATGATTGAATTTATCCAAAATGGTAAGGAATTAATTAATGAGTTTTGTTTTAGTGAAACATTCTGGTGGTTTCTTAACGCCGCTAATCAATATATGGAGAATAATAAAAATAAAGATTTGTTGTTACTTCGCTTGAAGGCGTGGGGAAAGGCATTGAGTGCATTTAATTCTATTAATGTAAAAGTTTGTCGAGTATGTTGGTTAATGCCAGAAACTTGCACCTCTAGTTTGTGCAAGGGTAGACCATTGATTATTTTGCAGCCATACGAAGTGGCAGCCTGTAGGGTGCCATCATATTGGAGAAATCAATTAATGGGAGTTAAAAGGTATATATAAAATATTGTTCTTTATAAATATTGGGTTACCAAAAACGGTAACCCTTTTTATTTTTGGCTAATATTTGTTAATAGTTTAAAATTTGGCTAAAGTTACAATAATTATCAATTTTCCTTGACAAAATATGGCTGGAAAATCTATAATTAAATTAGCCCTTTCCAATACGCTTGATACCTATTGAGCTCTACAATCTCAATGGATTGGAAGTTAGCTACTGTTGCCTTGTGGGGTAATAGTGCGAACTAACCGGCGGCCGATATAGTTTATTCCTCAGGATTAGAGGAGAGCCAGCAATCAACTCTCGCTAGTTTCACTGAATCTGCTATGGCCCGTATGGAGTAAAAGGAACTCCAATAGTATCAAGCCCTGGACAGGGCTTTTAAATTTGTTAAAAATGTTTTAATGTTATAATTGTTTTAGAGCCATTAGCAATTTGCCATAAGCCAAGATAACGGGGTGTAGTATACCGGTAGTACGCATGCATGGGGTGCATGTAGACTGGGTTCAATTCCCAGCACCCCGAATGAGCTTTAACGAATGAGGCGGTGAAGCGAGTGAATAGTTTCACTCGCGATGGGAATTGAAGGGTTGGCTGATGTCTTACAGACTAGACAACCCCGAGCCTATTCATGGGCAATTCTCCGCCCAAGGCGGACAGACCGGCACTCCGAACAACTAAATATTATTACTCATAATAGTATGATGGAGAGTAATCAACAATTTGATTTATTAAAAACTGAACTGGAAATTATTCAGCGCCAGATTGATAAATATGATCAGTTGTCAATGACTATTAAAGCCTGGTCGGTAACTTTGTGGGCGGCATCAATCGGTTGGTCGTTTCAGGTTAAGCGGCCTGAAATAATTTTAGTGGCGATTTTTATAGTTCTGGCTTTCTGGGTGCTAGATGCGGTGAATAAAAATTTTCGCGAGGATTATAAAAAGCGGCGCACAGAAATTAGTAATACTTTCCATAATTTAGCATCTGGTTCCCTGTCTTCTTCTGAAATAATTACTCCTAAGTTTCCGATCCATAAGTGGAGCGAGGTGATGCGTCAATTTTTTCAGCCGTATATTTTTGTGTTGTATGTGTCATTAGTGCTGATAGGGGTGGCGATATATTTATTAAATTAGTTTAAATTTTAGTAGCGCATTAGTAGTGCGATTTAAATTAAAGTACTATTTTTTGGTGATTAGTGGGTTGCCATATATTATTCTTTCGCCAGCGCCAAGCCAGCCATGGCAGGTTAGTAAAAGTACTTTACAATTAGCGTTGTCAAGTTGGTACATATATGATATAATAAATTCGTAGGTTAAAATTATGAATAACTATCCATCCATACAATCTAACCACAATCTAACCTCGGTTTCGTCTCTCTCTCTCTCTCTCTCTTAGCAGAAATAAATTCTGGCATAGTTTGCTATCCAATCGGTTTCAGCTGATTGGGTTTTTTATTTTCCTAAAGCTAAAAAGTCGAAAAATAACTTCTAAGGTCGAAAGAAGTGTAAAAATTAAGTGTTAATTAATGTAAATTAAATTAGATATGCACAAATTAAATCAAAAATTGTTAAGAAAATTAAATATAGCAGTCGTATTGATTCTTGCCGTGGTTTTAGCTGGCGGGCTAGGGACGGCGAGCTATGTGTTGGCGTCGTCAACATCAAACTTTACGCAGACGATTAATCCCGGTTCGCTTGCGGTAGATATTGTGGACGCCAGTTATGTAACCGTTGGAAGCCCGACAATGGCGATGAGCGCGGCAACCTTCAGTTTCACTTGTCAGACGATTACCGGAACTTTTGGAACGGCTTCCCAAGTAATCTATGTTGCCAATCCCGATGCGGCAGATACTGGCTGGTCAGTAAGTTTGGCGGCAAGCGCTGTTACTGCCGTATGGGACGGTGCAGTCTCGGATTTTGACTTTAATGACCCGACTGGTTCCGGCTGTACCGACGGCGCGGATTCCCCTGACACTGTTGGCGGCCAAATGACGGTTGATCCTAGCGCTGGAACTTTAGCTGTCGGTCAGTGCGCAACCTGCGTTACCACCAATGTTACCAAAGGATCTTCAGCCGCCTTTAGTTCAGGCGCGACCGATAGTATCACAGTTTTGACCGGAGCCGCGGCTTCTAATGATATTGGCGATTGGAAACTAACCGGCGTGTCTATCAGCCAAAAAATTCCAGCAGAACAGCCGGCCGCCAGTGACTACGACGTTAATATGGTACTCACCATTGCCGCTAGCTAAAAGTTATTAACCCAAGTAATAGAACCTCGATAATCTCGGTTCATTACGGGGCAAGAAAATTATGCTAAATTCAGACCCCAACAATAAGGTAAAACGGTTTGTTATTGGTTCGGCAATAACACTTGTCGCTTGTTTCTTGTTTTTTGTTGCTGTGCCAGTTTTTGCGATTGAGTACGGTGGCTTTGGCGGCAGGCCGGCATATCCCAGAGCGGATAACCCCCGCACCGAATCTATCTTTATTCACACGCTTGAATCGGGCGCCATTCAAGAAGAAGGGGTGCTGGTAGTCAATAATTCCGTTGAACAAAAAACCATACTGGTGTACAGCGTTGACTCTACTCCATCCACGGGCGGTGCTTTTGCTTGCGAACAGCTTTCTCAAGCAAAAGACGATGTTGGCGCGTGGATAAAGCTTGAAAAGGGAGAGGTAGCGCTTGATCCGGGAACAAACGAACTTGTTCCTTTTACGATTGCCGTTCCTCAAAACGCCAGCGTTGGCGAGCATAACGGTTGTATTATTATCCAAGAGAAGTTAGCCAAGCCTGATAGCAAAAGCGGTGTCGGCTTGTCTTTCCGCACAGGACTGCGGGTTGCTATCACTATTCCAGGAGAGCTTGAGAGAAAACTTGAAATTGTCGGTTTTATTATGACATCGCGAGACGATGGCAGTTTTCTGCTTCAACCAAAAGTTAAAAATCTGGGCAATGTTTCTATTGACGCGGACGCGCAGGTGGTAACGCGCTATTTCTTTGGCTTGACCCATATCACGCATGGCGGACAATACCCGATTTTGCGGGGCGATACATCGGACTGGAATTTTGAACTTAAAAAACCGTTCTGGGGCGGTTGGTATCGCTCAAGCTTTGCTGTGGAATACGATGCCAATCCCGAGGCGGGAGTTGGGGTAAAAAGCGGTAAAGAACTTACCCGGCTTGAAGGACCATTGGTTTGGTTTTTCAGTTTTCCAACTCCAGCGGGTTTAGCAATAGAAGTCGTTGTCTTTTTGTTGCTTGTCGCTTGTCTCTTTTTGTTGTGGTTGGCGCAAAAACGCAAAAAGTGGATTAAGGAAAGTTGGGTTGCGTATGACATAAAATCCGGTGAGGACATTAAGACGCTGGCCGAGCGATTTGATGTATCGTGGAAACTTATTGCCAAAGCCAATAAACTACAACCGCCTTATGCGTTTAAACCAGGAGAAAAAATTAAAGTCCCGCCGGCAAAATAGAAACCCATGGGGAAAGATGGGGTTTTTAGAAATTGGCGTCGGCTTGTTTTTGAGTCATTCGAAAGGTCGAATTGAAATAAATTAGCAACTTGGTTATGGACTCTATAAAAAAACCTCCAAAAATTAACCGTAATATTATCCTTAGCGCTTTTCTGCTTCTGGGCATCGCATTTTCCGTCGTTACTATCGTATTTGCAACGGCTCCAGACCCAGGGCATGATTTTACTTCGATTAGTGGTGGTGTTGCCCAAGGCGACCTTTTATATGGTTCGGCTATTGATGTTCTTTCAGCTCTCACAAAAAATTCTACTGCATCCCGCTATCTTTCCAACAGCGGAGCCAGCAACAACCCGGCGTGGGCGCAGGTTGATTTGACTAATGGAGTAACCGGCATCTTGCCGGGCGTTAATGGCGGAACCGGAGTCGCCAATACCAGCAAGACCATTACTTTAAGCGGAAATTTAACCACCTCCGGAGCTTTTAATACAACTTTAACAGTTACTGCGGATAGTAATGCAACTCTTCCGGCCGGAACAAAAACGCTTGTGGCAACGGATGTTACGACTCTTTCTTCCCTTAATTCAGTAGGCACTATCGGAACAGGGACTTGGAATGCTACCGCCATTGCGGATGGGAAAATCGCGTCTGCCTTAACCGGAAAAACATACAATGCTCTGACTTTGACTGCTCAAGGCACGGGATTCACCATTGCCGGCGGAACGGTTTCTAAAACATTAACCGTAACCGGCGATGCCACTATTTCCGGAACTCCGTTATCCAACCCCATGACTACCTTGGGAGATATTATTTATGGCGGAGCCAGTGGAGTGGCAACTCGGTTAGGCGGATCAGCCGGATTTTTGAAATCAACCGGCGCGGCCGCGCCGGCGTGGAGCGCGGTCAGTTTAACAGCCGATGTTAGTGGAATTCTGCCTACCGCAAACGGTGGCACGGGCATGGCTTTTTTTACCGCAGTCGGGCCCACGGTTGCACGAACTTTTACATTTCCCGACGCTGCCGCCACAATCGCGCGAACCGATGCAGGGCAAACATTTACTGGAGTAAACACAATGACTTCTCCAATATTTGTAACTCCAGCATTGGGAACACCAGCTTCAGGAATAATGACAAGTGTAACCGGACTTCCACTGACGACTGGTGTAACTGGCAATCTCCCCGTAACAAATCTAAACAGCGGCACCGGCGCCTCGACTACAACTTTCTGGCGAGGAGACGCCACTTGGGCAACGCCGGCCGGCGGTAGCTATCGCACCCTTGTTACGCTTGGCGCGGATGTCATCAATAACAATGCTACCGCCAACACGCTCGCGACCTGCACGGGGTTATCATTTTCTGTTTCATCCGGGACGAGGTACCGCTTTTACGCGCTGATTTGGTACACATCTGCCGTCGCAACCACCGGCTCGCGCTGGACGCTCACCGGTCCCGCGACAACTAATATGTCGTATCAATCAACCTATACGCTCACGGCGACAACCATAACTACAAACTTTGCCACCGCCTACAGCATTCCAGCCGCGTCAAACGCAAGCTCAATTGTAGCTGGCAATATTGCCATAATTGTAGGAACGATCCTGCCATCGGCGGCTGGTACGGTTGCGGTGCAGTTCGCGTCTGAAATCGCGAGTTCCGCGATTACCTGCAAAGCCGGCAGCACTTTGGAATGGTGGTAAAAAAATATGCGAAAGAAATTTTTTCAAAAACAGCTGAATGGATTTTTAATTTTATTGATTATCAGCGGGTTTTTATTCCCCAGTTTATTGGTTATGGCCGCTTTTGACAATGTTGCTGTTCCTTTTTTCGCCGGTGAGGACGTGTTTTCAGACACAACTCCCCGCAATCTTACCATATTCAATGCTTCAAGAGGTTTTTTCCTCCTCCCTCTTTCCGCCAATGGCATCCCAGACAATATGCCGGCGACCGATAATCCAACCATTGCCTTGCCTGATACTATTATTCTTTCCGATACTTCAAATGAGGCGAGGGGTCTGGTGATTTATCGGGTGTTAGACGGAGCCCTTTTTGTAAATACTTTTGTGGGCAAGAGTAACGAGTCTGCGCATTCGGCATCGTATTTCGGCATCGGCGATTTCGTTATGGTTACGACCGTTGAACCAGATCAGTGTGCCGAACTCACTTTAAACGAGTGTCGCGCGGATGTGGGTTTTCTTAATGAAAAATCATTTTCCATATCACTTGACGGATCGGCTCTAGCGCCGACTATTGATATTATTGATAGTGGAGCAGTGCCAGATAATAACTCCGTATCGGCCGCGCTACCGCTTGATTCCGCGTCAGTTGTTCCAACACCAGAGCCGGATTCGACTCCAGCGCCCGTTATTCAGCAAAATGAAGACGGATCAACAACACTTATAGCTATCTAACCCCGTTAGAAATCGCGAACGCTTATGAATATTATTTTGCGCATTTTTTGTAAAATTTATGCTTGTGTGTCATTCAAAAACCTGTTTATCGTTCGTGTTCTATTTCTAACGGGGCTTGTTACAGGGATATTTTTTGTGAGCACAGCTTATGCCGGCACGCTTTCTTGCACTGTACGGACTACATCCTGTAGTGGCGGCGAAGTTGAAATTTTTGAAATGCAGAACACAACAAATTCTCATGCTGGACTTCCGGCAGCAAGTTATAACAATCTTGTCTGTTGTACGGGAGTAACGGGACTTGGAAACTCTTGCTCCGGCACTTTTGCCACGGCATTAAAATTGTCCGGCGCCACTAATGCCCACGCCCGACAGAATCAACTCGCAGATTACGCCGGCGCCAATAATGCCTGCATTTCTGTTCCATCGGGCGGCAGTGTTTCGGTTGGGTATCAAGCCAGCAATTGTACAGGATATGACACCACTCTTGCTTCAATGAAGGCAACAACTAACTCGCACGTAGGAAACACAACTGCTTATACCGAATATAAAATATGCGCGACTGCTCTTGCGGGTACTCTCTCTGTTGACATTGTTGATGCCGGCGGTAGTCCAGTTGCCAGTCCGGGGATAACAATGTCATCAATAGCGCTCTCTTTCACTTATCAAACAACTAACGGAACCTTTGGCGCTTCTGCTCAAAAAATAAGAGTAGATAATACAACCGGCAATGCACAATGGTCGTTAACTTTAGCCGCGACTGGCGGGGCCATCGCTTTTTGGGACGGCACGCCAGCTGATTATGACTTTAATGATCCAACCGCCAATGCGGGTGACGGTGGAGATGCCGACAATTTGGGCGGCCAGATGACCATTAATCCATCGGGTGCAACCATTACTCCCCAAAGCGGATGTAATACCACCGGCCTGACGCTCGGATCTTCGGCCTCATATTCACAAGGCGTAACCGATACCATCACTCTCCTCTCCGCCGGATCTTCTGCCGGTACTAATTGCTATTGGGACACCACCGGCATTGCCGTTTCCCAGACCGTACCCAAGGAGCAGCCAGCCGCCAGCAATTATAATATCAATATGACATTAACAGTAACGGCGATTTAGTTAGAGACATGCGACAAGAGACAAGCAACAAGCAATATGGAACAAGATAATCAAAAAAGTTACAGAAGATTAATAGTTTGGCAGAAAGCCGATGAATTGGCTTTTCAAATTTATTTGATTGCAAAAAATTTTCCAAAGGAAGAGATGTTTGGTCTTATCTCGCAAATGCGGCGAGCGGCATTTTCAGTACCCGCCAACATTGTGGAAGGATACGCTCGTTCCTCCAAAAAAGAGAAGATTCAATTTTATACGATTGCCCGCGGCTCTTTAACAGAATTGGAATACTTTATTGATTTTTCACTTCGTCTGAAATATCTCTCGGATGAACAGCATCTCAAATTAGTAAATTTAAGAAATGAAGTTGGCCGTCTTTTAAACGGTTTTATAAATTCAATTAAAAATGAAATTAGAAAATAAAAAGATCATTTTTCTTATCTCTTGTCTCTTGTTGCTTGTTGCTTCCCCAGTTCTGGCTGGCTCAAGTTCCAATTTCCGAATTGAAATTTTTTATGCCAAAGAGATTCAAGAGATTGACACTACTCAATCTTCTACAGCAACCTTGACAAATCCCAATAATTCAAGTCTTGGTATAAATTTACCGGCGGATGTGTTGACTTCCAGCGATGCCGTTGAACTTACTGCATATTCTACGCCCCAAGAAGCAGTGACATCTGACAAACCATTGCCAAGCGGAAAATTGGGGAGCGATATCTTTTATAACATTTCATTCAAAAAAGTAAGTGACAACAGCACGGTTTCTTCTTTTGATAAATCTGTTACTTTAACTTTTTCTTATACTGACTCTGATATAAGCGGAATTAATGAAAGCACTTTAAAAGCTTATCGTTGGAATGGTTCTAGTTGGGTTGTTTTAAGTGATAGTACTATTGATACTACTTTAAATAAAATTACAGCCACCACCCAGCAATTCAGCGACTTTAGTCTTTTAGGCGATTCTTCTCCTGTTTGCGGTAATGGCGTGGTTGAATCAGGAGAGCAATGTGATGCCGGTGGATCTAACGGCGCTTGTCCGGCCGTTTGTTCAACTTCTTGTACTACTAATTCTTGTGGCGGAGGCGGTGGCGGTGGTGGAGGCGGTGGCGGTTATGTCGCCCCAGCCACAAGCGCTATCTTTTCTGGCCGAGCATATCCGAAAAGCACGGTAACGCTTCTTAAAGACGCTCAAATTGCCGCGACAACTATTGCGGGGACGGACGCTAATTTTCAAATCAATCTTTCCGGCCTTTCCGGTGGAAATTATATTTTTTCTGTTTATAGCGAAGACAACAAAGGCATAAGGTCTTCTCTTCTGACTTTTCCGGTGGGCGTAACCTCTGGCGCCACTACTAATGTGAGCGGCATTTTTATCTCACCAACTATTGCCATTGATAAAAGCGAGGTAAAGCAAGGCGACAATATCGCGATTTTTGGCCAAAGCGCGCCGAACGGAGAGATTACTGTTGCTGTAAACTCGGACCAAGAATTTTTTGGAAAAACCGTGGCTGATAAAAATGGCGCTTACTTATACAATCTTGATACAACCCCGCTTGATATGGGACAGCATTTTACAAAATCCAAATCAGCCCTGAACGGCGAAATCAGTTCTTTCAGCCAAGCCGTAAGTTTTGCTGTGGGTACGAAAAATATTCTTGTCAAACCCATTGCCGCGTCGGTGAAAGGTGATTTAAATGACGACAAGCGCATAAATCTTGTTGATTTTTCTATTGCCGCGTATTGGTACAAAAGACCATCGCCGCCAGCAGCTGTTGATTTAAACAACGACGACAAGATTGATCTTATTGATTTTAGTATTATGGCTTTTTATTGGACTGGTTAATTTTTAGAATTTAGAATATAGGATTTAGAATTTAGGGATTAGGATATAGGAATTATGGAAAACAAAATATTATTGAAATTTTTTAAGGATTTAATTGTTTGGCAGAAAGCTGTTGATTTAGCAACTTTAGTTTATACATTTACAGCAAATTTTCCTCATTCAGAATTATACGGCATCACAAATCAAATACGACGCTCGGTAGTATCAATTAGTTCTAATATTGCCGAGGGTTTTAAGAGAAGACATGGAAAGGAAAAGTTACAATTTTATAATGTAGCCTACGGTTCTGTCGCGGAATTAGAAAGCCAAATTGAGGTTTCTTATAAATTAAATTTTCTTAATAACGAGGATTATCAAATATTAACTGCATCTGTTGTGAAAATAGAAAAGATGATTGATGGTTTAATTAAATCTTTAAATAAAAAACTTCCCAAACCCTATATCCTACAGGTTATATTTTTTCTTGTCTTCCTATATTCTATATCCCATATTCTATATCCTTCTTTGGTTCAAGCGGCGCAGTTTAATTTTATTTCTCCAACGCAAACTATTGGAGTTGGCCAGCAATTTCAGATTGATTTAATCCTTAACACCGAAAATGAATTTATTAACGCTGTTGAGGGCAAGTTAGTATTTCCTATTGATTTGTTGGAATTAAAAGAAATTCGCGATGGCAACTCAATCGTAAATTTTTGGATAGAGAAACCCAAAATTGAATCAAGCGGACAGATTACTTTCTCGGGAATTATTCCGGGTGGATATAGTAATGTCAAAGGATTTATATTTTCGGCTGTTTTTGAGATAAAAAAAGAAGGAGCGGGAGTCATTGAAATCCAAGAAGACAAGGTTCTTTTAAACGACGGCGAGGGTACTCAGACAAAACTTTTAGTTAAAAATTTTTCATTCGTTGCTATTCGTACACATATTCGTGACGATTCGTGGGTATCCCCAGAGGATACAGAGCCGCCGGAAGAATTCACGCCGCAAATTGCGGCCGACCCCACCATTTTTAAAGGCAAATGGTTTTTGGTTTTTGCTACGCAAGATAAAGGCTCTGGTATTGACTATTACGAAGTGCAGGAAGGTAATGACTTGTTTAGTAAAGCTCAAAGTCCATATTTATTGCGTTATCAAAAGTTAAATAAACCTATTGTTGTTAAAGCGGTAGATAGGCAAGGTAATGAACGAATAGTTAAATTAATCGCCCCTCATGGCGGTGGCTGGGATGACAAAATATGGTATTTTGTTATTATTATAGGTGTAATTTTAATCTGGCTTTTAATTAGCCGTAACCAATGGTTTAAACAACTATGGAGGAAATTATCATAAAACCAAATTTAATTAGGAGAAATTATGACTTCAGTCAGATAATTCACGGCTTAGTTTTTTTATTAATTTCATTCGCAGTTTTAGTAGGTTGGCCAAAGTTGGCAAGCGCAGCTACGCTTAATTTATCGCCATCTTCAGTTGGCATTAAAACTGGCAGTACTTTTAATATTACAGTCTCGGTTTCAAGTTCTGACCAAGCCATGAATGCGGCTTCGGGGGCGATTAGTTTTCCTATTGATAAACTAGAAGTTACTAGTGTTAGTAAGAGTAGTTCCATTATTTCTTTATGGGTGCAGGAACCGTCTTTTAATAATAGTAGCGGTGGAATACTTTTTGAGGGTATTGTCTTGAATCCGGGATATAAAGGCGCTGGCGGCCGTTTGATTAGTATTAGTTTTAAAACCAAAGCGGCCGGCACCGCGGATATAACATTTAGTTCAGGATCGGTTTTAGCTAATGATGGTAAGGGAACTAATATTTTAACTGGTTTGGGTCGGGTAGAAGTTAGTATTAATCCAGAAGTGATTGGTCCGCAAGCTCCAGAATCCACTACCCCAGTAGAAACAACAGGCGGCGTGCCGTTGGCACCCCAAGTCAGTTCATCTACTCATCTTGATCCTGATAAATGGTATAGAAACAACAATCCGACATTTAGCTGGACTTTACCAGTGGGGATAACTGGTGTTAATGTATTGGCAGACAGAAATCCTAATACAAATCCCGGTACCAAATCTGATGGCTTAAGGAGTTCATATGCTTTTAATGATGTAGATGATGGAGTGTGGTATTTTCATATTAGATTACGTAACAACGCTGGTTGGGGAGCGATTACTCACTTCCGTTTTCAAATAGATAACGAGCCGCCGGAAAATTTTGTGGTAGAGTTTCCCCAAGGCAAAGAAATAGATAATCCCAGGCCAACTATAGTTTTTGATACCACTGATAGTTTGTCTGGCGTGGATTATTACAAAATAAAAGTCAGTGACCAAGACACGCAGTTAGTTCAGGCGGAAGAATGTTGCCAAAAAAGCAATCCTTATACTTTGCCAGTACAAAAACCAGGTAAAAAAACTATTTTGGTGGAGGCTTATGATATGGCCGGCAATCATACCTCGGCCACCGAAGAGTTTACTATTTTAGCAATTAAGGCGCCGCGTCTTACTGATTATCCTCAAAGTTTGAAAACCAATGAGATTTTAACAGCCAAAGGTATTACTTATCCTGAAGCACAGGTGACGGCGTGGTTAAAGCGCGAAAAAGAGGAAGCGGTGAAAATAGAAACCGCCAGCGACCAGGCTGGCAATTTTATTATTGTTTCACCCAGTCGTTTGGCCGAGGGGGTTTATACCTTATGGGCTGAAGCCACTGACCAGCGGGGCGCTTTGAGTGAAAATTCGCCGCCAGTTACTATTCCCGTACGTTTACCCGCTACACTTAAAATTGGCCGTTTAGCCTTAGATTATTTAACTATGATAGTTACTTTAGTCGTCTTAATAATTGGAATAATTGCCACTGTTATTTACAGTTGGTATCGCATTTCTTACTGGCGCAGGAAAATAGCTAAAATATCTAAAACAACCAAAGCCACCGAAGAGGGTTTGCGCAAGGCTTTTATTACTTTGCGTGACCAGTTAGAAAATCAGATAAGCAAACTAGATGGCAAGCCGGGTTTAAGCATAAGAGAAAAACAAATCTGCGATAAATTAAAGCAATCATTACAAGCTTCGGAAAAGTTTATGGAGAAAGAGTTGACTGAAATTGAGAAACAGCTGGATAAGTAAACCCCCACACCTATAGTATAGGTGTGGGGGTAAATAAGATTAGATTATTATATGGCTCGTTTGGTTAAAAAAACTGCCCAAGGGCCACTGGAGTTAAAACCACAAGACAAATCAGTATGGATTTGTATGTGTGGTTTATCTCGCAATCAGCCTTTTTGCGATGACTCGCATCAAAAAACCTTGGATGAAGATCCCAGTAAAACTTATTCCTACGACGAATCGGATAATAAGCAAGAAGTTGCTTAATGCTCACTTCGATTTTTTTAAGCTTTAAAGATAAAAGTTTTTTTACCAATAAATGTCCGACCGGACATTTATTGGTAAACTATTATTAGCTGCATTTTGAACTTATGAAATATATTAAAAAAACCGTTTTTAGCCAAGAACGGTGTTTTTTAGTATAATAATATAGTATTGTTATTTCACTTTGCGAGCATTTTTAGCCAGCGTTTTAATGCAGCGCGAGCAGATACGCACCCTCTTACCATCAACAGTCTTGTATTGCAGATTAACATACTGACGGCGCAAAGTAGCAATATTAGAATGACTGCGAGAAACAGCTGGATTATAACCTCTTTGGCATTTTTCACAAACTCGTGACATAATTTAGTTCTGGATTAATAGTTTAAGATAATGATAATTTAACCGTTAACTTAGTATAGCTAAACATTAAATTTTTGGCAAGACTATGGATTCTGTCGTAATACAAATATATGCCATTGCAGTAATAATTTTATCAGCCGTGTTTCATGAATATGCTCATGGCTGGGTGGCGGATAAATTAGGCGATCCAACACCCAGATTAGCTGGTCGGCTTACTTTGAATCCGTTAGCACATTTGGATTGGTGGGGATCAATTTTTATGCCGCTGATGCTGTTTTTTTTGTCGGGTGGTAGTTTTATGTTTGCTTATGCCAAACCAGTACCGTTTAATCCGTTTAATTTACGAGACCAAAAACGGGGAGTGCTTAAAGTGGCCATTGCCGGAATAATCGTAAATTTAGTTATAGCAGTTGGTTTTGGCTTAATTATTAGATTTGTGCCGCAATTATCAGTTCAGCAATATTTAGCTTTGGCAATTATTGTGCAGTTGAATTTATTACTGGCTATTTTTAATCTAATTCCCATACCTCCACTGGACGGTTCTAAAGTATTGTTTAATTTGTTGTCTGATAAATATTATCGTTTCAAATTATGGATGGAACAAAATAGTTTCATCTTGATTATTGTTTTGTTGTTTATTATTTTTTATACAGGTTTTATTGGGCCAGTGATTCAAGGTTTATTTTCGTTAATAACCGGCGTGTCTTAAGTTTTATTATTGGTATGGTGCGTCAAACAAAAAAGTTTACCCGCACTAAGGAAGATTTTATCTGCGATAATTGTGGCTACAAGGTTACCGGTACTGGTTATACTAATCATTGTCCGAAGTGTTTGTATTCTAAGCATGTGGATATAAATCCTGGCGATCGGCAGGCGAGATGTGGAGGTTTAATGAAGCCGGTGGGAGTTGAACAAAAAAAACAACTGTATAGAATAGTTCATCAATGTGATAAATGCGATCAAAAAAGAAAAAGTAGGGTGGTTAAAGAAGATAATTTTAATGTAGTACTTAATTGTGTAAACAAACTTTAACTAAAATTTTTTGCCATATTTTTAATGCTTTATTGTTTGGTATTTTTTAGAAGAAATTACAATTATTAGTCATTTTTCATATCTAGCACCACACCATTGACAAAGGTTATAGTTATGCTATATTGTGCATAACTGTGTTCTTTCTAATTTTCAGGAAGATCAGGAGCACGTGCTGCAGTCGCCCTCAAGTATACTTCGCAATCTATCTTTCGTCTTTGACGATATCGCTCTTTTTAATAATTGTGACTTTTCGGCCAGCAGTACATGGCTATATTGTATTTCCTGACCGAGGCGTTATAGCCACAAGTCGTTTTTCGGAGATTCGTCTCCGTTTCATAGCTCTTTGTAAGACCATCTTTAATAAGGTGGTTCTTTTTTATAAATGTAATTTAGTCTAACATTGCTATACATCTTGCAGGGTCGGAGCGAAGCGGAGAAGTTGCGCTTTTAAAAATTGTTTATTTATGGCTATAATTATTGCCTACCTACCCCGCATTCTTGACCAATCTTTTAAATATTGTTATACTAGTCCAAGAGTTGAGACAGCTTTTTTGTCCGCCTTCGTACCGCGGTCGCGGGACTACAGCGGATGTCGCCTCAAACTTCAAGCGGATAATTTTCCGAAGTTATAAAGGAAGGAGTGTAATGCTAAAGATTTAGGTTTAGCTAAAGGCTCCATTTTATTTGACTATAATTTATAAAATGCCTACTATAAATCAATTAATTAGAATAGGTAGATCTCGGCAAGGAAAAAAGTCAAAAACCCCAGCATTAGTGCCGGTTTTTAACGCGCTTAAGCGTCGCCGCCGCGATTTACCCAAAGCAAGCCCTTTTAAGCGAGGAGTGTGTTTAAAAGTGACAACTACTACTCCAAAAAAGCCAAATTCGGCTTTGCGTAAGATTGCTAGGGTCAGATTATCTAATGGTATGGAAGTTACTGCCTATATACCAGGCGTTGGTCATAATTTGCAAGAGCATTCAATTGTGTTGGTGCGTGGCGGACGAGTTAAAGATTTACCAGGTGTTAGATATCATATTGTGCGTGGAGTTTATGATACCACTGGAGTAGAGGGTCGCATTAAAGGCCGTTCACTTTATGGAGTTAAAAAGCCAAAAAAATAATTAAATTATGCGTGGAAAAAGATCAACCAAACGAGTAATTCTTCCTGACCCCCGGTATCAAAGCACGGTAGTGGCTAAATTTATTAATTATATTATGGAGCGTGGTAAAAAAGCCGTGGCCCGAAAAATTGTTTATCAAGCGTTTGATGTAGTTGCTGAAAAGACCAAAAAAGACCCTCGGGATGTGTTTGAGGCAGCCATAAAAAATGTGGGGCCAATGGTAGAGGTGCGCAGTCGACGCGTGGGCGGTGCCAATTATCAAATTCCAGTGGAGGTAAGAACCGATCGCCGATTAGCATTGGCTTTTAGATGGATTATTGATGCAGCTTATAATAAAAAAGGACGACCAATGCATCTAAAACTGGCTGATGAATTTATTGCGGCAGCGGATAATCAGGGTGATGCTATAAAGAAAAAAGAAGATGTGCTGCGCATGGCAGAGGCCAACCGCGCCTTTGCTCATTTTGCTTAAATAAGTTGCGAAATATGATATACAGCGAAAACGAATTCTCAGGTTTAGGGTTGGAAGAACAGGTAAAAAAGATTAATGAGTCTTTTGATGCTTTACCTGAAGAAAAAGGAGAAGAGTTAGCTAAACTGATTGAAATGGTAGAAGGTACGGGTTTGGTAATAAAAAACATTGAAATTGAATTTGATCATATATTCAATTATATAAATGCGAAAAAGGACTATAAATTAGATAATAAAATTCAGAAACAATATATTGATTTACTTAAAGAGTTGGAGGAACTGCATCATCAGTATTCAGACCTTAAAGTTAATAAAGAAAATAATGAAAGAAGATATAGTCCGATCCTAATGGGGTTATTTATTATAAAACGACAGCTTAAGGAATTTTTTGATAGATACGAACACAAGGATGACCATTCTTCAAATTAATTCTTAATTTTTCATTTTGATTTTTACCTGCCCGCCATATGCCTTATTTAATCAATTATATGTTTTCTATCATTAGATCTAATTATTTATTATCCACGCTTGACTCGGCACAGGCTTAGGCAGGCGGGAATTTTAAATTTTTTATTGTGCCTCGAGATTATTCATTAGCAACTACTCGTAATATCGGCATTATTGCCCATATTGACGCTGGTAAGACCACAGTCTCCGAGCGTATTTTATTTTATACAGGTAAAAAACATAAGATTGGTGAAGTACATGAGGGGGAAGCAGAAATGGACTGGATGGAACAGGAAAAAGAGCGTGGTATTACTATCACTTCGGCTGCCACGACTTGTTTTTGGAAAAACACCAGAATAAATATTATTGACACTCCTGGTCATATTGATTTTACCGTGGAAGTAAAACGCAGTTTGCGCGTACTAGATGGCGGAGTGGTGGTATTTGATGGGGTAGCGGGCGTTGAGCCACAATCAGAAACTAATTGGCACTATGCTGATGATTATCAAGTGCCACGCATTTGTTTTATTAATAAAATGGATAGAATGGGTGCTGATTTTTATGCGGATATTGCATCGATTCATGAACGGTTAACTAAAAATGCGTATCCCGTACAATTACCAATTGGGGCAGCTGAAACTTTTATCGGCCTGATAGATTTACTTACGCGTCGCGCTATTATTTATAAAGATGAATTAGGTAAAGAATGGGAGGAAAATGATGTTCCGACCGATATGACAGCCAAGGTTGAGGAATACCGTCATAAGTTAGTAGAAGCTATTGCTGAACACGATGATCAATTGTTGCATCTTTACTTAGAAGGCAAAGAAATAGCAATTGATGATTTAAAGCGAGTACTTAGAAAAGCATGTGTGGCTAATAAAATAGTCCCGATTTTTTGCGGTTCGGCTTTAAAAAATAAAGGCGTTCAATTTTTATTAGACGGCGTAGTTGATTATTTACCATCGCCCTTGGAGGTTCCTGCAGTTAAAGGAACAAATCCTAAAGATGATCAGGAAATTAAACGTCAGGCTTCAGATGATGAGCCGTTTTCTGCATTGGCTTTTAAAATTGCTACTGATCCGTTTGTGGGAAAACTGTGTTTTTTTAGAGTTTATTCTGGAACCATTAAAGCTGGTTCTTACGTGTTAAATTCTTCCACTGGCACGCGTGAGCGTATGGGTAGAATAGTTCGTTTACACGCTAATCACCGAGAGGACGTGGATCAAGTTTATGCCGGTGATATTGCTGCGGTGGTTGGGTTAAAAAATACCACTACTGGAAATACTTTATGTGATGAAAATGATCAGATTATTTTAGAGTCAATTATTTTTCCTGAACCGGTTATTTCCGTAGCTATTGAACCAAAAACTAAGGTTGATCAAGAAAAAATGGGTATGGCACTGCAAAAGTTGGTTGAAGAGGACCCTTCATTTAGGGTTAAAAGTGATGAAGAAACCGGTCAGATGATTATTGCTGGTATGGGTGAATTGCATTTGGAAATTATTGTTGAACGAATGAAGAGAGAGTTTAAAGTTGAAGCCAATGTGGGTAAACCGCAGGTGGCTTATAAAGAAACGCTCAAGAACAGCGCCCAAGCTGAAGGAAAATATATTAGACAAACCGGTGGACATGGCCAATATGGTCATTGTTGGCTTAGGGTAGAGCCTCAAGAGCGCGGTAAGGGCTTTGAATTTGTTGACGAGGTTAAGGGTGGAGTTATTCCTAGAGAATTTATTTTGCCTATACAAAAAGGAGTAAGAGAGGCGGTTGATAATGGAGTTTTAGCAGGTTATCCAGTGGTGGATATTAAAGTGGCTGTTTATGACGGTTCATATCATGATGTAGATTCGTCTGAGGCGGCGTTTAAAATTGCCGGATCTATAGCTTTTCAAGCAGCGTTTAAACGTGGTATCCCTTATTTATTAGAACCAGTTATGAAAATTGAAGTAATCACGCCAGAAAGTTATATGGGTGAAGTAATTGGTGATATAAATTCCAAGCGAGGTCAGGTGTTAGAGATGCGCGATCGTACAACTATCAAAGTTATTGATGCTCATGTTCCGTTGGCGGAAATGTTTGGTTATGCCACTAGTTTACGTTCTATGACTCAAGGCAGAGGTTCTTATACTATGGAATTTGATCATTATGCTGAAGTGCCGCGAAATGTGGCTGAAGAAATTATTGGTGACAAAGGAAAGAAATAAAATAGTAAAACCAGAAATATCAATGTCAAATAAAATCAAAAACTTCAGTATCAAAATTTTGACATTTAGTCATTGGATATTGATTTGAAATTTGAGCTTGGTAATTTAGATTTATAATTTATCTTTTATGAATAACGATTTTGGCAAAATAATTAAAAAATTACTAGCCCGTGGTGAGCGTATAGTTATTTTAAGTGATAGCAAACCAATGGTTTTATTACCACTGGATGAGTATGAGCAGTTAACAGGTAATAATGGTCGTAGTTATGAGCCAGTGGTAGAAGAAGGTGCCTTAGGTGGGCAATTAGAATCAATTGATCCCCCAGCAGGGCCATTGCCCGATGATGACCAATATTTTCCCGAACCGTTATAGCCAGCGTTTTTAAAAGCATTTATTCAGTAAAGGGGCTTGCCAGAGAATAAAGTTTGTGTTAAATTGAAACAGCTAACTAATTAAATTAATTAAAGTTTTAAGGTTGCGAAAGATTATTTTAATTTATTTTCGCTAATCTTAGCACTTTTTAGGAGAAAATAACAATGACTGAAAAATTTGACCGTTCTAAACCGCACCTTAATGTTGGCACCATTGGTCATGTTGACCATGGTAAGACCACTTTAACGGCAGCGATTCTTAAAACTTTGTCTTTAACCGGCCATAAGGCGCAGGATAAAAGCGTTGACCAGATTGATAATGCACCCGAAGAAAAGGCGCGAGGTATTACTATAAATACTGCTCACGTGGAGTATGAAACTGATAAACGGCATTATGCGCACGTTGACTGTCCTGGACACGCTGATTATGTAAAAAACATGATTACTGGTGCAGCTCAGATGGATGGCGCTATTTTAGTGGTATCAGCCGCTGATGGCCCTATGCCTCAAACTCGCGAACATATTTTATTGGCTCGTCAGGTTGGTGTTCCTTATATTGTTGTTTTCTTAAACAAAGTAGATATGGTAGACGAAGCAGATTTAATTGATTTGGTTGAAGAGGAAATTCGAGATTTACTTAAGAAGTATGAGTTTCCAGGAGATCAAATTCCTATTATCCGCGGTTCAGCCTTAAAAGCACTAGAAGCAGCTCAAGCAGGCAAGAAAGATGATGAAGCGTTAAAACCTATATTAGAATTACTAAATAAAATAGATGACTATATTCCAGAGCCAACACGGGAAGTTGATAAACCATTTTTAATGCCAATTGAAGATATTTTCTCTATTGAAGGTCGCGGTACTGTGGTAACTGGCCGTATAGAGCGCGGAACATTAAAATTAAACGACGAAATTGAAGTGATTGGTTTGCGGGAAACACAAAAAACCGTTGTTACCGGTATTGAAATGTTTAACAAGCAATTAGACGAGGGTAAGGCTGGTGATAATGCTGGTATTTTGATGCGCGGTTTAAAAAAAGATGATGTGGAGCGCGGTCAAGTTATTGCTAAACCAGGTAGTGTTACTCCTCATACTGAATTTGAATCAGAAGTGCTAATTTTGACCAAGGAAGAAGGAGGTCGTCATACTCCATTTTTCAAGGGTTATAAGCCGCAATTTTATATTCGCACTACCGATGTTACTGGTGAAGTAGAATTACCAGCTGGTGCTGAGATGGTGATGCCAGGAGATACAGTTAAACTTAAGATTAAACTTATTTCTCCGGTTGCTCTTGAAGAAAAGCAGCGTTTTGCTATTCGTGAAGGCGGACATACTGTGGGGGCTGGAGTGGTATTAAGTATTATTAAATAACAGTTAATGAAACATTTATTTCTTTTGTTCTTTGTCTTTAATAAATAGGAAATGGTAGCGGAAAAACGAACGGCAACAATAGTACCAGGAACTGGTGAGGGTGAGGTAAAAACTCGCTTACGTATTCGTATTCGGGCTTATGATAATAAGATTATTGATCAGTCTGTTAGAACTATTTTAGACACTGCCCTTCGTTCTGGTGCCGAAGTAGTAGGGCCAATTCCCTTGCCCACAGAAAAGAATCGTTACAGCGTGATCCGTTCTCCTTTTGTCCATAAAAATTCTCAAGAACAATTTGAAATTAGAGTACATAAAAGATTATTAGATATTTTAGAACCATCAGCCAAAACCATTGATGCCTTGACCAATTTAAATCTACCCGCCGGCGTTGATGTGGAAATTAAAATGATGTAAATATTGTCCCCAACTGGAATTAGTGATCGGTGATTAACCAATATTAATCAAACCAACTAATATCAGTTCTCGGGCAGTCGAGGAATAACTAACCAAGAATTATTTAGTAAATTAGTTTAGATGATTTATAACCGTTCGTTAAATCAGGTTGGTTGTTTCAGGGATTAAACTGAACGGTTTTTGATTAACTCTATGTCCAAATTTATTATCGGAAAAAAGAATACCATGACGCGTCAGTTTTTGCCAGACGGCGAGCAGGTGCCAGTTACTATTGTGGATGTTTTGCCCTGCGTGGTCACGGCAGTAAAGACAGTTGTTACAGATGGCTATCAGGCAGTGCAATTTGGTTATGGAAAAAAAAAGAAGTTAGGTACGGCGGTGCGTGGTATTTATAAAGAGGTAGGAAGTTTTGAAGGGTTACACGAATTTCGTATGTTAGATAAACAGGATTATCAGGTTGGACAAAAAATTGACTTGTCACAATTTATAGTTGGTGAAAAAGTTAAGGTTGTTGGTGTAGCTAAGGGTTTAGGGTTTCAGGGAGTAGTAAAACGTCATGGATTTTCTGGTCAGCCAGCGACCCATGGGCATAAAGATCAGTTGCGTATGCCGGGTTCTATTGGTTCAGGTGGAGTGCAGAAAGTGTTTAAAGGTTTACGTATGGCTGGTAGAATGGGTGGTCAAAGAACTACTGTATTAAATTTAGAAGTAGCCGCTGTTAAGCCAGAAATTAATCAGTTATGGCTTAAGGGTGCAGTACCAGGCGCGAGAAAAGGTTTGTTATTTATTCAGGCATAAGTTTATGGCAGAAATAAATAAAACTATATCGGTTATAGATAGCGAAGCCAAGCAGGTAGAGCAGATGGCCATTCCCAGTGAAGCGCAAACTATTAAAGTAAACCAGCATTTATTGCATCAGGTTATTGTGGCGTACGAGGCTAATAAGCGCGCTGGTACAGCGCATACTAAAACTAGGGCTGAAGTAGCAGGAGGTGGTCGCAAACCTTGGAAACAGAAAGGTACTGGTAGAGCCAGGCATGGTTCAATCCGTTCACCTTTGTGGAAAGGTGGTGGTGTGACTTTTGGACCGCGTTCGGAGCGCAATTATCAACAGAAGATTAATAAACAATCCAAGGTGCGAGCGTTAAAAATGGTGATTAGTGAACGTTTATTAAATAATCAATTAGTTGTTTGTCAATCTTATCCTCAAGAATTAAAAACCAAAGTTTTTGCTGGCTGGTTAAAAAAAATAGGATTAGCAAATAAAAAATTGTTAGTAATTTTATCAGATGACGAAAAAAAAGTAATACGTGGTTTGCAGAATATATCCAAGGTAGAATTAGTTTCCCTACGATCGGTTAATCCGTATGATTTAATTAAAAAACCGCATTGGTTAATTTCTCAAAATTCTGTCAAATTATTATTTAAGAATGTTTATAAAGTATAATTATGTCTTGGTATAAGAAAGAAAAAAAAGAAGTGGTCGCTTTTAAAGGCAATAAGAAAATTATCGAGCCAGCTATTTTAGTAAATCAGGTGGCGGCGACAGCACATACCGAGCACCAATCAACCAAAGTGCTTACTCATCTGATTAAACATCCGATTGTTTCAGAAAAGGCTATCCGCCTGCAGAGTCAGGGACAATATACATTTAAAGTTACGCCTGGTACTTCTAAGATTATTTTAAAAAAGGAAGTTGAGAATTTATATAAAGTTAAGGTGGTTAAAGTTACTTCAGTAAAACTACCTAAAAAAATAATCGTTAATAAGGGAAAACACGGCCAAAGATCAATTAGAAAATATATGAGAGTTCATCTTCAATCAGGTCAAACAATTAATTTAGGACAAGTATAAATTTATGGCAGTTAGGTTGTACAATCCAACTAGTCCAGGAAGGCGTCATGCTAGCGTGTTAAAACAGGAACAGAAACTGGTTAAGAGGTCTAAGTGGGTAAAGCATTTGCTGATAGCCGGCCCTTCTTCTGGTGGTAGAAATAATCAGGGAAAGATTACGGTTCGGCATCGTGGTGGTGGGGCTAAACAATTAATTAGACTAGTTGATTTTAAACAAAATAAGTTTGATTTGCAGGCGTTGGTTATGGCGTTGGAGTATGATCCAGGTCGTACTGCTAATATTGCTTTAATTAAATATCAAGATGGCGAAAGACGTTATATCTTAGCGCCCGATGGTATGAAAGTTGGTGATCAAGTGATATCTTCCCAAAAGTTAATTCCCTTGACTGTTGGAAATCGTTTGCCTTTGGAATTTATTCCAGCTGGAATTTTTATTCATAATATTGAATTAATACCTGGTTCAGGCGGAATATTAGTTCGTTCAGCCGGAACCTGGGCGCAAGTAATGTCGGTAGAAGGGGCTTATGCGCGAGTTAAAGTGCCTTCTGGTGAGATTAGATTAATTACCAAGGAGTGTTTGGCCTCTATTGGCCAGTTGAGTAACATTGATCATTTTAATGTTAGGTTAGGGCTGGCCGGACGACGGCGTCGCCAGGGTTTTCGTCCTTCTGTTCGAGGTAAAGCTATGAATCCAGTGGATCATCCACATGGTGGTGGTGAAGGTCATAATCCGATAGGTTTAAAGCATCCTAAAACACCTTGGGGTAAGCCAGCTTTAGGAGTGCCAAGCAGAAGTAAAACCAAATGGACTAATCGTTTTATTGTTAGTCGTCGTTCAACTAAGAAAGGTTAATTTTATGTCACGTAGTTTAAAAAAGGGACCATTTGTCCACCCATCATTATTAAAAAAAATAGCCCAGTTAAAACCTGGAGTTAAGACGGTTATTAAAACTTGGTCTAGGGATTCAACTATAATTCCACAGATGATTGGTTATACTTTTTCGGTTCATAATGGTAAAACACATATTCCCGTATCGATTGTAGAAAATATGGTTGGACACAAATTAGGTGAATTTGTCCCTACTAGGAAGTTTGTTGCCCATGGTGGTCGCATGGCACGTGAACAAGAAATGGCTGCTGCTCAAGTAGAGGCTGCGAGTAAAGCTGAATTAGGTAGTACTACCGAAGCCACAGCCAAAAAAGCGCCAATTCAAGAATAATATTTTTTTATGGAAATTAATGCTACACTTAAATATTTGAAAATGTCGCCACGAAAAGTGAAGTTGGTAATTGATTTAATTAGGTACTTGGATTTAGTATCAGCAGAAGATCAGCTGCGAGTAATGTCCAAAAAGGCAGCACCAGTGATACATAAATTGTTGAAATCAGCAGTTGCTAATGCAGTAAATAATTATAAATTAAATCGACATGATTTATTTATTAAATCAATTACCGTTGGGCAAGGCACAGTTTTAAAACGTTATCGTCCGCGCGCTTTTGGTAGAGCCTCTGCTATTAGGCGACCCACTTGCCATGTTAATTTGGTGCTAGATGTTAAGAAACAACCAACTAAAGCTAAGTTAGAAAAGGATAATAAATAATATGGGACAGAAAGTTCATCCAATGGGTTTCCGTATAGGTATAGTTTATACTTGGAAATCCAAGTGGTTTTCACAGCGTAATTATAGGCAATTTTTAACCGAAGATATACGTATTCGAAAATGGTTAAGAAATAAATTAAAAGGAGCCAGTGTAGCTAAATTTGAAATTGAAAGATCTCCAGCTTCAATTAACGTAATTATTCATACTGCTAAGCCTGGTTTAATTATTGGTCGCGGTGGCGCACAAGTAGAAGAATTAAAAAAGGAGATTAAAGAAAGGTTTCTTAAACCTAACCAAAATGTGCAGATTAATATTCAAGAAGTAGCCAAGGGTTCCTTGTCAGCTAACGTGGTGGCAGAAAGTATGGCTATGGAAATAGAAAAAAGAATGCCTTTTCGTCGAGTAATGAAACAAGCTATTGATCAGGTGATGAAAGCAGGCGCTTTGGGGGTTAAGGTACAAACAGCCGGCCGGTTAAATGGAGCAGAAATTGCTAGAACTGAAATGTTGTCAGCTGGAACAGTGCCGCTGCAAACATTAAGGGCTGAGATTGATTATAGTAGAACCATTGCTCGAACAACTTATGGTGGCATTGGAATCAAGGTTTGGATATACAAAGGAGAAATTTTTAATACTAAATCAGAAATTGGTAAATAAGGACTACATTTATGTTAATGCCGAAAAAAGTAAAACACAGAAAATGGCATCGGGGCGATCAAATTTCCGGTAAGGCCAGTCGCAAAAACACTTTAAGCTTTGGCTCAATTGGGTTGAAGTCAACAGAAGCAGGTTGGATAACCTCACGGCAAATAGAGTCAGCACGTCGGGCAATGACTGGATATTTAAAGCGCGGTGGTAAAATTTGGATAAGAATCTTTCCCGACAAACCAATAACTGTTAAAGGTAATGAAATACGCATGGGTGGGGGCAAGGGATCAGTTGATCATTTTGTAGCCCCAATTAGACCCGGAACAGTGATGTTTGAAATGGACGGGGTAGGAATAAATGATGCCAAAGAAGCTATGAGATTAGCAGCTCATAAATTACCAGTAAAAACTAATATTATCATTAAATAATTATGGCTAAACGACTTACATACAAAGAGGTGATTGGTAGGAAAGTAGAAGATGTTCAAAAACAACTAACCGAGTTAACTACAGAATTGCAAAGTTTACGTTTTAAAGTAGCGGCTACTGATTTAAAAGATGTGCGAAGTATAAGAAAAGCTAGACGGACCATTGCTTTACTGAAAACTTATCTGAATAATATATAATTATGCCAAACCAAACTACAATTAAAAATAGTATAGGTAGAACACTAGATGGGGTAGTGGTGGCTGCAGGTGCGATAAAAACTCGTACGGTGTTGGTTACTAGAAGCAAATTACACTCTAAATATGGACGTCGTTTTAAAACTAGTCGTCGTTATTTAGCACATGATGAACAAAATAAATACCAAGTTGGTGATAGAGTAGTAATTATTGAAACACGACCACTTTCTAAGAATAAGCGTTGGCGCATATTAAATAAGATAAATTAAATTTATGATTCAAAAACGTACCATGTTACACGTAGCCGATAATAGTGGGGCAAAAAAAGTCCAGTGTATTACTGTGCTTGGTGGTTATAAAAAAAGATATGGCAGAATTGGCGATATTATTATGGTAGCAGTTAAAGAGGCGGAACCTCATGGTTTGATTAAAAAAAGCGAAGTAGCGGCAGCAGTAATAGTGCGAACGCGAAAAGAATTGGGACGCAGTGATGGAACTTATGTTCGTTTTGATGATAATGCCGTAGTAATTGTTGATAAAAAAACTAAAGAGCCAAGAGGCAGTAGAATATTTGGACCAGTAGCTCGGGAATTAAGAAACAAAGGTTTTCAAAAAATTATTTCTTTAGCACCAGAGGTACTTTAAATATATGACTAAAAGATTTAAAAAAGGAGATACCGTAGAGGTTATAAGAGGTCGAGATCGTGGAAAAAGCGGAAAAATTACTCAAGTATTTAAGCAAGAGGATATGGTAGTAGTGGATGGAGTGAATATTCGTTTTAAACATTTACGGGCAAAGCGTCGAGGAGAAGTTGGTCAACGCGTTCAATTTGCAGCTCCGCTGGCTGCCGCTAAAGTGCAGCTGGTCTGCCCGCATTGTAGTAAAAGAACAAGGGTAGCTGTTGAGTTTAGTGATAATAAGCGCGTGCGTCTTTGTAAAAAATGTAAACAGGTAATTTAATTATGATTGATTTAAGACTAAAGAAAAAATATCAGAAAGAGGCAATTCCGGCTTTAATGAAGGAATTTGCTTATGCCAACGTTATGGCCGTGCCACGGGTTCTAAAAGTAACACTGAACGTTGGTTTGGGACGAGCGTTGACTGAGGCGAAAATTATTGAGGTAGCGACCAATACTTTATTGCGTATCACCGGCCAAAAACCAGTACAGCGTCGTGCTAAAAAATCAATATCTAATTTTAAAATTAGGCAAGGAATGGTTATTGGTTTGCAAGTAACCTTGCGGGGGAATCGGATGTATGAATTTTTAGATAAATTGATAAATGTAAGTCTGCCGCGGGTACGTGATTTTCGTGGTGTTTCACTAAAGAATTTAGATGGGTGCGGCAATTTAAATATCGGCTTTAAAGAGCACATTGTTTTTCCCGAAATTAAAAGCGACGAAGTGGAAAGTTTACATGGTTTGGAAATAGCAATTTCAACTTCAGCTAAAAATAATCAAGCAGGTCGAAGATTATTTGAATTATTAGGATTACCATTTGCCAAAGCAGAATAATATGTCTACAACATCACAAGAAGTAAGTGCAGCTAGATCACGAGTTAACCCGAAATACTCAACGCGAATTGTTAGACGCTGTTGGCGATGCGGCCGACGTCGTGGCTATATGAGAGATTTTGATTTATGTCGAATTTGTTTTAGAGAATTAGCTTCCAACAACGAATTACCAGGCGTGCGTAAGGCAAGTTGGTAATAATTAGTGAATACTATTAATTAAATTTATGACAGATCCTATTAGTGACATGTTAACTAGAATTAGAAACGGCTTAGCCGCTGGAAAAAGCGAAGTTGTTATTCCTTTTTCTACTATTAAACATAGATTGGTAGAAATTTTAATTAAGGAAAAATATTTAACTAGCGTAGAAGAAGTAACGACACCTTGGCGCAGTTTAATGGTAAGACTTAAATATGAAGCAGATGACAAGCCAGCAATACGCCATATAAAAAGAATTAGCACTCCTGGCAATCGATTTTATGTTTCTAAAGATAAATTACCACAAGTGTTATCAGGTTTAGGTATTGCTTTAATTTCTACATCTCAAGGATTAATGACTAATAAGGAAGCCCACCGTAAAAACATTGGCGGTGAAGTAATTTGTGAAGTATATTAATTTTATGTCTCGATTAGGAAAATTATTAATCGCCGTTCCCAAAGAAGTTCAAGTAAAAATTGAACCAGGTTGGGTAGTGGTAAAAGGTCCCAAAGGAGAGATGAGTCAGGTGGTACCGTTACAGGCTAAAGTTGAATTATTAGGTGATCAATTAAAAGTTTCTGTAAATAATCCCGAGATTAAAAAAAATAAAGCCTATTGGGGTTTAACTAGGCAATTACTGGCTAATGCAGTGGCTGGAGTAACTGATGGATTTGTTAAACAGTTGGAAATTCATGGCATTGGTTATCGCGCGCAAGTAGACGGCAAAAATTTAGTGCTTAATGTTGGTTATTCACATCCGGTAAATTTTGCTATATCCGATGACATTGCTATTAAAGTGGAAAAGAATACCATTACTGTTTCTGGGGTATCAAAACAATTAGTAGGCGAAATCGCGGCTAATATTAGAGCTATTAAACCACCAGAGCCTTATAAAGGCAAAGGAATAAAGTATAGTAATGAGATTGTTCGTCGCAAAGCAGGTAAACTAGCCAAAGCCGCTGGTGTAAAGTAATAAATAATTTTATGTCTAAAAAAAGTCAACAACAAAGAAAACAGCAACGGCAAGCAAGGATCAGGATTAAAATTAAAGGCACAGCCAGTCGCCCACGTTTGGCAGTATTTCGTAGTTTAAAATCAATGATTTGCCAATTGATTAATGACGATAATGGTAGCACGTTAGTTTATTTAACTAGCGCTCAATTAGCTGCTAATAGCAAAAAGAAAGAAACGCCAGTTGAACAAGCTACAATCTTGGGTAAAAAAATGGCTACGGTCGCTAAAGAATTAGGAATTAGTGAAGTAGTTTTTGACCGCGGCGGTTTTCATTACCATGGTCGAATTCGAGCACTAGCTGAGGCAGCGCGTGCTAATGGTTTAAAATTTTAAAATATTTTTATGATACAAAATAATTCAAAAAGAAGGAATCGTGAATTTGGCCGGCGCCAAGACGAATTAGAGCAGAAGGTTATTGAAATTAGCCGAGTAACTCGGGTGATGGCAGGTGGCAAGCGTATGCGTTTTAGAGCTTTGGTAGTAGTGGGTGATGGTAAGGGAAAAATTGGCTTTGGCTTAGCTAAGGGCGCAGACGTAGCTTTGGCTGTGGCTAAAGCTACTAATAAAGCAAAAAAAGATATGGTAATTGTGCAAGTTGTTAAACAAACAATACCGCATCAAATTAAAGCAAAATACGGTAGCGCTTTAGTATTATTAAAACCGGCGCCTCTAGGCACTGGAGTAATTGCTGGTGGGCCAGTCAGAGTAGTTTTGGGAATAGCCGGTATACCAAATGTAGTAGCTAAAATGTTAGGATCGGCTAATAAAGTTAATAATGTAAAAGCTGTTTTTTTAGCATTAACTAGTTTTAAAACAAGAAAGTAGTATGACCATTAGTTTACATAATCTTAAAAGCCCAAAAGGAGCTAGAAAACCACGTAAGCGTTTAGGAAGAGGCAATGCTTCGGGGCATGGCACTTATTCAACGCGCGGCCAAAAAGGGCAACGGGCGCGTAGCGGCGGCCGCAAGGGTTTAATTCAGCTAGGCGTAAAGCATTTTATTATGCGGATGCCCAAACAACGTGGTTTTAAAAGCACAAAAGCAGCTAAAGAAGAAATTAATGTATCTGCTTTAAATCGTTTTGCTGATGATACTATAGTTGATATTGCCATGCTAAAGGCAGCTAGTTTGTGTAAAGGTAAAAAGATTAAAATTCTTGGCAATGGTAAATTATCTAAGCGTTTGCAGGTTCGTGTGCCAGTGTCGCGTGGAGCCAAAGCGACCATTGAATCAGCCGGTGGGGTTGTGGAAGTACAAGTAATAGATGAAAAAATTGAAAAGCCAAAGAAAAAATAATTTTTAACTTTGATTTTTGTATTTTACATTTTTTATGTGGAATAAATTAGTACAAATTTGGAAAACGCCGGACCTGCGAAATAAAATATTATTTGTGCTAGGGATGTTAGTAATCTTTCGTATTGTTGCCCATATTCCCATTCCTGGTGTAGATGCGGTAGCTTTGCGTGATTTTTTTTCATCTAACCAAGTATTGGGATTACTTAATATTTTCTCTGGTGGAGCGTTAGAAAATTTTTCTATAGTAATGTTAGGTGTGGCGCCTTATATTACGGCGTCAATTATTATGCAGTTGTTAACTATGATAGTGCCGCGGTTGGAAGAATTATCAAAAGAAGGCGAATATGGACAACAAAAAATAAATCAATATACCAGATTACTTACCATTCCTTTAGCTGTTTTGCAGGCTTATGGTTTTATTGCAATTTTAAGCGGTCAAGCCGGAGCTAGAATTATGGGTGAATTAGGAACCTGGCAATTAGTTACCAGTATAATTACCGTTACCGCTGGTACAGTTTTTTTAATGTGGATTGGCGAATTGATTTCTGAACGAAAAATTGGTAACGGCATTAGTTTATTGATTTTTGCCGGTATAGTAGCGGGACTTCCCCAGGTTGTTAGACAGACTGTAGCCACTTTTGACCCGTCACAATTATTTATGATAATTGGTTTTATTGTTATTGCTTTGATTACTGTAGTAGGTGTGGTGGTAGTAACTGAAGCGCAACGTAATATCCCCATTACCTATGCCCGTATGGTTAGAGGAAATCGGATGTATGGCGGGGCAAATACTTTTTTACCTTTGCGTTTATTGCAAGCAGGTGTTATTCCGATAATTTTTGCTATTTCGTTAATTATATTTCCTCCAATGATTGCTCAGTTTTTCTTGCGCTCCGAAGCTGCTTGGTTAGTAAAAATTGCGGAATTTACAATTAATTTGTTTCAAAATCAATTATTTTACGGCATTGCGTATTTTATTTTAGTTTTTGCTTTTACTTATTTTTATACAGCAGTTATTTTTCACCCTCAGCAAATTGCAGAGAACCTGCAAAAGCAAGGTGGTTTTATTCCTGGTATTAGACCAGGACGAAATACTTCGGAGTATCTTGGTTCCACTATGAATAAAATAGTTTTTGCCGGAGCTTTATTCTTGGGTTTAATTGCCATATTACCATTGGTTATGCAATTGTTTACTGGTACTCAAGCCCTGGTAATTGGTGGTACTTCGCTGTTAATCGTAGTATCAGTGGTAATTGAAACTGTCAGGCAAATCAACGCGCAACTAGTAATGCGTGATTACGACGAGTTGTAATTTCAATTAAAAAGTTATAAAAAGAATATTGTTACTACTTATTTTATTAGTAAGCAGTTTTATTTTTCCCAAAAATCAGGTAAAATAACAATGTATTTTATATGAAGAATAATGAGTTTATTTTTTTAGGGCCGCCGGGGAGTGGCAAAGGAACACAGGCAAAAACATTGGCTGTACTATTAGGCGTGTCGCATATTTCCACTGGCGATATTTTTCGTGATCAGATTTCCAAACAAACCGAATTGGGTATCAAAGCTAAAGCAGTATTGGACGCTGGTAATTTAATGCCTGATGATATTACTAATTCTTTAATTAGTGCCAGATTAAAACAACCTGATGCCATAAACGGTTTTATTTTAGATGGTTATCCTAGAAATTTAGCGCAAGCAGAATTTTTATTTACTTTAAAGCCAGAAACCAAAGTTATTAATATTGAATTGTCAGATAAAGAAGTGTTGTGTAGAGTGGCGGGGCGTAGATTATCTCGTAGCACTGGTGCTATTTATCATTTAGAATTTAATCTGCCCCCACCTGATCTGCCACTAGATGATTTGATACAACGACCTGACGAAACCGAAACAGTGGTGCAGGAACGATTGTCTATTTATTATCAACAAATCGAGCCGTTAAAATTGTTTTATCAGCAAAAAGGTAAGTTACTAACAGTTGATGGTAGTCCGTCTATAATCAAAGTAACAGAATCAATTGTTAAATTAATCAACGTATGAATTATCAAAAAAATGAAGCGGAAATAGAAATAATGCGGATAGGAGGCAGAATTTTAGCACAGGTTGTGGCAGAAATAGTAAAAGAAGTAAAACCTGGAGTCAGCACTTCACATCTTGATATGTTAGCGCGCCAAAGTTTAAAAGCGCATAATGCCAGCCCTTCTTTTTTAGGTTATCGAACTGGCAAATTTTCTTTTCCTGCCAGTTTATGCACCTCGGTCGACAATGCTGTAGTTCATGGTATTCCCTCGCCAGATTTTATTTTGCAGGAAGGGCAAATTATTGGTTTAGATTTAGGAGCTTGGTACAAAGGTTTATGCACTGATATGGCAGTTACCGTATCAGTTGGTAAAATATCAAAATCAGCTGGTAAGTTGATAAAAATAACGCGTGAAGCCTTAACCCAGGCAATTGTCCAAGTTCATGCTGGGGCCAGAGTTGGAGACATTGGTGAAGCAATTCAATCTTTGGCTGAAGCAGCTGGTTTTAATGTGGTTAGGGCATTAGTGGGGCATGGTGTAGGGCGAGCGGTGCATGAAGAGCCGCGCATTCCTAATTTTGGACAACGAGGCACTGGTTTTTTACTACAAGATGGAATGACAATTGCTATCGAACCAATGATAAATGCAGGTAAAAGCGAGGTAAAAGTATTACCCGATAATTGGACTGTAGTCACGGTGGATAACTCATTATCAGCGCATTTTGAACACACTGTGTTAGTAACTAAGCATGGTGCCGAGATTTTAACTATTATTGATTAATTAATGAAAATTTTGGCAATTGATTGGGGAGTAAATAAAACAGGGTTAGCGGTTGGCAGCACCGAAACCAAGTTGGCTTTACCTTTTAGTGTACTTAAACAAGCTAATCAATCTCAATTAATTCAACAATTAAAAAAAATTATTGACGATGAAGAAATAGAATTATTATTAGTTGGTGAACCTAAAACTATGGCTGGCGGTGAATCTCAACAAACCAGACTGTTGCATGATTTTGTTAATCAACTTAAGCTACAACTTGCAGTTAAAGTGGAATTAATGGATGAGCGGTTAACTACCAAGCGGTCTATGGCGCCCTCGCCTTTACCAACTCGCTCCAATGATGAGCTAGCAGCTATGTATTTATTGCAGGATTATTTAGATCGTTATAATTTGGTCTAGTTTATGTATATTTTTTGGGCAGTAGTAGCTTTGATTTTAAGTTTATTTTTTACCTGGTTAGCCAAAATTTGGGCACAGAAAAAACAATTATTAGATTATCCAAGTGAACGAAAATTACATCAGCAACCAACGCCCCTAGGGGGTGGCTGGGCGATTTTTTTAAGCTTCATTATTATAGTGTGGCTGGTAGCATTTTTTTC
>Ga0265296_1001093_pt1 | contig 33442 bp, 30 predicted proteins | sample MunlanPumphouse1_FD_189073 | JGI IMG/M metagenome (GOLD analysis project Ga0265296, IMG submission 189073) | Groundwater microbial communities from a municipal landfill in Southern Ontario, Canada - Pumphouse #1 | ecosystem: Environmental > Aquatic > Deep subsurface > Groundwater | place...
CTGATTTTTGTTTAAATGTTAGGTTTTGGCTGATTTTGATTGGAACGAGCGTGCGGTAGCCTTCGAGAAGATTGTTGACGAAGCTACCTAAAAGGCTACCGCACGCAAGTAACTGGAAGAGCTTGGGGGCAAAGAATGTTCTTAAATAATAATGCTCAAAATAACACGCATAATCAAAAATAGATAATTCGCATATAACTACGCTTTTTTTAGAAATTAATTTGCGCATTAATTTATATTCAAAATCATATCTTTAAACACGCTTTTTAAAGTAAAAAGGCGAGAAATCTAGAATAAACTTCTCGCCTTCTCTCAAGCCACAAGATCTCTATAAAATTAAATTACCCTTAGACAAGAAGAATGGTGCTTGAAAAATTTAGGAAAAGAAACACTAATGCCTCTGCCTAAAGATTGGGCTCCTAATAAAAAAACTCTGTAGTATCTCTTAATTGCCCAGATGATGAAACGGATAGCCAAGTAAATTCCATAAAATAAAAATGTTAATCTACGCCATCCCAATAATGGACGTTTTATATCTTCTAAGAAAATAAGCGGTAGGAATCCCAATATAATAAAACCAATGAAGATTAGCCCCTCTCTCGCTATTATCCGCTTAAGATTTTTCTTATCCATATTCTCTCCAATAAAAAGGCAACCCCCTTATCCAGAGAGCTGCTTTATATTTAGCCTTAATCTTCCCTCATACCCCAATTCCTTAGAGAAGTTTATTTTGACTTAAGCGAAAAGGACGAATTTGGATAGTCTATGGTAAGCACAAAATTGCTCAAGAAACTCTTTACGCCAAGCAGGGGAACATAAAGATTAGGCATAAAGTCTATTAGGACATCCTTAATCGTAAAATCCTGCGTGGTTAAACATATTGTATGCGAATAAACCAGTATTTTGCCATTGCCTGTATTCACTTCTTTCGGGTATCCTGCTTGTAGATTATGCTCCAAGAGAATGGCGTATTGAGCCGGAAGGGCGCATTCGTCAGCGCCCGTATCAATTAATCCGTAAACTTCGAGCTCCTTATTGGTATGGGGATTTTTAATTACAACCGGCAGCCAAGGCCGCGGGATGTCATTTTGACTGAATTTCGTAAAAGGAAAATTCAGGATCTCCATCAGTAGATTTGCACCATATCCTTTTGAGGGACAAATATCAATACCGGATGGCTGTATCCTTTTTGGATGGCCTTTTCATACGCTTCCTGAGGAGTCGCTCCGTCACTAATCACCGTAGAGTCATTAAAATCCTTCAAGGCTACATACTTCCCATTATAACTGTTATCTTTTATCAGGGTCTGAACCATATCAAGCACCTCCGGCTAATTATACAACAAAACTTTCTGCCTGCATAGAAAAAAACCAGTATCTTCTTAGTGTCCAAAAAGTGTCCAGTTAAGATTAAAAATGATTAAAAAACCTTAAACCACCTTAAAGCAAGAAATCTCCGTAACTTATTTATAGTGTTTATAGTTACAGCAATCTCAATGAGTTACGGAATCTGCCCGGTTCGGTTTATGAGTCACCTGCTCTGACCGACTGAGCTATGGGCCCGTCGCTCACTATAGCTTGGGCAATGGTTGTAGTATATTTTTGTCTATTCTTGTCAGCTAAGTGTATTTTCCCTTTTAACGATGTTCGCTCCTTAGGAAGGGGCAAGCCTCCTCCTAACGCTTAGCCTAAATTTATTTAATTAGGGTAGCGCTGTTCTCCCCCCTCCCGCCGAGCCAGGCGAGGCGGGATCCCGCTTCGCTTCACTCCGCGGGAAAACGTGGGGGAATTCTTCCCCCACACCCCTTTATGTTTTTGAAAGAAACACCTCTAGGATAGCCGATTTATCCGCCTTCGGCGGATATCTTTCAAAAACATTGCGCTCACCAGGATTAACCTAAAAGGAATACTATATATTACTATCTGGAAGGGGTTTTGGCAAGGCAAAATTTTGGATTTTTTTGAGAATTTCTTTGGAACGTTAGGTTACTTCCAAGCGGGAAAAACGCCTATTTGTAAGCTTGGGGAAAGAAATACTGGCCCCCCGCCCTAACGACCTAGCAATCTTAATTATCGTCTCAATAGTTAAATTTTTCTCTTCTCCGGTCTCAATTTGTGAAACAAACTGCTGAGAAACACCCAGCCTTTTGGCTAAGTCGGCTTGCCGAATAAACGCCGTAGACAGTCTACGTAATCCCGTCAAAAATAATCAGTTGCAAAAGAAATTCTACTGCTGTTATTACCCCGCCATTGCGGCAAAAAAATAATATTTCTTGCAAAAATAATTACGATGCATCTAGTTGCACATACTGTCTCCTTTTATTTTGCTATTTCATTTATACAACTCGGAGACCTTTTTCTCTATCAAACTAACGTGTTTCTGCTCTTCGGCCATCAAGAACTCAAACAAATCTCTCATTGCGGTATGCTTGATGGAAAATTGCTTATAAATTTCAACCGCTTCTTTCTCCTTACCCAAGGCTATATTGAGCGCTTCAAGATAATCCATCCCGTCCTCCTTCTTGGTGTTACAGATTACTTCTTATTTTAATATCAGTTAAAGAAATTCGGGACCGTTTCGAAAAAATAGAAACGGCCCTTTATGCCCCTTATTCCAAGCAATTATAGGTTATTCTGAAGGATTATCCCGTAATATTGTTTTAAAGACTTTAGGGAATTAAAAAGTAAAGAGCCTAAATACCAGCTTAGGATAATAGTTATAATAGTTACGATTATCTTGGTTTTCCGGCTAAAGCGGGGATTCAGCCAAATCAATGGCAAAACCAGCGGCCCAACGCATAAAAAAGCAATTACAAGCGAGGAAGTTTTAAAATACCACTTATCCTCTGGGGTTTTCTTCTCTAACATCTCCCCGCAATATCTACACTTTATAGCATCAACTTGTATCTCTTCAGCGCAATAAGGGCATTTCTTCATTTTGATCTCCAAGTGTCCTCAACGGATTATAACCTTAAACTCTTTCTTATTTACGGGCGCGATACCCTTTTCCCAAGGCCGGACATATTTTAAAGAAACTCTGGCCTTACCGGGCTTAAGCGCTATAAAGGTCCATTTTTCTATTCCCGGAGCTCCTACGAGGTTTGTATTTGGGGCTATATATTCAGATTGCTTTAAATTTATCATAGCCGCATCTATAGGAGTAGCAAGCTGCCACAGATAACCGGTTGTCCCGTTAGAATCCAGCTTAATCTCAAATTCCTTGCCGCTATAGACAGTGATAATATCAACTTTGCATGGCCCTAAGCTTATACGGATAGCTATAAGAATTATCCCGCAAATAACCACTGCGGCAAGAATTAAAACTCCAGCTAGCTGTTTTATTTTCATCTATATCCGTTATTGATAAGAAACTCCTGTAGTTGCCCAATTTATTCAGGCCCGATAAATCGGGCAACTACAATATAGGAAGTAAACAAAGAAATTCTTCAAGCATTAACAATATTAATCCAACACCAGCTGCGATACGGAAAAGCTGGCTTCGATGAATTGATTATTCGGGCGGCTAGTAAACTGCAGTTTCTTAATCCGGAATAATGATAAGGAGTTTTCAATATCGTAGATGAACTTGAGGTATCCTTCCATAGCGCCTTCGGCGCGGAAGTCAATCAGGGTTTCCCGGTAAGAATCTACTTTACCCTGCGCCTGCGGCCGCACATCGACAATATTGACACCGGCAGCCTTAGCTAAGTTTTCGATTTCAGAAAGCGCGCTGACAAAGATATCCCCTTTATCCTTGCTTAAGATTGACTCCGGGATGCGGCTGTATTTTTTCTGGATCAGGTCTTTCTGCGCTATAAGCAGGAGGTATCTCTTGAGCCTCCCCTTGTAGAGGATGATTTGCTGATTTAAATCCTGATACTTATCCAAGATCGGCCCGATGACAAAATTAAAAATCAGGCCGAAAACAATTACGCCGATTGTTAGATAAAGGACGATCTTTTCTCTTTTTGCCAGGATCATAGAAAATAGTTTATTTACGGCTGCAGGCGATTTCAAAATCCACATAATCGCCTGTGGTAGTTTTTTTCTGGGTAGCGTAGCGGATTTTAGAATTGAATTTCCTAAAAACCGCGGACTTCTCCAGAAGCTGCATAAAATCAAACAACGAATTTAATTCCTTAGCCTGGCCGCGCAGGATAATTTCCTTGTCTTCATCGTAATTAAAGTTAACCAACGTCACTGCCTCCGGGGTTATCTGATGCAGCTCATAGACGGTATCTAAGCAGGATAGCTTTTTTTGCTGGCGCGCTTCCATTAGCGCAAGCCGTTTTTCGGTCTCTTCCAAAGGCCTTGCCTCTTTGCTGATTTTTCCCAGTTCCGCTTTTAAGCGCTCCGCGTATTTAGCCTTGTTATCCAAGGTTTTGCTCAAGCCAACCGCCCAGATTAAAAAAATAATCAAAATAAAAGCACCCGACCTCAGGTATTCTTTTCTCTGCAGGGAATCCCGGCTTTTTTCTTTCAAGGCAGCAGGAAGAAGACAGAGCGACGCGGGATTTTCTTCGCTGCCTAAGCCTGAAGCAATAGCAAAAGAATCATTCACAAGCGCTAATTTTTTCAGCGCCTGCTGGCTGAATTTAATCTTTCCCGTCAGCTTAACGGCTTCCACTGGCAGCCCTAAATTTTCTTTTAACAGGCTCAAAGCCCCATCAGGTGTTTTTAAGCCGGCAACAAGATAAACTTTTTCCGGCGGCTGCTTGGCGAGTTCCCGGGAATATACGCTTAAAGTCTTATGCACTTCCTCAATAAATAACTTATCCTTATCCGGAAGGCCAAAGTCAATTTTAAAAGCGCGGCTGTAAAGCAGCTTTTTCTTCTCGATAACCGCCAGCTCTGCCTGCTGCGCACCCAGGTCAATAAAAATTATTGGATTTGCCTCAGTGCTTTTATGCTGGTTATAAAGATTAAGCAGGCCAAAAGAGCTTAAAATCAGCGAAAGCTTCTTTGGCTTTAAATCCTTGAAATAACCCAGATAGCGGTTGACCACGTCTTTATGGGCAATCACTAAATTCACATGCGCATAGCCGTCTTTAGCCACTTCCAGTATCTGATAGGCGCTGATCAATTCTTCCGCCGGATATGGCAGGTAACGCGGCGCCTGTAAATTAACCATCCTCTCAATCTCCGCGGGGACAGAGCTGGGGATTTTCAAGTAACGGCAGGTGGCTAAATGCCGGGGCAGAGAAACGACTACCGGCTGATTCTTATAATCCAGTTTTTTTAATGCCAGTGCTACAGCCTTGCTTATTGTTAAATCGTCGCCCGGAGGCAGCAATACCTCCTCTAAATCCGCGGCCTCCCGCTTGAAGGCTCCGGCACAGGCAAATTTTACCACCTTTAGCGAAGACTCATCAATCGCGCAAACAAATATTTCGGATTTAGCTCTACCCTTAAAGAGATTTTTAAGCATGGTTTAGATAGTTACCACTGAAAAACTCCTGTAGTTCCCAATTTATTCAGGCCCGATAAATCGGGCAACTACAATACATGTTATACACAAAGAGGTTTTTCAGTAGCAACTAGATAATACTATAGCTCGATAACTAAGACAAGTTTAATTTTCATGCCAATAAACAATCCCGGCCTTGTTGCCTACGCTTCCATTGCCAAGCGTATAAATCGCAGTGATGGTTTTGCTGACTTTGCCTACATCGGCCTGCGCCCGGACACGGAAGTAATTTGATTTGACAATAAATTTTGGCTTTAACTTTCCCAGTAAATTTGCGCTTCCGGGACAGCTATCCGCAACGATATCCTCTTTATTCTCGAAATATTGCTTAGCTGCTTCATTACGCTGTTTAATAATAGCTCCGGCTAAATTTCCAGCGCATTCCCTTTCTGCATCATCAGCCAGGATATCGGCAAAAAGCGTTAATATTTTCCCGTCCGCGGGCACGGTGTTAACATTGATCATATTTTCTTTAGGCGGATAAATGGTAATCAAATCCTTGATCACGCTAAACGCGGCTTGCGCTTTCTGCCGCGGCTCTCTTTCGTCTTTATAAAAATCTTCCAACACTAATAGTAATTCTTCCGGTATTACAAAAGGCTCACGCTTGAGTAATGTTCCCTGCTCTTCGCCGCCTGCCTGCGGGGTTATCCATTTAATAACCGCCTTAGCTAAATTCGCAGCGCCCTCCTCATTTAAATCTTTTAAAGTTTGCAAAAATAACTGCTTTAATTCCGGCTCGCCTAAGCCGGTAAGGTTAATTTTCCTTCCTTCATCAACAATAGTAAAGCCGCTCTGCGGGTCAATTTCCTCCATCCAATTATCAAAGTTATCTGCTTTTTCCTTTATCAAAACAATAGCCTGATTAAGCTTGGCCTTGACTAAACAATATACCTGCAGCCGGTCTCTTTGGTAACGCGCTAATTGCAGGCTTAAGGCAGCGCGATGGGCTAGGCCTAAGGCAAACACTGCCAGTATCGCGGTAATCCATAAGCTGATCATTAAAACCGAACCTTTTTTAGCCATTTGTGTTTACTTAGTTACTACTGAAAAACTTCTGTAGTTGCCCAATTTATTGGGCCTGAATAAATTGGGCAACTACAATGAATAGACAAAAGGGTTTTTCAGCGGTAAATAATTAGCTTGCCAATGGGATAATCCGGGAGAATTCAACGCTACCGGTTTCCCCCTGCAAAGCATCGCGTTCTATCAATAAAAGCTTAACCTTAACTGCTAAAGGCAATGATTTTACCTGGCTTTGGTCACCTTCTTTAGGCCAAATACCTTTTTGCCAGACATAAGGATTATCCGGAGTATCCGTTTCGTAGGCATATTCAAACTCAAGCTCCTTAATATCCGCGGAAAGTTCATCCGGCTCAAGGGCAATATCAGTCTTTAGAGCATCTAGACCAATAGCGCAAATACGGGTTAAAACTTGGCCGTTTAAATTATATTTTATCAAGCAAATATTGGAGCTTAGGCCATCCGCTGTGAATAAATCCTGCAGGATTAAAAATTGCAGAACTTTATCTTGGGCCTTAAATCCCGAATCCTTGCCGGAATAGGCAAAAGCATTTTTTAAATCCAGCTCCATCCTGTTTAAGATAACTCTAGCGGCCTGGTAAACAGTAGACGCCGAATCCATGCGTTTATAGCTGGCAAGGCCAACCTGAAAAGCCGAATAAAGGCTTAAAACCACCAGCGATAGAATCGCCGTGGAAATCAAAAGCTCAACTAAAGTAAAAGCCTTTTTCCTTATCATTTATTTAGTACTAAAAGATTGGCGAATCGACTCACATTAAATGTTACCCAAAATAATTTCTTAAGGTTTCGCTGACTCATAATTGATGCTGCTTCCTTTTTTTGTGAAAGAAAATTACCCTAAAAAAATCTTATTGTTCGAATGAGCCCGCTATAGAGACGAGGCGAATCGAGAACAAAGAAGCCTCCTTCTCGACTCGCTTCGCTCGCTCGAAGAATATAGGTAACATTTATCAATGAGTCAACAGGTTGGTCAAACATTCAAAGGAATAATCATTCTCGCGTAAGTTTTCCTTCCAGCTGACTTTTAATTTTAAATCTTTTAGAGCGGCCTTAGCAGTATCAATAATTTCATAACTGTATTTGAAATCTTTGTCCTGGATTTTCTGCTCTCCTATTAAGGGCAGCGTATTATTGAAACGGTTTGCCTGTTCGATCTGCCAGAGGGTATCTTCGGCAAAGTAACAGCCCAAACTGATATGCTGGCTAAAACGGCTGGAATCAAGCGAAGCAGTAAAAGCGCGGAAGATATAAATGATTGCTCCGGAGAGTATCCCGACGGTAATTAATACCTCGATTAAGGAAAACGCCTTATTGGATTTTAATCGCACCTGCTGCCCCCTTTGCTACCAACGATGCCTGCCTGAAATTAGCCCCGGAGAAGGTAATATTTATTTTATCAATGCTTCCGTCAGGGTAAAAATACATTCCGCTTTTTTCCGGAGGGTAAAAGGTTACTGAAATTTCTTCGGGCAGGCTATAGGCCAAGCCTGCTTTGCCGTCGATGTTAATTAACGTATCGTTTCCTTTTAGAAGCCCTTGGAATTGTTTTTTCTCCATATCGAAACGAAGACAGTGGATCTTGCCGGAGGTAATTGCCGCGCCCTGCAGGTAACGGCTCAAGTAATATAAATCCTTGACGGAATTATCCAGGGAAAAATTATCAAACGCGACGCGCAGCCGCGGCGCTGCCAGGCCTGCTAAAACACCGATAATGAGGATAATAACAAGCAGCTCAATAAAAGTGAAGGCCTGCGGCCTATTCATTACAAATCTTGCCATCGGCCTTGGTTTCATCGGCTCCCTGTGAGCAAAGTTTATAGTCTTTGCTTTCCGCGCCGGCAAGCTCATATTTATAGTCCCTATTCCAAGGGTCTTTAAGGTCTTTTTTGCTCTTCAGATACGGGCCCTTCCATTTATCTCCTAAGCCGGGATTAGTTTTTAACGCTGCCAGGTCTTTCGGATAACTGCCGATATCCATTTCAAACATATCCAAAGCCAGGGAAATAGCGGCAATATCAGACTTTGCCGCTGCCACTCTTGCCTGCTCTGAACGCCCCACCAAACGCGGCATGACCATCGCCGCCAATACGCCGATGATGATTACCACCAGCATCAGCTCAATAAGCGTAAAACCTTTCTTGCGCAATTTTGGCATTTCCCCCTCCTTAAAATTAAGACTGCCTTAAAACAAAAGCTGCCTCTGGCGATTAGCTTTTGTTTTACCCTGCACTATGTGCAGGACTTAGTGCATAGGCTTAATTTTACCCCGCGCTATTGCGCACGGGCTACCTTATCATTGTAGCTCCTACCTTACAATTAAGTTAATCTGAAAAATCGGCAGCAGCATCGACAAAACAATGAACCCTACCACTAGGCCCATCACCAAGATAATCACCGGCTCCAGCATCCTGGTCAGGGCCTTTAAGGTGCGGTCCACGTCTTTTTCATAAACCTCTGCGATACGCATCAAGGCATTTCCCAGAGAACCGGTTTCTTCGCCGATAGAGATAATATTGACCACAAAATCAGGAAAATATTTCGAGGTTTTAATCACGCTGGAGAAACTTGCGCCTCCGGAGATCTGGTCGATAAATTTTTTCACTTCCTTTTTCAAGACCTGGTTTTCCAAAACCGAAGTAGAAATATCCAAAGAAGAAGTAATCGGCATGCCGCTGGTAAATAATAAAGACAAGGTGCGGCTAAGGCGGGAAATTTCGGTTTTTAAAATAACCGGGCCAACCAGATAAACTTTTAATTTAGTTTTGTCCAAAGAGAATCTCCCCTGCGGAGTGCGGTAAACCCTGCGCAAAGAAAAAAATAAGATAAAAATTATTGCTAAGATCAGCCACCAGTAATTCCGCAGGAAGCTGGAGGTATTAATCAAAATCAAAGTGGGCAGCGGCAGCGCCTGGCCCATATCTTCGAACATGCTCACTAAGCGCGGGATAACAAACACCAGAAGCACCGCTACCGTAGCCACTCCTACGGCAAAGACAAACAAAGGATAAGTCAAGCTAGACACAAGCGAATTTTTAAACTCCTCTTCTTTCTCAAGAAAACAGGATAGGCGCTTGACGGTTTCCTTGAGATTACCGCTGGCTTCTCCGGTGCGGATAAGCGAAGAATAGACCTCAGGAAAAACCCGCGGATGCGCTGCCAGGCTATCGGAAAAAGAATTGCCGTCTTTAATCCTGTTTGTAACATCATTAAGCACTACTTTCAAATATTTATTCGGGCTCTGCGCGGAAATTATCTTGAGGCCGTTTAAGATATTAACCCCGGAATCAAGCAGGTTGGAAAGCTGTTCGGTAAAGAGGGCTACGTCTTTGCGGGAAACTTTACGCAAGGTTATCGTACTTTGTTTATTTAAAACTGAACTTTCGGCAACAACCGAAATAGGAAAATACCCCTTCTGGGTCAGCTTATTGATTGCTTCCTGCTCTGACTCTGCTTCTATGTCGCCCTGGATTGTTTTTTGCGGATCGATTTTTGCCGAGTAGAGGTAGCGGGGCATTTATTCCTTAGGTAATTCTTCCTGCTGAGTCACGCGCACCACTTCCGTAAGCGTAGTTATCCCGGCAAGCACCTTCTGCAGGCCGTCATGGCGCAAAGTGCGCATGCCTTGGGCAATCGCCTTTTTCTTAATCTGCTGGCTGGAAGCACGGGCGAGAATCATTTCCCGCAGCGCTTCATTAACGATTAAAACCTCATAGACGGCAGTGCGGCCGTGATATCCGGTAAAACGGCATTCCTGGCAGCCCTTGCCTTCAAAAAGGTTAATTTTTTGCGCGTCAAATTCAATATCTTTTTTTAGCTGGGTTAATAATTCATCCTGCGCTTTAATCAAAGCCTTACAATGCGGGCAGATGACCCTAACCAGCCTCTGGGCAACCAGGCATTCCAGAGACGAAGAAACTAAAAACGGCTCCACACCCATATCCAAAAGGCGGGTTATAGCACCCGCCGCGTCGTTAGTATGCAGGGTCGATAACACCAAGTGCCCGGTTAAAGAAGCGCGGATGGCGATTTCCGCGGTTTCGTAATCACGCACTTCCCCGACCATGATCACATCCGGGTCATGCCTTAAGATATGGCGCAGGGCAGCGGCAAAATTAAAACCGATCTGCGGAATCACCTGCATCTGGTTTACCCCTCTTAACTGCAATTCTACTGGGTCTTCGATGGTAATGATCTTTACTTCACTAGAATTAATCCGCGCCAGAGACGCGTATAAAGTAGTGGACTTTCCCGAGCCTGTCGGGCCGGTGACAAAAATTACTCCGTGCGGCTTCTTAATCACCTGCTCTAAAATTTTTAAGTCCTGCGCCAGAAGCCCCAGTTTTTCCAGCTCCAGGAAGCTAGTGGCGCTTAATACCCTGATCTGCACTGCCTCACCGAAAACCGTAGGCATGATTGAAACGCGCAAATCCAGCTCCTGATCGTTTACTTTAATCCTCATCCGGCCGTCCTGCGGCAGGCGGCGCTCGGCGATATTTAACCCGGACATAATCTTAATCCTCGAAATAATTGCAGGGTGAAAATATTTGACCGTCTCGGGGATATTAATATCGTAGAGCACCCCATCAATCCTGAAACGGGTGCGCAGCTCGTTTTGAAAAGGCTCTAAGTGGATATCTGTAGCGCGGTCATGCACTGCCTCGCTTAAAATCTGGTTGACGAATTTAATAATCGAGGCATCCTCAGCCATAATCTCCAGGTCTTCGGCATTTTCCACCTCCCTTTTTAATTCTTCAAGAGGCGAGCCCTTGGCAATTATGCTCTCCAGGGTCTCAGCGCCCACCCCGTAATATTTACGGATTGCTTCCTGAATTTCTAATTCGCTGGCTAAAACCCCTTTGACTTCCAGATTTAAAAGCAGGCGGATATCATCTAGCGTACGGATATCCAATGGATCAGCCATAGCAATAGTCAGGATATTATCGCTGAATTCCAGGGGGATGATTTTATAATGGCTGGAAAATTTTGCCGTTACTTTCTGAATGATCAACGGCTCGATATCTTTATCTTTTAACCTTACAAAGGGGATATTCAGCTGGCGGGAAAGTGACAAAAAAACTTTTTCTTCGGAGATAAAACCTAAACGCACAAGCGCGGTGCAGAGCAGCTCGCCGGTTTTTTTCTGCTCCTTTAAACCAGCCTCCAGCTGTTCCGGCGAAATCAGGCCTTCGCCTTCTAACATCTGGCCGATGAGGATATTATTCCTATTCGCCAAATTATTTCCTTTCTTTACTCAGGATTTTCAGGAAAGTATCCGCGATCAGCGGGTCAAATTGCGTGCCGGAACCGCTTTTTATGATTTTAAGCGCATCTTTCTTAGAATACGCCTTGCGATAAGGCCGGTCGGAAATCAAAGCCTGGTAAACATCGGCAATCGCGATTATCCGCGAGCCCATGGGGATCTCTTCGCCCCTAATGCCGCTGGGGTAACCCTTGCCGTCCCACCTTTCATGATGGTAAAAAATATAGGGGATCAAGCTGTGCAGGAACTGGATCGGCCGGATAATGTCCGCGCCGATCTGCGGATGCTTCTTTATCGCGGCAAATTCTTTTTTGGTGAGCTTTGCTTTTTTATGCAGGATCTTCTCGCTGACGCCGATTTTACCTAAATCATGCAGCATAGCAGCCTGGCGCACCAGCTCAATTTCTTCCTTGGGCAGGCTTAATGCCCGAGAAATTCCCGTGGCATAGCGCACGGTATTTTCCACGTGCTCTCCGGTATAGTGGTCCTTAAGCTCAATGGTCTTGGCAAAGGCAAAGATGGACTCAATCAGGTTTTGGTTGGCTTTGGCAGTAATTTTTTCCAGCTTGCTTTTTAAAATTTTAACCCCGTCTTCCTTTTTATTCTTTTCCGCGAGGGTACGCCGGACTTTCTTTATATCCAATATTGAATTAACCCGGTTGCCTCCGCTTTCTTTAGCCTTATCTATAATCTGGCTGACTAAGTTTATCAACCCCATGCCTCTGCTAATCCCGTCTTCCGGGTAAGCTGCTATCGCCAGGCTGATTTTTAATTTTACGCTATGCGCCTTATCTCCGAAGTTAAATAAATTTAGGGCGTCTAGCAAACGCTGCGCCAGCATCAAAGCCTGCGTCCGGCCGATGCCGGGAGAAATCACGATAAACTCGTCCCCGCCAAAACGCACGGCAATATCGTAGCGCCGCAGAAAGCTTTTGAGCTGCCTGGCAAACTGCTTCAATACTAAATCGCCGAACTGGTAGCCGTAAACATCATTTATGGATTTAAAATAATCAATATCCAACATAATCACCGAAAGCTCATGCCCGTATCGTTTGGCGCGGTGAAATTCTGACTCAATTACCTCCTCCAGGAAACGGTGGTTAAAAAGCCCAGTATGCGGATCAGTAAGCGAGAGCTGTTTTAACCTCTTGTTTGATTTTAAAAGCTCCGCGTTTAACACCCCCAGCTTTTCTTCTACCTGTTTGCGAGCAATGATTTCGCTGCGCAGCTCTTCATTAGCCTTCAGCAGCTCCGCGGCCCTCTGCTGCACAACCGCCTCTAAGGCATCACGCGTTTCCTGCAGATTAGACTCAAAACCTTTGCGCGCGGTAATATCCCGGGCAATACCGGTAGTGCCGATAACTTGGCCTTTATCGTTATAAATGGGTGTTTTTACCGTCTCTACCCAGAGTGTGCTGCCGTCCTTATTCACCAGCTGTTCTTCGAAAACCTTTTGCGCGCCCAGCTGCATCACTTCTACATCGTCGGCGCGGTATTTTTTCGCCAGATCCTCAGGCCAGAGGCCGGCATCGTTCTTTCCCACCAACTCTACGGAATTTATTCCGCAGGCCCTGGAGAAAGCATCGTTGGCGGAAATATACCTGCCCTGGCCATCCTTAAGCCAGGCCATATCCGGAATATTATTCAGAATAGCCCGGTGGAAAAATTTTATTTCATCGTTGAATTTATTAACAGCTAAAAAATCGGCCATTCTTAATATTCCCGCTGGTGCGCCAGAGTCATATCCAGGAAAGTACGCAGCCTTCGCGAACGCGTGGGATGCCTTAATTTTTTCAGCGCCTTGGCTTCAATCTGGCGCACGCGCTCGCGGGTTACCTTAAAGATATTGCCTACTTCTTCTAATGTGCGAGAAACGCCGTCGCTAATCCCAAAGCGTAAAACCAGGATTTTCTTTTCTCTTTCGATTAGAGTGCTTAAAGCGGAATTCATTTCTTCCTTAAGCATTGCCCGCACAGTTTCATTCGCCGGAGAAACCGCCTTTTTATCCTGGATGAAGTCCCCAAAGTGCGTATCTCCTTCGTCGCCGATAGGCATCTGCAGGGAAATCGGCTCCTGGGCGATCTTCAGGATCGTCTTGATCTTTCCCTGCGGCAAGCGCATCTTCTGCGCTATCTCTTCGGGATTAGGCTCGCGGCCGTTCTCCTGCACAAAGATGCGCGAGAAACGAATGATTTTATTAATCGTCTCGGTCATATGCACCGGTATCCTGATGGTGCGCGCCTGGTCAGCAATGGAGCGGGTAATTGCCTGCCTGATCCACCAGGTAGCGTAAGTGGAAAATTTGTAGCCTCTTTTGTATTCGAACTTTTCCACTGCCCGCATCAGGCCGATATTTCCTTCCTGGATTAAATCCAAAAAAGACAGGCCGCGGTTAGTATATTTCTTGGCAATGCTAACTACCAGCCTCAGATTCGCCTCTACTAATTTCTTTTTCGTGCGGCTGAACTTAATGTGCGTGAACTTAATCAGCTTCATCTGCTCCTTGAGCTTGTTGATTGGCTCGCCCAACTGCTTAAGGATTGCGCGCTTACGTTGATTATTACGCTTAGCACTTCGTTCAATATAATCCAGTTCCTTAACCAAACTGTTTAAGCGGCGCACCGCGCTTTCAATTACCGAAGTAACAAAATTGTATTGCAAGAGAAGCTTGATTGCCTCGGTATTGCTGCGCACATAACGCAGGCGCTTGGTCAATCGGCGGATGCGGCTTAAGACGTTATTCTTTTTTATCTTGATGTCCTCTTTGACAATCTCTTCTAAATTCAGGCTTTCCTCAAGGATGCCATTAGCCACCAAGATAACCTCATTACGCACAAATTTAGCCGCTAGTGCCGCGCGCTTGAATTTCTCTTCTGCCTCTTCGATTTTTTTTGCCAGGTCAATTTCGTTTTCCCGGGAAAGCAGCGAAATCGAACCCATCTGCTTCAGGTACATTTTTACCGGGTCATCTAAAGGCATAAACCTTTCTTCTTGCTTTAACTGGTCAGCAAGCAGCTCCTCCTTTAACGCGGAGCTGGCCTTTTCAGCTGCCTTCTCCTCGGCCTTTTCTTCGCCGGCATCAGCCTCGCTTTCTACCACTTGGATATCTTCATCGCCTAAGATTTCAAATAACCGGTCCATATCTTCCGAGGAAGACCTATCCTGCGGCAGCAAGCCATTAACCTCATCATAGGTGAGAAATCCTTTTTGCCTGCCTAAGGCCACAATTTTCTGCAGATCTTTACTATTAACTTGTAATTTTTTTCTCATCCCCCCCCCTACTCTTTTTTTACTAAATAATTAAATTCCGCGATTAATTTCTGCAATTCCGCCTCATCGCCGGCTGTTTGAGCTATTTTTATCCTGTCATGCAGGCGCTCTCTAATATTCTTCTGCCGCTGCATTTTTAACCGCTGCAAGCAATCAACCACTACTTTTTCTTTATGCTCTAAAGTCAATTCCTGCGGCATAAACATCGACTCGCAGATAAGCTGCGTTATATCCTCGTCGCCTAAGTGGCGCAAAAGATGCCGCGGTTCGATACTCTTCCCCTGGGCGGCTAAGTCAAACATTGCCGCGACTATCCGGGAAACGCGCGCGTCCTGAAAATCCTCCGGCTGCAGGCAGCCTTTAACGCGGTTAACCAACTCTACCTCTTCCAGCATTAATTTAATCAGTAATTTTTCCGTAGGGTTAACACTTAAGGCTTGCTTTAGCGGCGGCTGCGCAAAAGCTGATAGGTTAGCCTGCGGCTTGATTTTTTTTATTTCCTGAAAAAGCGCGTCTTCCTGGACATCCAGTTCCTGCGCTAATCTTTTTAAATACTCAGACTTTAATACCGCGTTTTTGAATTTAGCGATCGTCTCCAGCATCCCGGCGGAAATCTTTGCCTTGCCATTAGTTTCTAAAGGGTCAAAACGGCTTTTTAGGATCTTTAATTTATAATCAAAAAGGCCTTCTGCCTGGCGGATCTTCTCCGATAACTTCTCAATACCAACTTTTCGCACAAAAGAATCCGGGTCAAAACCCTTAGGCAAAGAAACTACCTTGACCTGTATCTCTTCCTCGATAAAAATATCCAAACTGCGCAAAGTTGCTAGTTCTCCGGCAGCATCGCCGTCATAAACAACTGTAACTACGCTAGCGTAACGCTTAAGCAGCTTTGCCTGCTCATTAGTCAGGGCTGTTCCCAAAGAAGCGGTAATATTACGCAAACCATTCTGGAAAGGAACAATAAAATCCAGGTATCCTTCCACTATTACCGCGGAATCATTTTCCCGGATGCTCTCCTTGGCCATATCCAGGCCGTAAAGGTTCTTGCCTTTGGTGTAAATTAAGCTTTCCGGGGAGTTGATGTATTTAGGCAGGCTATTATCCAGCACCCTTGCCCCGAAACCCAAAACCCGGGACTTAATATCTTGAATAGGAAAAATAATCCGGTTGCGGAAACGATCGTAATAGCCCCCGCCGTCTTTATTCACTACAAGGCCGGCCTTATCTATCAGGCCTAAACTGATGTTCTGATTTCTTAAATGGTTTATCAGCCCATCCCAACTATCCGGGGCAAAACCAATTTTAAAGGCCTTGATCGAAGCTTCGCTGATGCCGCGCTTAATAAGGTAATCTTTTGCGCGGGCACCTTCCGCGGAATGCAATTTATGCGCGTAAAAATGCGCGCTTAATTCGTTAACCTTAAACAGCTCTGTTGCCAGGCTTGTGGCTTTACTATCCTGATTAGAACTCTGCGGCAGGCTGACTCCGGCTTTCTTGGCTAAGGACTCGGCTGCCTCGGGAAATTCCATCCGCTCGTAGCTCATTAGAAACTTAAAGGCATTACCGGAGACCCCGCAGCCGAAACAATGATAAATCTGCCGCTCAGGCGAAACCATAAATGACGGAGTTTTCTCCTGATGAAACGGGCAGTTGGCCTTGAAGTTCCTGCCCGCGCGCTTAAGCGGGATACAAGCGGAAATTATTTCCACTATATCCACGCGGCTTAAGATATCCTCAAGGATATTTTCCGGAATACGCCCTGACATATGTTTTTTTTAATTTAGTTACGCCTTATCCTGCGGAAACCCGAACACTCAAGGGTTTGGAATTGGTACTTTGCTTTTTGCTCTAAGCCGTCCAATAGAAGATTAAGGCCTAAGTTATCGGAAGATATGTGGCCGGCAATTACAGCGCTCAGATTCGCGTCTTTTGCTTTTTTAAAATGCTCCTCGCTTAAATGCATGGAAACTAGCGTGCGCACGCCTGTCTTATAAAGTTTATCGAATACTTCCTTGGGGCCTTCGGTGCCGCCGGTCATCTCAAACATTACTTTGCCAACCGGCCTTTTGGGATTGCCTAAAATCATCCGCGGAGCTACAACAGCTTCTCTATATTCGGGAATTTGCGCTAAAATATCGATTAAATCCTGCACGGTTTTGGGTTTTTCTTTTTCCATTAATTTTTTTAAAAAACAGTACACATGATTATCAGCCGGAGTATGTATGCAGATAAACGGGATATCCAGCAGCCTGGCCGCATCCACGGGACGGGTATGATTTTGTGGTAAAACCTTTCTTTCTACCTCATCCATCCTCTCGCCAAGCATTTTTTGGGCGGTTTTCTGGCTAATCCCGGCCTGCCTTAATAAATCTACCTGTAGCTGCATCACCTCATGCAAAGCCGCGTAAGCCTTGCCTTCAGGATGATGCGCGATGACCAAATCCAGGCCTTCGCGTTCACGAATACACTCTGCCAATAAAAGCTCCGCAACTTCCATATCAATGCCCACGAGGATCTTTTTTACCTCTATTTCCGGATTACCATAAAGTACGCGGCTGTCGGCATAAGCAGTAATGCGGCCTTTTCCTCTGGGGTCGCGCTGCGCGCCCAGTTTAACCGCTTGATTATAAAGCTCAGCTAATTTCATCAGTTAATATCTCCCTCAGAATCCAAGATAGCGTTATTAAGCTTAGGGCTAGAAACAAATTTAGAAATGATACCGTTATAAACAAAAGCATAAGTAGCCGGCGCAACTTTAAAAATATACTTAGCCGAGGCAGAACCTGTAACGCTTTTTTTCAAATAGCCGATATTTGACCCTACCAAGGCGCAGCTAATCAGGCTGGTTAGTAATATCCCGCGCAAGATCCCCAAAAATACGCCTCCGTATTTATTGAAGTCCGGGGCCGCTTCCATAGTGATTAAACGTGTAAACAACTTCCTGAAAACCACTAAAACCCAATAACCCAGCAAGGCAAGGGCAATGAAAAACGGCAGGTTAAATAACTCCATGCCCAAGAGTTTATTCCCTAGGAATGCCAGAGTAGCCCCGGCAAAGCGGGAGTAATAATGCAGGGCCAGACATATCGCGGTAATTGTCCCCAGCAGTTTAAACAATTCGTTGATTACCCCGGTTTCGGCAGCCACGTAAAGAACGCGCACGAAAATTATCAGGCTAAAAATATCCAGCCAGTTAATCTGTTTTAAGGCATCAAACATAGGTTTACTTTCTATAAATTTAAGTATAGCAATAAATTACCTAAAAGCATAACATATAAATTTTGGCTTGTCAAGGCAAGCGCTTTCTTTTCTTTTACGGTCATTTCACGTGTTGCCAGGGCCAAAAACAGGGCACGGCCAAGCCTAGAGGGAAAAATAGACAATATAAATCCTCTCTAAATTCGTGATTTACCCCATTGCCTGTAAACTAAATCAGAAGTAATAGTTCAGCTCTTGGAAGCGTTTCGACGAAATGTGTCATTGCGAGCGTTTTTTGCGAAGCAATCTTTTTAACTCCAAAAAGATTGCTTCGTCCCCTTCGGGGAGGCTTCGCTTCGCTCCGCACTCGTCGCTGTAAAGCACTCCTCCTCGCAAAGACACAAAGGATGTTCTTCCAAACGCTGAACTGTTACAATCAGAAAAACCTTATTGCACCAGAATATAATATTCTTTAGAAATCACGCTATTTCCCGCATTATCCACGGCGACGATTTGATACTTTATAAGTTGATTCTTAGCCATTACTACGGGTAATGCCCATTTATATGCGTTTGGCCGCCTATCTGCCTTTAAACTGACTAATCCTTTCTTAATCCATACAAGCTTATAACTATGGGATGCTTTTACATACCAAGCTGCTAGCGCAGACTTTACCCCGGAGCCAGCATCAATTATAGTAGTATTAACAAGGACAGGCTTGCCTGGAGCTACTTTGAGTATAGGTGCGGCAGGAATAATTATAGGAACGCTGAGATCAATTTTTATCACGACATTTTTAGTGGCTTCCTCATTCCCGGCATTATCTAAGGAAGAATACTTTAAGGTATAGACGCCTGGCTTAGTTAAGGTAATCGGAACGGTATATCGCAGAGCTGGTTTCCTGCCGTCAAGAGAGTAGCGAATTAACCCTACTCCGGAACTGTTATCTGCAGCCGATAAACTTATCTTTAACGGTTGCCTAATCCAAGTGCCAGGGGTATAGGCAGGCTTGTAAGTTATATTGGTAACGGGCGAGGTGGTATCTTCCGGCACAAATAAAGCGCCGACTTGTTTTTGAGAATCATATCTGACAACACATTCAGCGGATGCCCCGGAACAAGCTCCAGTCCAACTATCTAACCTGTATCCCGCGGATGGCTGTGCTATCAATGTCTCTGTGGTCCCTTGTAAACCTTCAGCGTAACACTGCGCGCCGCAATCTATCTTTCCCGATTCTGAAGTTACTCTCCCAGATTGGCTCTTTGCGACACCCAACGAAAAATATGCCTGAGCGGGATTAAAAGCCAAGCTCTTGACAATGGCCTGGCCGCCTTGCCGGATAACTTCCAGCTTAAAAAACCTCATCGTCACAGTCATGGAATCGACTGAATCCGTTGCCGTTACTAACTGGGTGTTGGCATCAATGTCGTGTATATCGCTAATCGCACACGAAGTGTACTCCCATGGTGAAAACAAATCTGGCTTTACTCCTATACGATAAGTCAGATCGCGAGCTGATTTGATCTTTCGATACTTGATGGTAAAATGGTTATTCAGTAAATAATACTGATAAGCGCTGGAATCCGCACTTAAAGGATCTAGGTTAAACGCATATTCATAGAGATTCTGGATCCCGTCATGATCCGGGTCAGCCGTCTCACCGCTAATATTCGGGTCCGCCTGTTGCTCTGGAGTGAACTTTTGCGCTTTCCATTGCTCGTAGGTTTCCGGCAAAACGCTAGCTACAGTAATAATGATAGGTTCGGAATCTAAAAGATTGCCATCCGAAACTGTGAAAATCAGATTATTGTATGTTCCTATTTGGCTATGCGCAGGCGTCCAGCTAAAGGTACGGGTTGCCGGATTAAATGTTGCTCCCTGCGGAAGCCCAGCGGCAGAATATTCTAAAGAATCATTATCCGGGTCAGTAGCGCTAACAGTAAAGGTAATGGCTTGCCCCTCAGAAACCGTTTTATTCCCGATAGGCGACAAAGCCGGAGCCTGGTTAGTATAAGTAAAAGTGTTTAAGCGGCCGCAAGCCCAGTTCCCATTCTGGTCTTCAGTCATTATCCGCCAAGAATAAACCTGACCGTTCTGCAATGGCTCTTGAGCATCGTTGCCTTCTTCAAATACGGTTTGCGTATTTTTCTTCCCATAAATATCATAACTCCAGACTTGCGGCATAGGCCAGGTTCCGCCGCCTTTGTAAACCTCAATATAATAATTCCAGGCAATCGGGACTTCTATCCATTTAAAAAGCGGACTGCCGCTAACTGAAACGCCGTTATTCGGAGAGACTAAAGTAGCAGCCTTTTTTACGATATTGGCGATAGTAGCTTTTCGAATAATCGGCTTTCCAACAGCATTAGCAATATTAAAAGTATATTCTGTTCCTATTGCAGGCGGCACTATCCCCAAATTCACATAATTAGCCCACTCTCCACCCCCTGGCTCGCCGTCATGGTGCTGTCCGTCATTATAAAGCTGTAGCGTCCCGATACCAGGCCCGCTTACCGACGCCGCTGTAATCTCCCCTGGCTGGGAATAAATATAGAAGTCCAGCATAAACTGCTGGTTATCCGTAAAATATGCCACTTGCACATTGCTGTCAAAAAGATCCTGGTTACCGTAGAGTTTCCAGATACCGTTTTCCTTACGCCAGATTTGTAATTGGTCTTTCCATGTATCTTTCAAAACCTTATTATCTGAATTCCGGCTCCCCTGCCGGAGGAAATCGCATTTAACCAAGGCGCGTCCGTCTAATATAGCTAGGCTCTTTATGTCAAATTTTATGGAAGTATTACTGTGCCCGTTAAAGAAATCCAGAAAACCATTACGCACACTCGCCTTAGTTTCACCCTGGTCAATAAAATTATCCGAAAAATACTGCATCACGGCGTTTATATCTTTTCCGGCAAAACTATTTTCTATCGCGGCATAATCATTACGGAGCGACTGCTCTTCCGCTGAAGTTAAAATAAAATTACCCAGGGTTACTGTTTGGCCATCAGTTACTGTGATCTGAACCGGCAAACTATCGGTATATTTTGGATGGGTGACAATCACATTATAGGCGCCGGGCTGGAAATTATAGAGTTTGTAATCTCCGTTTTCATTGCTTGCCGCGTAGCCCATAAAGCGGTTGTCTGATTGCTTAAAAAGCAAAACCTGCGCGCCTAAGACCGGTCTGGCAACGCTATCTAAAACTTTACCCTGGATTGTGCCGCCTGTTGAAGAATAGGTTAGATTAACGCCGGTTGCCGGAACGCTCAGGTTATCTACAATGTCTCTTACGCTTACATATTCGGGAAAAGTTCTGGAACTGGAATTTGTCGTCAATAACACCTGATAAGCGGCACTCGGCGGAAGCGAGGGAAAATTAAACGGCCCGGCACCCTCAATCACCTCTACGTTTTTAATCGAAGACAGCCCGTAAAAACTATTTATATCAATAGGCATTGCCGCGTTAAATACACCTACCTCAAACTTATTTTCTTTGGAAAAACCACCCGTATTGATTATCTGGCCGGAAAGACTTACGCCGGTTGAAGCATCGTAAAGGGTTATGTCCGGCAATGCTATGGGTTGCGTTGTATCAGTAACGGTTATTTCTTGAGGTAACGCGGAGCGTTCCAACGAATCCTCGTCAAAGCTTATCCAGTGTTTACCCAATGGCATCCTGAGCTGATACCTGCCGTTACTATCTGTCCTACCCCAGAGATCCAAATTCCTGCTTCCTGCCCAGTATTCCGCAGAGGCAATCGGGTTTCCAGCGGCGTCTTTGATATAACCCGTGGCTAAGGCGCCGTCTAAACAGATTAAGGGATGATTTTTAATATTTTCATCACCGCTCAGATAAATTTTATAGCCCGGGAAATAACCGGAAGCAACATAACCCGAAGAAATATCCGGCCAGGCCTCTACCTTAATTACGCCATTGCTCATCCCGCCAAAGAAAAATTTTCCCGCGGCATTAGAATAAGAATCAGAGCCTGCATCTCTATTAGCATGCCAGCGCACCAATACAGAGGGCAGCCGGTTTAAGTTTTTATCCAAAACCAAACCGGAAAGGCTTAAGCCATAATCTAACTTGAAGTTTACGCCGCTGCGGTCGCTGCCATTAGCTACTGTTACCGTATCAGCAGTTTCAAACAAAGGTTTATGATCATAATATTCTTTCGAAAAATCAGAGTGCCAGCCTCCGGCGTATACTTTGTAATCACCATAAGCGACATTTATAGAGTAAGAGCCGTCCTGATTACTCCCTGCCCCAAAACCATACCGGGAGCCGTCGGCTTTACGCAGGCCGACATTTTCTCCTGCCGCAGGAGTAACGCCATCGGCTTCATAAACATAGCCGCTAATTTTTCCGCCTAATGGCAAAGTAAAATTAATATTCTGTGTTTCTTGGCCTGCCTGCACGATAACCGGCGTTGCCCGGCCATAATCATCGGTTTCATTGTAATACTCCCCGCCAAAACCATAAGGCGGAAAAATACGCACCCGATAATCTCCCGGTTCAAGGCCAGTAATACGGTAGGTACCGTCTGCTTGAGCCGGAATAGTAACTTCGCCTCCGCTGTATTTTTCAACGTTTATATAGATATTCGCGATAGGCGTTACCCCGTCTTCGCGGGTAACCCTGCCGGAGATAGAGCCGGTGGTAGAAGTAACCCGCACTAACCTGGCTAAAATATCGTTGCCGGTTGGCGCGGAAACTGGCGTCTTCCAAACAACTAAAGAACCCAAAGCGCCCGAGCCAAAACAAGTAACAATATCCCCTGTGGAAAGTTCAATATCAAAATTACCGCCGCAGGGGCTGCCATCAGGATTAATCCATTGGCCAAAGATTGCCTGTAACCCATAGCTGTTGTATTTATAGCCGGTAACTAAGAATTTCTTATTTATCGCGTCAAAAACCGCTTTGCCGCCACAAGCATGATTGTGTCCTGAAATACGCAGCTCCTGCCCATATGGCGTGCCGTTTGCATCTATCAGCCGGCAGTTAATAGCATTATTATATCCCGGCCCGGTCCAGACGAGAAGAAAACGGTTCTGCAGCGGGTCAAAGGCTAAAGAAGTTAATTCAACACTACGACTTGACAAAAGCAGGAATTCCTGCCCTGCTAATGTGCCATCGGAATTAACAAACTGGCCGTAAAAATCAAAGGCATCTTTAGTAGGCTCGTAACGGTCATAAGCGGCCAGAAAACGGCCCTGATTAGAATCGTAACCCAGCATATCCGTATAGGTCACATCATCGGCAATTAAGAAGCTTCCTCCGGATAACGCCCCGTTACTATTGACAAACTGGCCGAAAAGGCTGGCAGGAGTAGAGTATGCCAAGCCGGCGCTCTGCCGGTATAAAACCAAGAACCTGTTGCGCGGGCTGTCAAAAACAATGCCCCGGGGAAAACCATTAACCTTTGATCTGTCTCGCGGGTCAAAAGAAAGTCCGATGGCAAAATTATCGCCGACAGGATTACCGTCTTTACTTAACAGCTGGCCATAAACCCGGTAGCCGCGCATGCCAATTGGGCCGGGCTCCTCGCGGTTATCCCCCCAAACTACCAGGAAGGCCTGAGATGTTGCGTCAAAGGCAACATATGGCTCAGATTGGTGATAGTCTGCCGTAGAAATACTAATGGTGCCGCCAAACAAAGTGCCGTCGCCATTGATTAATTGCCCGTAAATATTGCAGTTACCAGGAGCCTCATCCTGCCAAACCGTCAAGAATCTATTATTTACCGAATCATAGGCAATAGCCGGCCTTGTTTGATTATTTGAGCCCACATAAATATTCAACTGTTGGCCTATGGTTACCGCCGGGTTTTCTGCCGCGGAACTACCCTGCTGGTCATATTGCTTGGCATAAATACCAAGCTGAGACCCTACGGTGGTATTTACCTTCGCGGCAAAGGCTAAGGAAACAAAAAATCCAAAGGCCAGCGCCGCTCCTAAGAAAACTCTTCTCTTATTCCTCATCTTTCCTTCTTCTTTAAAGTTAGAAAGCCAGACCGACCCTTTTGCCAATCCGGCTTACCTCTTTGCTCAACTCCCAATATGACATCCATAACATAACTTATTGAAATATAATAAGTTTTATGCCTTTTAAAAACACTTTATAAAGAAGTTTACGCTATTATTGGTGCTTTGTCAAGGCGATTTAAGATTTTTCTTTCTTTTGTCATTAAAAGTGGACACTTTTAAAGAGCATTTAAAGTTTAAAAGTGGACACCTAAAAACGCTATAATCTAACCTCAAAAAAGAGAATTTAGATTATGTCACAACTACATAAAGCCTTTTTCAAGGAAAAGCTTCTAATTAGTTAACGCTGAAAAACTCCTGTAGTTGCCCAATTTATTGGGCCCGATAAATCGGGCAACTACAATATATGGTATAGACAGAGGGGTTTTTCAGTGGTAACTAATTAAGTCCTTTCCCATTTTGCTACAAACTTGGGAAAGAACTCTTTTCTTTAGAAAACCAGGCTATGGTTCTAGCTAAACCATCCTCCAACCCTATCTTCGGCAGCCAATGCAACAGCTTTTTTGCCCGGGTAATATCCGGCTTGCGCTGGCGGGGGTCATCCTGCGGAATAGGCCTGTAGATGATTTTGCTTCTTGTCTTGGTCATCCGGATCACTAATTCAGCTAGTTGAAAAATAGTAAATTCTACAGGATTGCCTAAATTTATTGGCAGCTTAACCGAAGTATGCATCAACCTGAAGATTCCATCAACTAAATCATCAACGTAACAGAAACTTCTGGTCTGGACGCCTCTGCCGTATACAGTTATGGGCTTATTATGCAGGGCCTGATAAATAAAATTCGGCACTACCCGGCCGTCATGCATGCGCATGCGCGGGCCGTAAGTATTGAATATGCGCGCTATTCTAATATCCATTTTATGCACGCGCTGATAGGCCATGGCCAGGGCCTCGGCAAAACGCTTAGCCTCATCATAACATCCCCGCACGCCCACCGGATTAACATTTCCCCAGTAGCTTTCCGGCTGCGGGTGCACTAATGGATCGCCGTAAACTTCGGAAGTCGAAGCAAGCAGAAATATCGCTTTTTTTTCTTTGGCTAGCCCTAAAGCATTATGCGTTCCCAAAGAACCGGCTTTTAAAGTCTGGATGGGAAATTTCAGGTAATCTTCCGGAGAGGCAGGCGAGGCAAAATGCAGGCAAAAATCAACTTTTAATTTAATCTTAATCTGCTCTGCCACATTATGCCTGATGAACTCAAAGTCCTTATTCTTTCGCAGGTGCGCGATATTATGCATTGAGCCGGTAATCAGGTTATCTATACAGATAACCTTCAGGCCCTGCGCAAGCAGCCTGTCACAAAGATGCGACCCGATAAAACCCGCCCCACCTGTAATCACGGCTGTCTTTTTAGGCATGGCCAAAATTCTCCAAGGTTATTTTAAGCCCTTCCACAAAGCCTATTGCGGGCTGATACTTTAATATTTTTTTTGCTTGGGATAAATCCGCCAGCGTTTTAAACACGTCTCCCGGCCGCGGCGGAAGAAATTTTGCTTTTATATTTTTCTTCAAAAGTTTATTTAAAATACGCACAAATTCCAGGACACTATAATCTTTACCACTGGCAATATTGATTGCTTCGCCCTTGCCGGTTTTCCTTCCGGCAGCTAAAATATTTGCCCTGACGACATTTTGCACGAAAGTGAAATCTCGCGACTGTTTCCCTGTGCCGTATATCGGGGGAGGCAAGTTTTTTAACAAGCAGCTGATAAATTTAGGCACTACCACCGCGTACTCATCATCCAGCGGCTGCCGCGGCCCGAAAACATTAAAATAGCGCAAACAGGTGGTATTCAGGCCGTAGTGATGGCTGAAAATCCTGCAATAATGCTCGCCGGCTAATTTAGATAAGGCGTAAGGCGAAATCGGCTGCGGGAGAAAAGTTTCTTTTTCCGGAAAGCGAATAATCTCCCCATAAACAGAACTTGAAGAAGCAAAGACAAAATGCTTAACTTTATGCTTTAATGCCGCGGAAAGCATATTTAAGGTTCCGTTGATATTGACCTGATTGTATTCCCGGGGTTGATCCATCGACTTAGGCACGCTTCTTAAAGCTGCCTGATGCAGGATATAATCCATGCCAGCTGCCGCCCGAAGACAGGTTCCCTCATCACGGATATCGCCTTTTAACAAATCAATTTTGGGCAAAACGCTTTTTAGGTTAGCAATTTTACCGCTGGAAAAATCATCCAACACGCGCACAAAATGCCCTTCTTTTACTAAAGCCTCAATGATGTGCGAGCCGATAAACCCCGCGCCGCCGGTTACTAAGAATCTACTCATATTAATAACGAATGTAGTTGCCTGATTTATCAGGCAACGGGTTGTTTTGCCCCATAAATGGGGCAACTACAGCGAGTTCTTATAATCTACAAATCCTCTTATCCTCAAGCCCTTTGTAGACATTACGCGTGTCAAAAATAAAACGGGAGTTTTTTAAGATAAATCCGTAGTCCAGGCAAGAGTGGCCCGTGGCGATAATCGCGCAATCAAAATCAGCCAGCCTAGCTTTGCTTAAAGATACTGACTTTAAATTTATACGCTCAAATTTCAGGTAAGGAATTAATGGATCATGATAAGAAACCAAAACGCCTTTATTCTGTAAAATTTCAATGATCTCTAGTGCCGGAGACTTACGCAGGTCCAATACATCTTTCTTATAGGTTACCCCAATCACTAAAACTTTGGCCTGCTTAAAACTAACGCTAGCATTATTCAGGATTGCACTAAGGCGTTCAATCACGTACTGCGGCATCGAAGAAGTAATATCTGATGCCAATTTTATAAATCTCGAGTGAAAACCGAACTTCTTTGCCTTCCAATAGAGATACAGCGGATCCTTCCCGATGCAGTGGCCGCCTACGCCCGGACCGGGATAAAAGGGCATAAAACCAAAAGGCTTGGTTTTGGCCGCCTCAATCACCTCCCAGATATCAATCTTCATCTTGTGGCACATCATCGCGATTTCATCAATCAACCCGATATTGACAATACGAAAGGTATTCTCCAGAAGCTTTACCGTTTCAGCCACCCGCGCTGAGGAAACCGGCACTGTGCGCCGCACGATATTTTTATAAAGCAGGCAGGCCAATTCCGTTGCCTCAGGGCTAATCCCTCCGACTACCTTAGGAATATTCTGAATAGGATATCTGGCGTTTCCCGGGTCAATGCGCTCGGGAGAAAAAGCCAGATAAAAATCCCGTCCGCAAATTAACCCTTCGGATTCTAATACAGGGAGAATTTCTTCTTCGGTTGTCCCGGGGTAAGTGGTACTTTCTAAAACTACAAGTTGCCCGCGATGGAGTAATTTTTTAATCTGCTTTACGGCAGCCATAATAAAAGAAATGTCAGGGCTGTATTTATGCTTTAAAGGCGTGGGCACGCAGATAATTACTACATCCGCAGTTTTTAACCGGTCAAAATTTTCTTCCAAACTTAATGCCCGGCTAGAAATTATTTTTCTTAAAACCGTTGCAGGCACATCAGCAATATAGGAAATTTTCTTTCTTAACCTCTTGAGCCTGTCTTTGTCCGCCTCGACACCTATCACAGAGAAGCCTGCCTTGGCAAAGGCCGCTGCTAAAGGCAAGCCTACATAGCCTAGGCCTACCACCGCAACTAGCGCTTTTTTACGGGAAATCTTTTCCTTTAATCCAACGAAAACACTATCCATCTTATTTAGTTAATGCTGAAAACCCATTTATACACGAATTCCCACGAATTAAAAGCCGAATTTTCACGAATAAATTCGTGGAAATTCGATAAAAATTCGTGGAAATTAGTGTCCTAAAATACCTTTTTTTAATGAAAACTATTTAATCCCTCTGCCTATACAGCTATAACTAAAGCCCAAATCTTTTAAAAATTTCGCATCGTAGATATTGCGCCCGTCAATTAGAAGCGGCCGCTTCAGTAATTTTTTAATCCGCTTAAAATCCAGCTCTTTAAATTCATTCCACTCTGTAACTACTAGAAGACAATCGCTTCCTTTGGCAGCCTCATAAGAATCCTTACACCAACGCACCCCACTTAGGACTTCCCTGGCCTTAGGCATAGCCTGCGGGTCATAGGCTTTAATATTAGCGCCTTCCTCCTGCAGCGCCTTAATAATTTCTAAAGCCGGGGCATTACGGATATCATCGGTATCCGGCTTAAAGGAAAGCCCTAAAACGCCGATTGTTTTATCTTTAATAATCCACAAGGCATCTTTGATTCTTTTCAGCAAAAAAACCTTCTGAGAGGAATTTATTTCTTTGACTGCCTTTAAGAGCTTGAAATCATAGCCTAATTTTTCCGAGATATCAATAAAGGCATCCAAGTCTTTCGGGAAACACGACCCGCCGTAACCAATACCGGCATTTAAAAAACCCGGGGCGATTCTTTTATCTAAACCCATGCCCTTGGCTACCTCTTGGACATCCGCGCCTACCTGATCGCAAATCTGGGAGATGGCATTGATAAAAGAAATCTTAGCCGCCAGAAAAGCGTTAGAGGCATGTTTGATTAATTCCGCGGACTTGATATTCGTAACCACAATCGGCGCGTTTAACGGCTTGTATAATTCCATAAGCAGATTTTCCGCTTTTTTTGACTCCACACCGATCACAATCCTATCCGGATGCATAAAATCATTAATTGCCGAACCCTCCCTTAAAAATTCAGGGTTGGAAGCTACGTCGAATTCAACCTTACGCCGGATATTTGCCAAAACCGTATGCTTTACCCACTGGCCGGTCTCTACAGGGACAGTGGATTTTTCCACGATCAAGCGGTAACCATCCATATTTAAAGCGATCTTGCGCGCGACATTTTCAATGCCGGTAAGGTCTGCCTCGCCGTTAGGCAAAGAAGGCGTGCCCACGGCAATAAAAATCAGCTGAGAGGCCCTGACCGCGTTTTTTATGTCTGAACTAAACACCAGCCTTTTTCTTTTTATATTATTAGCAATCAGCTCTTTTAAACCGGGTTCGTATATCGGGATAACCCCTTTTTTTAGCGCGGCAATTTTTTTCTTATCGCTGTCCGCGCAGATAACCTTATTGCCTAATTCCGCCAGGCAGGAACCGGTAACTAAACCAACATACCCTGAACCGATAATAGAGATATTCATTCCTAAGGCTCCTCCTTTAAGGATTAGACTGTGAGCCGGGCTTGGGCTGGTGGTAATTCTGGTCATAGCCGAATTCAATTTCAGGGAAGGCCTTGAGCCTGAAAACCAGCCAGATTGTTTCCCCGACGCTTCTTTTGACGTTATAGCGTAACTCCATTGCCCAACAGTGCAGGTCCCGGCTGATGCTGTATTCCTGCTCTCTTAAGCCGCGTTTTAAAGAGGTGTCGCGGCCGCGCTCATAGCGCTGGTATATTGAAAACGCCCACTTCGGGTTCATCCGCCATTTAAAATCATAAGTGTTCTCATTGCTGCCTTTTCTAACATAACGCTGGCCAAAATTGAAAGTTCGCTCGGGCCCAAGATTAAAACTAAAATCATAGTTAATGTTGGAAAATGTATTGTAATTGTCGCCAGAGCTGCTGCCGGAATGCTTATAAGTAGCATCCATGTTCACCGACAGCCAAGAAAACGGCAAAACCTTTAAATCAAAAAGGATATCCGAGTAACTGCTGCCGCGCTTATCTCCAGTCTTTGGCTTAAAAGTATAAGTACTGGTAACTAAGAAATCAACTAAATCCACGCTCTGGCCCTGGCGCTTGGTCTGCAGTTTATTAGACAGCCCCAAAGCGGCAGAGTTATTCCGGCCGCCTAAAGAATCTACGCCGTCGACCTGCCTTAATCTGTCGCTTTTAATCGTGGCATCGCGGTTATAGCTATAGGCTATGGTAGGGGTAATAATATGCCTTAAGCCGTTAATCTCCAAGCCGAAGGTATTTAATTTAAGATTAAAAACACGGTAGAACTTCGTGCTCATATCCGCGCCGTAGTAAAAGATGCTGCGCGGGGCAATACTGTTATCGTGTATATCCTTACTGTAAAAAGTCTGGCGGCTGGTGGCAAAAGGCGTCAACTGCACAAAGGCCGCTTTCATCGGAAAAGAAACTTTATTGCTGGTATCCATCCTGTTTACGTGGGCATCGGGAGTAAGGTGATTGGTATCCGGAGTAGAAGAGCTGGTATTCTTTTTATTATAATTTCCCGCGGAAGTGCTATTTTCAAGATAGACGAGCGAATTCATGAACTTTGGAAGCCCCAAAATCTCCAAGGAGGGCATGCTATAGAGTAATTCAGGCAGCTTTTCCAAGTATCCGCCGGGATACCAGCGGTTAGTGCGCTTCTGCAGCATAACATCCAAAGACGAGTATTGAAAAGGCCGGTGTATTTGTAAATATGAAGTAGGCAGGGAATCTTTTTCGTATTCGCGGTAGAAATAATCCTTAAAAATATTATATTCAGGCCCCTTAGTCGCTCTTTTGGAATCAGTGATCTTGTAGTATTCGGAAATCAGGTCGGTTTTTTCATCGATTTGCCACTTGTAGCGGAAACGGATAAACCACCTTTCGAATTTACGGTTATTCCGGTTTGTTTTATTAAGCAGAGCGTCTCTTTCCTGAGTGTAATAAAATTTAAAATCGCCCTTGCCAAACCTGGGAAAATCATAGTCTGCCCCAAAACCTTCGGCAAGGCCTTTGTTGGCGCGGTAATCAGCGTAAATCCGGGAGTCAATATACTGGGTGAGGTTAAAACGCCAGGCAGTCAAAATATAAGCCCCCCATTCCTTGCTTGTTCCCGGAGACACCTGCACATGCATCAGCGGATCTTTTAAACTGCGGTTATATTGCGGCAGGTAGAGTGCCGGGATTTTGCCGAAGTAAACCACATCGTCTTTAGTCTGGACTTTGTCTTTAGGGAAAACATTCACCTTCTTGCTGGCGATGCGGTAATGCGGCTGGTCTACGCTGCAAGTAGTCATATAGCCGCTAAATGCGGTAAATTGTTTGTCGCTAGGCCGCTCTATATTTTTGGCCCGGCCAAAATAAGGCGCGGCGCGAAAAGAGGCATCAGCCATAACCCCGCTTTTTGCCTGAAAATCATAGGTCATCTCCTGACACTCTATAATCCCCTTACTATCATCCAACCTGACATGGCCAAAGGCTTTACCGACCTTGGTTTGGGAATTCACAATTAACTTATCACAGCTAATCTTGGTCCCTTTATAGATCACTACCACGTTGCCCGTAGCAATAACTTCTTTGCTGTTGGCGCCATACTCTACCTGGTCGCCGTTAACCTCGATAGGTTCTGAACCATTGCCGTTTACCGGTTTCTGCGCGTTAACTGCCCCAGCCCCCTCCAGCGCTGTTTCAATTGTCTGGTTACGGTTTAAAAGCGCCTCTGCCTCGGGATCTTGAGCAAAGGCGGGGATAACCCATAAACAAGCCCCGATAACTAGGCATCTTTTGGCGCGATTACTTAGAAACCGGTTATCGGCGGTTATTCGGCGCGTGGTTATTGACGCTTGGTTATTCATTATTTGGGGATTAATTTAGAGTCTTGCAAGAACCTCTGAATCCCTATCTCGGTTAGCGGGTGCTTAATCAGCTGTTCAATCACCGCAAAAGGAATGGTGGCGATATCTGCTCCGGCTAAAGCCGATTCTACCACGTGCACGGGATTACGAATAGAAGCCACAATAATTTTGGTCTTAAATCCGTAATTACCATAAATAATTTTAATGTTACGGACCAGATCCATGCCTACTTGAGCAATATCATCCAGCCGGCCGATAAAGGGGGAAATATAATCAGCTCCGGTTTTGGCTACAAGAATTGCCTGGGAAGCAGAAAAACACAATGTAACGTTAGTCTTGATACCTTCGCCATTTAGGGCCAAAGCAGCTTTCAGGCCCTCTTTAGTTAGAGGGATTTTAATTACTATATTCTTGGCGATTAAAGAGAGTTCCCGCGCTTCTTTAAGCATACCCTGCTCTTCCAGGCTGATAACTTCGGCGCTTACCGGGCCTGAGACAAAAGCACAAATCTCTTTTAATAAATCCGCGGCTGGGCGGTTTTCCTTAGCGATTAGCGTCGGATTTGTGGTTACCCCATCTAACACTCCCAGGCTAGCTGCCTCTTTGATTTCTTTAATATTAGCTGTGTCGATGAATATTTTCATTTACACCTTCCTTTACTAAAATCGCTGCTCCGATTAGGCCGGCATCACTGCCTAATTTTGCCTTAAAAACTAATACATGTTTTGCCTGCACGCTCATCGCGCGCTGATTAATCGTCTTTCGCGTTGAGGCAAATAAAATCTCTCCGGCATTAGCTACTCCTCCGCCGATTACTATGGCGTCTAGGTTAAGCAAGTTTACTGCCGCGGAAAGTGCCACACCCAAATGCCAGCCTATCTTGCGCCAGATAGCTACGGCCTTTTTTTCCTTACGGCGGGCTTGGATACTTAATTCTTCCAGAGAAATCTTTCTCTTAAAAACCCGCCTTGCCTGCTGCATTATCCGGTTGTTGCCAATATACGCCTCGAGGCAGCCTCTGCCGCCGCAATTACAACGAACTCCCCGCTCGTTAATCGGCAAGTGGCCTATTTCTCCGGCAGCATTTTTTCCGCCGCGGAACAGCTTCCCGTCAATAAAGATACTGCCTCCGACACCGGTGCCTAAAGTCAGGCAGAGGGCATTCCTAAAATTCCTTGCCGAGCCCAGCCTTTTTTCTGCCAGGCCCATCAGCTTGGCATCATTATCCAGGAATACTCGAAGGCCGGTTTTCCTCTCTAATATCGCCTTCAGGCCAACTTCTTTCCATCCGGGAATATTAGGGAAGAAATGCGCAATTCCTTTAGCTTGGTCAACCGGCCCGGGCAGGCCTAAACCCACGCCCAATAGATTGCCCTTTCTTATTTTATTATCAGCGCAAACCTTGCGAATGGAATAAACAATTGCCTCAACTAAATCCTGCTGGCGCTTAAAGCCTTGAGTATTGAGGATTTGCTTATTTTTTATTTTGTACTGGCTATCCAGAAGGGCAATCTTAAGGTTTGTCCCGCCTAAGTCAATGCCGATTATATATTTAGCTTTCATAATTATTCCGCAAATAGATATTTCGCTTATTTTATCCTAAAGTGGTTTTAATTGCAAGAAGAAACATGAGGGTTGTCTAATTAGATAAGATAACGCAATTGCGGCCGG
>Ga0265296_1001094_pt1 | contig 33428 bp, 33 predicted proteins | sample MunlanPumphouse1_FD_189073 | JGI IMG/M metagenome (GOLD analysis project Ga0265296, IMG submission 189073) | Groundwater microbial communities from a municipal landfill in Southern Ontario, Canada - Pumphouse #1 | ecosystem: Environmental > Aquatic > Deep subsurface > Groundwater | place...
AGGCTCAGAGCGTGGTTATTTTTTACATAATAAATTGGGACCAATTGCTATTGAGAAGTATCAGGCGGGTAAGCGTGAAAAATATAAGTTGGGAGATAAAACAATGATCATTTATATACCAGATGTCGTTATCTTTGATCCAAAAAGAAATCAGATTATAAATGTTGAAGGTAAAAAATATAGTACTCGCAAAGATGGCATAAAGGAACTCAAAAACTATTCTTACATTGAAAAGAAGATGCTTAAACCGTCACATAATCCCAACTCAATACTGCGAACAGTAGTTGTTTTTGGAAGCAAGGAAAAAAGAATCAAAGAGAAGCAAATCGGTTTTATGCTGAACGAAAATGGCGAAATGATCCTTGGCAAACAAGCACCAGATATTTTTAAAGAGGTAGTTAAAAAACTTCTAAGCCGTTAGCACATATAGTTGCTCTTGTATTATCTTTTTGTGCTTTGAATCTCCGTTACTATTACTTTTGAATCTCAAGTAATTAATGTTTTGTAGAGTGACTTTCCCATATTTTTTTAGCACCGAAAGAATTTCTTTTTCAGGCATAGTTCCTTCAGAGTTATAACTTAGGATTAAGTGTTTATATTTTGCTGTTTTTGCTATTTTTTCTAATGCCTGAAGCGCAGTATCTTTATTACAAAACTCTGATTTTTGATTTTTGTAGTCTCTCATTCCTGTAATTCCTTTAATTTTGGGATTGTCATAAAGTGCTATTGTTTCAAGTAGATGATAATTTGGTGCATATTGTCTGTGGTTATATGGTGGGTCTAGATAAAGAATATCAACATCAATGTCGTCGATAAGCTCCATGCTGTTTTTATTATGGACAGAATGTTCTTTCTCCCCAGAATAGAAACTGATTGGTTTTATTTCTAGAGTTTTTAGTGCGCGAGGATCATACTGTTTTAGAAAAGCGGCATATACTCCTGAGATATTTGCGTAAAAAGGGACACTCTCGATAAGTGAAGCGAGGAGTACAAAATACTCACTATCATTTACGAGTTTTTCTTTTTTCCACTCCTCTATTTTTATTCTAATTGCGTCAATTTTTTTGCCATTTTCAGGAGTAAAATATTTTCTAATAAATTCTTTGCCAGTAGTTCCTTCCTCGGTATAATTTTTATAAATAAATTCCTTGACCCCTTTTAATTTATTTAGATAATTTCTCACTAAATCAAAAGGAGAGGAAAATAAACTGTTGCTAGAAATATTTACTTTCTTTAAAAGTTTTTTGAATTTTGGTTCGCCGTTGTTTTCTATATATGCTTTTTGGAGTACATAAGAAAAATAAAGAAGATCAGAGGACAGTATCTCGAACCCTTTTTCTTTGAAGTATCGTCCAACATTTGATGTCCCCGAAAAGAAATCACAAAAAGAACCGCCTTTAGTGTTCGTTGATGAGACAACTTGGTATATTCTATCGACTAATTTTTCCTTGTTTCCAATAAATCGCATACTAATAATTTGTTATAAAAAGTTCAGAGACTTTTCCTCGCTGATCTTTCTTGCAATTTAGTGTCCGACCCGAATATACTTTATGGAGCTTATATCCTTTATAAAGTTCTTTAATAAAATCGCAATCAGAATTTGAGACCATAACCTTACAACCAATTTTACTAAGACGATCAATCTCTTTCTTTAATCTCACTTGATCCTCTTGATAAAACTTTTCTTTGGTATATCTTGTAAAGTCTGAGTTTGCAGAGATTGGATAATAGGGTGGGTCTAGATATATAAAATCGCCGGCTTGAGCCTTTCTGACCGAAGTTTCAAAATCAGACTCTTGAATAGTTATTTTTTTTAATACTTTACTTACGCTTCGTATAGTATTTTCGTCACATATAAGACGATTAAGTGAACTTCCAATAGGAACATTAAACTGGCTTTTTTGATTTACCCTATAAAGGCCGTTAAAACAAGTTTGATTCAAATAAACCATTCTAGCCGCGATTTCTGCTGTGTTCAGACTTTCAAAAATATTTATCTCACGATCAAGATTTCTTATTTTCGTGTAAAGCTCTCTAGAGTGTTTTGATCTAAGTTCCTTAAGTAGTTTTATGACTTCTTCCGGATTATCTCGTATTCCTTCGTATGCTTTTATAAGTTCTTTGTTATTGTCTGAAAGAATTGCCTTTTCTGTTTGAAGATAGAAAAACATTGCACCTCCACCAAGAAAAGGCTCGTAATAATTTTTAAACTTCTTAGGAATAAATTCTTGATATTGAGAAATCATTTCTCTTTTACCTCCAACCCACTGTATAAAAGGTCTTGGTTTTTCGTTTGGTTCAGAGTTTGCTACTCGTCGCACATTTGTTGTCGGTGGCATTTTTTTGATTGTTCTCACAAGTTCGCTATCACTGCCTTGAGCGGGTTCTAAATCTCGAATAATTTTTACAACAATACCTCGTACCTCAACTTCTGTTCTATAGAATGGTAAGAGAGCTTGGTTCGCGGGCTGTAATCGAAACCTCCCTTTTTCTCGATAAAGCTTTTTTAGCGTTGCTTGATTGTCGTCAATAATTGCGACAACGGTTTGTCCGTCATCAGCTGTCTGTTGCTCTTTGATCACAACAATATCTCCATCAAAAATTCCTTCGTCAATCATACTATTTCCACTAACTCTCAATGCGTAATGTTTTCCGGAAGGCGATATTTCTCCTTGCGATAAGGGAATTGTTTCGTCATGGGTTTCAATGGCTTCTATGGGTGCTCCTGCGGTAATAGTCCCCAAAATTGGCACATTTATATTATTACTTATTGGTAAAACATTGATTGCTCGGTGTTGACTTTCTTGTTTTGAAAGATACCCTTTATTTTTTAATTGTTGGATATAATAGTGTGCAGTAGAAACCGAGGCAAGTTTGAATCTTTTCTGAATTTCTTCTAGGGTTGGAGAATACTTATTTTTCTTCTGATATTTCTCTATAAAATCTAGAACTTGTTGTTGTTTTTTTGTGACCATAGTGATATTATAGAAAATATATAGAAACTTTGCAAAGTCGAGTTATCCACACTTGAGTCAAAAGTTTCTAGGTCGAAGTTACTAGTAATAATTCTTAAGACTTTTATGACATCGAAAAAGCAAATAGAGGAGGTTTGGGATAAAGCTAAAGAAATAAAAGGGAAAGACCCTGAAGTTTGGGGTAAAGATACCTATGGAAACAAAATTAGATTTGCTTCTTATGGGACACAAGGAGAATATGGTTGGGAAATCGACCATAAAAATCCTGTTGCTCGTGACGGTTCAGATAATCCTAAAAACCTTCAGCCCCTACATTGGGAAGAAAATCGGGAAAAAAGTGATAAGTCTCAGCACAAAGGAAAATAGGTACTTGGAAAAAGTGATTGATTAGATAGAACTTGAGTGCTCGATGCGACATTCAGATATTTAGATTTAGTGATCAAAAGACACACCCTCTCGACCACCTCGTAATGAGGTGGTTTGTTATTTACATGGGAGGTAATTTTTGTGCGCGCACAGGGCGCGTCCATGACTAAAGGATGAGCGCCGCCGTAATCTTGCAATACAACCCAAACGACACCAGGTGTCGTTTGGGTACAGGAAGATAAAGTTTTACTTAGAGAACACTTCCTGTAGTTTGGTCCTTGTCTTCGGACCCACATAACCATAACCGGAATCGCCTGGTTGCGCGAGGCCATATTTTACCTGAAATTTCTGGACCGCTTTTTCTGTTAGAGAACCGAAATATTCCGTTTCGCTGCCGGGAGAACCGGCGCTAGAGGAAGATATTTGAGTATCGGCATGTTTATTGAGAAGTTGCTGCAGACGTCTGATGTCTGCGCTTGTCATCCCCTTGCCAAGGCCCGAGGAGAAAACGGCGGAAATCACGGCACCCGTTGAGGCCGCAGCCGGCTTTCCCGCAAGAGAGGATTTAACTTTGTCTATGACCGCCTGTTCCGCGCCGAAGGATTGAAGCAGGGCGACAATCGCGTCAATCTGTGATTGCGCCAAGGCCGTTGTTTGTGCTGAAGCAGTTGAAACACTCGCGGTTCCGCTTGTCGTTGCCGTTCCCGGAATAACCGTATAAACGGGAGTTGGGGCATTGCCTCCTCCTCCTCCGCCAATAATTCCGCCGCCGCCTGTCAAAATACAACTTCCGCTGCTCGCATGATAACCTCCGTTGCAAGTTAAAGCGCAACTTGCGCCGCTTACAACTCCATTGCTTACCGAGGCGCAGGTTATGGCTGAAACAGTGGTTGTGGCAGCTGATTCTCCATTGGCATTGCTGGCGCTCACCCTATAGTAATAAGCAGTGTTGCCGGTTAAGCCGGCGCTGGAATACGAATTCGTACTGGCTGTCGCCAAGTAAGGAAAACTTCCGCCTTCGCTTGTATCGCGATAAACAAGATAACTCGTTGCTCCGCTCACTGCTGTCCAAGAAAAATCAATCTGAGTATTACCATTTTTTGCAGCAGATAAACCTATCGGGCTGTTCGGCGTATTTTGTCCTGTCGGCACAATGGGAGCAAAATCCGTTAAGTGGTCAACGTTTGCTGTAATAGTATTCAAGTTAGTATCAATCGTGGCGCTTACCGGGTCCCAAGTACTGGTTGTGGTATTCCAATAAGCCAATTGCAAATTTGACTCCGAGGTTCCGGCCGGAATGTCAGAATCTTCATAAGTCATTTTAATCTCAATTGAATTGCTCAAAGTGGTAATGGCTGTGCCGTTGCTGTCAGAGGCAGTAATTCTTTTTACAGCATTGGAAATAGGAGCGGCATTCAAAGTAGCCGGAGGCGCGGTATCAGGATTGGCAATACTGAAAGAAACATTTGAACTTCCTGTTCCTAAGGCGTTAGGCGGAATATTGATGGAAATACTGGAAGTTGCAATTGTGCCGCCAGAAGACGGAACAATACTCCCTATTTGCGGAATATTAACGCTGCAATTGGAAACAGAGGTTAAAGTAATATTTACAGTACCGCTTCCGGTCTGGGTTGCGCCACTGGAAGAATTGTGGCAGGGCGCGTCAGCGTAAACTGCCCAAGAGCCGCTATCAACACCCAAAGAATAAGTGCCGTCTGCGTTTATTTCAGAACCCATCCAGCCAGTATTTCCGGCTTTTGTCGCCCAAACAAATCCTTCTTTAACAGTACCACCAGCAGAGGAACTAATAGCGCCGCTTATGGTGTAAGCCGAAGCAGTCAAAGTTAAATTTATAGCGCCGCCGCCGAAAGTTGAAGTGGCGGCCGGAGCATTTACATAACCTGGCAAGGAAGCGCCGACCATATAACTGTAACCTGTTGGAATTTTCATTGAATAGGTGCCGTTGCTAGTTGAAGCCGAGTTGTATTTGCCCGGACCATCTGTTCGCGAAGCCCAAACAGTGGCATTGGCTGTAACTGTGCCGCTTAAAGTAGCCATTGTTGGCAAAGCAATTGTCAGATTAGTAGTCTGATTGGCAGTAATGGAGGTAGTGCTGGCGCTAACATTAGCAGGAAGAGACACTAAGTTGCCAAATCCAGGCGTACCTACTTCTACTTTGAAAAAACCGGCTGGCAGAGAAAATTTAGTAACCAAATCAGCATTAGTGGAAGTGGCAGTCCACCTGTCAGAACCATTGCCTCTTGGAGTAGTTGTGCTGTAAGCATGGGCAAAAATAGAAGTTAATCCATAGGTATTGCCATTTGTAATCTTTATCTGCAAATAACCTTGAGCGGTGAGTGTAAAGTTCTGATTAGGAATATCATTGCTTGCGTTAACATTAGAAAGAGAACCAATTCTGCCAAAATCCTTTGACCAGGCCTCAACTGTATAACCGGTTCCAGCCGTCACCATTAAAGTGTAAGTGCCGTCATTGCGGCTCATCGCAAAATTGGAGCCTGATGTGCTGTAAGCGTTAATATTTACTCCTTCGTAAGTGGTGTCGTCAGCAGTATAACCGTTGCCTGTAATATCCGTATAAATCCTGCCGGTAATTTTTTTGAAACCAGCTGCGCTAATAGTAAAATTCTGAGTCGCGCTTGCCCCTGAAAGAGTAACATTATAACTGCCCAAAGGACCGTAACTCGGAGCAAAAGCTTCAACTCTATAAATACCGGTAGAAACATATAAAGTATAAACTCCGCTGGAATTAGTCAAACCTTGAGAAAAACTGCCGTTCGAACCTTGGGCCATAACTGAAACACCTTGAATGGGAAAACTATCCGGGTCGGTAACTGTGCCTGTAATATAAGTGGTTGGTCTGGCAATAATAATGGTTTGATTAACAATGGTATCGGCGCTAGTCACATTGATTGGATATTCTTTAAATCCCGCGTCAGGCATCATTATTTGAATGACAAAAGCGCCGGCCGGAACTTTCATTTGGTAAACGCCGCCAGTGGTACTGCACACGCCTTGACCTCCCGGACCAACCATTTCCGAACCAGTTCGCTTAATACCAATGCAAGGATGAGGACCTCCTCCGCTTTCGGTTATAGTATTGCCATTAGCGTCTCTTAGAGTAACATTTAATGTTTTGCTGGCAGCCACAAAAGAAAAAACGCTTAAGGTGGTTGTTGGCTTACCTGAATCAATAAAAACAGGAGAAACATCCGGCGTCCAATATTGAGTGCCTCCGCTAGTTAAAGTTGAATCAGTCATAATGGATAAATTCCAAGTCTGGCCAGTTTTAATCGGAATCTGAAAATAGCCGGTGCCAACATTATTAAGACCCATTGTATTATAAGTTTGGTCTGTATGTACGGGAGTAAAGCTCTGCGAAGCAGGCGTGTAAGCCCTCACAAAAATACCAGTGGCGCTGGCCGGACCGCCGGTGATAGAGCCATCAATAACTCCGTTTGGCGTATCAAAAATCGGGCTGGTACTGGCTGTTTCACCTCCAGTAACATTCATCATTAACATGTTTGGCTGAAGATAATTGATAAAAAATGTCGGATCAGAAGTATTATCAGGCATAAGGCCCAACATATAAGTGGCGTCTAAAAGATTGCTGTAAATAAAACTTCCAATTGAATCAAGACGCTTTGTTCCCACAAAAAACATCTTGTCAGGACAACCCATTCCCACCCTTACCTGCGATATTTCGTTAGTCGTGAGGTTGCGCAAAGTGCCGTTGGCTTGCCTCACTTTTGCCTGGCCACGAATCGTGTTAGTGCCTCCGATTTGAATGCCGTCTAATGGCGGAGGTCTGAAATCGTTTCTTGTTTCCATGCCAAATATGGCGCCGTCAACCAGGCCGTCATTGGCAGTGCTGGTCCAGACCCTTACTCCTTGATAGGAGCCCTTGACTGGGTTGGTAATATTTCCGACTATCACGGTCACAGTGGATGTTGAAGCCGGGGTAATCGCGCCATTGCTGGTTGTCAAAATTATTTGATTCAAGCCATTGGCGGTGGATGTGGCAATAGCGCTGGCAGCCACTTGCGCCGTTCCTCCCACAACGATAGTTTGCAAAGAAGTGGTGGCATTTGTAATATTAAAACCAATTGGAAAATTGATATGAATTTTTTCTCCTATATTCAGAGTGGTGCTGGCTGTAAAATTGAAAGTGAATTGAACGCCGGTGGCGCTGACGGAATAACTGCTGGCGGCAAAAGTCCAATCGTCAACTAATCCCCCTCTTCTCGCAATGCTTGCCGAGCCAGTGGCGCTGGAATCAATGTCTGTTGCGCAACCAGAACTGGCATTGCCCGCCTGACTCAAAGCACAAGTTCGCACTGACCAGGTTTTGCTTCCTAAAATACTCAAATCGCCCAGCGGGTTAGCAATTCCCTTGATGTCAATAATAAAATTGTTGTTAGCGCTGGTCTGGGTGCTTGTGGCAGCCAAAATAATTTTTCTGACGCCGCCATCAATATACAGAGTGGAGGTGGCAAAATTCAAAAGATCGCCTCCTAAAGCAGTGCTGGAAGCAGTAACACCGGAAAAATTCCAATTAGGCCCGCCGGTAATTTCTGGAAAGGTTATCTCCACTGCGTCAGTGGATGTGGAAAGAGCGGTGACATTATTAATGGTAAATCTCCAAGTGGCGTTTGTCTGGCCCAGAAGATTATCAACATTGTTCGCGGCTGGCGCCACTGTTACCGAAGTCAAAGCCGCGGCATTGACCAAGGACGGAGAAACTAATAACAAGCTTGATATAAAAATCAAGCCAAAAACAAGAAGAGAAATTTTTGTTTTCATTTGATACTTAAAATTAATTTATTTAAAAAGCCGACTCATTCTATTATAAGCCATTTACTAAAACTTTAGTTAAAAACAAAATAAAAAATGTGGATAAGTTCTAACTGGCGCCATTTTAACCGCAAAATCGTAAGTTTATTAAACCTTCAAATATCTCCTCACGGCTATCAAGCTGGAAAACACGCCCAGCCCCATGCCGACAAAAAGCAAAATTAAAAATATCTCAAAAAAGTTTGAAAGGTAATATTGATAAATATTGACTCCGCTCAAAAATCCTTCCGTCGCCGGCCCGAGCCAAAGAGTGAACGGATAAAAAATCACCATGGCGATAACGCTGGCGATGGCGCCCATCAGAACGCCCTCTATCACGAACGGCCCGTTCACGAATCTTTCCGAGGCGCCAACAAGGCGCATCACGCCGATTTCCTCCCGCGCGGTGTAAATCGCCAGACGAATAGTGTTGAAGGTGACTAAAATAGAAATAAATATCAAAATCAAACTGATGCTGGCGCCAAGATTCCTGGTTGAATCAAAAATTTTTGTGAGCTTGTCTATCACAACCTTGTTCTGATGATAATTTATTTTGTCTATTATTGAATTATCGCCCACGAGGTCGGAAGAATTGCCCAAAAAGTTGGCGATGCTTTCATATTGAGAAGTTTCTTTGGCCTTTACGTTTAAAACCGCCCCTAAGGGGTTATCGCCTATTTCGCTAAGCGACTGAACAATAAGAGTATTATCTTTGTGTCTTTCCACAAAATTATTGAGCGCCTGTTCGCGCGAAACATATTCCACGGCCTTCACCTCCCCCAGTTTTTCCAATTTGTCTTTGACGGAAAGAATATCCGCCTCGCCGGCGTTTGTTTTGAAATAAACACTCACGTCAACTTTATCCTGAAGCTGGTCAAGGGCGGTTGAGAGAATAGCTCTGGCGAAAATAAGCGAACCGATGGTGAAGAGGGCGACAACCGTCACCAGCACCGTGGCAAGAGAAACCCAGCCGTTCCTTAGAAAATTTACGACTCCCGCCTTTGTCACTCTTTTTATTTTTGTCCAAAGCATATTTTTTATAATATGTATCTTCCCTCTTTATCATCTCTTATAATTTTTCCTTTTTCCATAGTGATAACTCTTTTGCCTAGAGAATCTATCACCGACTTGTTGTGAGTGGCCATCAAAACCGTCGTGCCCATGTCGTTTATTTTTCGGAGAATTTGAATTATTTCCCACGTATTCAACGGGTCAAGATTTCCCGTCGGCTCGTCGGCGATGATGACATCCGGCTGAATAACAAGCGCTCTGGCAATTGCCACTCTCTGCTTCTCGCCACCTGACAGCTCATGAGGGAAGCTCCATGTTTTGTCGGTAAGATTGACCAGTTCCAAAACCTGCGGCACGCTTTCCTCAATCTCCTCATCCATTCTCCCCGCCGCCTCCATGGCGAAGGCGATATTTTCGTAAGCGGTCTTATTGGGAAGCAGGCGAAAATCTTGAAAGACCATTCCTATTTTCCTTCTCAAAAGAGAGAGGTCTTTTTTTTTGAGTTCATTGACGTCAATTGATTCAAAAAAAATTTTTCCGTCGGATGGACGCTCTTCGGCTATCAAGAGTTTGAGCAGAGTCGTCTTGCCGGCGCCCGACTGACCCACAATGGAAACGAATTCCTTCGGCTCCACGGCAAAACTTACGTCGTCAAGAGCTATTGACGACGGGGAATAAATTTTTGAAACCTTGTCGAAATATATCATATATTTTTTTCTGCCTCTATGAATTCATCCAGCTCTCCGTTCAAAACAGAATCAACGTCGTTCGTTTCAATTTCCGTCCTGTGGTCCTTCACCATTTTATACGGATGAAAAACATAGGAACGTATCTGATGCCCCCATTCCGCCTCCACGTCTTTGTTTATCATCAGCGATTCTTTTTCTTTTTCCTGCTGGGAAATCCGGAGTTTGTAAAGCTTTGACTTCAAAAGTTCCATGGCGCGCTCCTTGTTCTGTTGTTGGGAACGTTCGGAGGCGACATGCGCGCTGATATTTGTGGGAATGTGCACTATTCTCACGGCCGTTTCCCTTTTATTTACGTTTTGCCCGCCCGGACCGGATGCCTTGCTTAATTCTATTCTAACATCTTTTTCGTCAATCTCAATTTCCCCCGGAACAATAAATTTCGGGATGACTTCGAGAAGGGCAAACGAAGTGTGGCGGAGTTTTTTGGCAGAAAAAGGCGAAACGCGCACGAGCCGATGGACGCCAGATTCATTTTTCAGTTCCCCGTAAACTCCGCCAGCTGGCGGACTTCCTCTAACTTCAAAAGTGATGTTTTTATATCCTCCGGAAGCCGTGGCTTTATGTTCGTGCAGAATTCTTATTTCCCAACCCTTGCGTTCGCTGAACTTTCTGTACATCTCAAAAAGAATGCGCACCCAATCCTCGGAATCGTCCCCGCCGGCGCCGGCAAAAAGAGCGAGAACGGCGTCCCCTTTGTCATATTTGAATTTCTCTTTTTCTTTTTCTTTGAGAGCATTCAAGTCCTTCAAAACTTTCCGCGCCCTGTCCTTATCTTGCCAGAAATCGGGATTTTGCATTTCTTGTTCCAATTTCTTAATTTTGTTTTTTAATTCTTGATTCATATCTTGTTTTTTATAATATCTTTTTATTATAAGTTATACTATTATATTTGCATATAAGGAAAAAAATATTTCCAAGAGGCGTCAAGGAAGAAGGCTCCCGATTTTGAGAGGGTCTAAAAAAATATTTGAAGCTTTACTGAACAGCCAGATTGGCTCTTACTCTGCCCCAGCCGTAATCTTTATCTTTGCCAATCTTTCCCAAATCTTTGGCAGTAGCAAATAGTTTATTTTCCACTTGGCTCTGAGTGTAAATCGGATAATTGTATTTCATAAGGGCTATCACACCGGTAATCATGGGTGTCGCCATACTCGTACCGCTCCAAGCGGCATATAAACTTCCCAAAACACTTGAATAAATACTTACCCCCGGAGCAGTAATATCTAAAGCGTTTCCTCTGCCGGAAAAACTGGCAATCTTGTCACTACTATTAACGGCGCCGACGGTAGTGGAATAACTAATACAACCCGGGATAGAAATGCCCTGATTCCCGCTATTGCCAGCGGCAACAACTACAGTCACATCTTTTTGAACCGCGTATTTGACCGCGTTAGTTAAGTCCGGCAAAACGCCGTCGCAAAAACCTTTGTAAGTGTAAGGCGCCCCCGTACCCAAACTTAAACTAATGGCATCGACGCCAAAATCATCAATATTGCCCGGAACTCCATCGGGGCCGTCAACCGCCCAATAAATGGCGGCTACAACATCACTGAAATAACCAGAACCGTTTTTATCAAGCACTTTGCCGGCGACAACTCCCGCATCGGGCGCCACTCCTTTGGCGTTGGGATTAACTCCGTCGGCGGTGATAATTCCTGCCACATGGCTGCCGTGGCCGTTATCGTCTATCGGGTCATTATCATTATTCACAAAATCTTTCCCCCCTAAATAACTGGATATTAATTCGGGGTGAAAATAATTATACCCCGTGTCAAGAACCACCACCTTTCTGCCGCTTCCCGTATTGCCATTATTGTGAACAGCAGCGGCGCCGATTTGCTGATTGGCGCCGGCGCTCGTCACGCCAAGTTGAGGACTTTTCAAAACGCCTGCCTCATCGTCGTCCAAAGCGAAAACTCTTACATCTTCAGAGAAAGAGAATGATTCGGCTACCCCTTGCGGACAACTAAGAGCTTTTAACGTCTTCGCATCTCTTACAATCTTGCAACCAAAAGAAACTGCTTTGCCCACCTCTTCTTCGTTGTGAGCAATTACCCTTTTATGCGCATTTCCTTTATCCACAGTTTCTCGGGCGTTTGCTGTTCCCGCAAGAACGAAAACCACGACTAATGCGGTCGCGATGGCTAAATATCTTTTAAAATTCATGTTCATATATCATATATTATACTGCTGTATAAATCCGAAAGTCAAACTCTGGAGCCACCTCCGAGAGTCGAACTCGGGACCTCTGCTTTACGAAAGCATTGCTCTACCAACTGAGCTAAGGTGGCGCTGGAGCCCACGCGCAGATTTGCACCCCGTATAAAAATTGCTTCGCAATTTCATACGGGGCAGGCTGCGGACAAAAAGCCAAGACCGGGGATCGAACCCGGGGCCTCGCCCTTACCAAGGGCGTGCTCTGCCAACTGAGCTATCTTGGCATTGGGCACATTTTTTATTTTATTCTATTTGCATTATTTTTCAAGGCGATATAAGATTGTAATGCGGGATGGAGAAGTAGCTGCTTGCAGCGGAGAGGCGGTTATTTTAAAATCTTAGCTGATAAGTCTATCATAGCGCGGGATGGAGAAGCAGTATCTCGGGAGGCTCATAACCTCCAGCCGTTGGTGCAATTCCAACTCCCGCAATCGCGTAAAGAAAAAAATTGCCTATCGGCGGTTTTTTTTGTTTGAAAATTACTGCAAATCTATAAGATATTTTTTTATAGTGGTTTGAATTTGAAGCATCACTTTTTCTCTTGATTTTGGTTTACTCTTGGCAATTCCTTTTGCAAAATTATAAAGATCTTTTTTACCTATTTGAAGCCATTTTCCGTTCTTACTTAAGAAACACAAAAGAGTCATTATGGCAATTCTCTTATTGCCATTTTGGAAAGGATGATTTTTAATAAGTAAGTAAAAAAGAATACTTGATTTTCCAATAAACCCTCTGTATAAATCTTTTTTGTTAAATTGAATAAATGGGACGGCTAAGCAACTTTCAAGAATATTATGGAAACGTGTGCCAAACTCAGGTATTGGCTCATTATATGTCATTAATTTTCTTGTCAGAGTAAATGCCATATACTCAACTTCTGCCACTGTAATTTTTTTAGCTCTCATTCTTTACCAAGTTTTTTAAACACTTCCCTATATTCTTTTAAGGCCTTATTAATAGTATTTTCTATCTCTTCTTTTCTGTGACTACCAATAATATGCCCTAGTGTTTCCATTATAGACTCATGAGAAATAATATAATTGCGACCTATTTTTTGAGCTTTTATTTTACCCGCCTTGATTTTTCTAAAAACCTCAATGCGACTTAGATTAAGAATTTTAGCAGCTTCTGAAGTTGAATACATTGTTTTTGTCATAATGTTCATATAGTAACATATGTTACTAGACAAATAAAGCTAAGGATTATAAGCTCTTTAAATATTAACAGCAATTCTAAGACCTATTTCTTTTATGCGCAGCCGATGGGATTTGAACCCACGATCTTCTCCGTGACAGGGAGACGTGTTAACCGGACTACACTACGGCTGCAATGTCAGGGGTGGGGATCGAACCCACGGCCTTGGGTTTACCCGCCTGCCAAAGCCATTTTTTGCCAGTGAGAGGAGTCGAACCTCTGTCCAGGGCTTATGAGTCCCTTGTTCTAACCGTTGAACTACACTGGCATATGGCGGGCAGGTGAGTCCCATGCTCTACCAACTGACCTCGCCCGACTTCGCTACGACGAAGTCGTTGCGGGCGGGGCTACCCTGACGACATAAAGAATATAACCCAATTTTACATATATTTCAACTCCTTGAGTGCCTTTTCGTATTTTTCTAGCGCCTCTTTCGCCTCTTCTTTCGTGATTTCAAATTTGTCGCCGCCATGCACGATTCTGTTTCTCACTTTATGCGCCTCCCAGACGCCCTGCAAGTTATCAAAATCGCTCGGTTCCACCGCCTTCAGGCGATCGCCCAGAGACACTGGACGCCCGTCCAGTGTCTCTGGGCCAAAGCCGATGGTCTTAAAAATTTCGTCAATTATGGAGTCCGCCTCTATTATCGCCATTTTCCATTCGGAAGAAATGTCCGAGTCAATTTTTTTCTTTATCGCGTCCCATTTGGCAGACCTTAATTCGCGCGGTTCTTCTTTGGGAATAAAATCAACTAAATGAGCAATTTTATCCTTTTTAAGCCTAAATATTTTATAAAGAAGAAAAATAATTCCGACCAATAGAACCACAGAAAGAGAAATCAAAAACATCTTCAGTCCGCTTGCCCCCAGCCACGCCAAAAGTTTTAAAAACCCGCTTTTAACGGCGCCGAAGAATTGTAAAAACTTCCTAAAAACATAATCTAAGTTCAAATATTTCATTTCAGACGCGTTATTCATTTTGATATTGTTTCCCTATATTAAATAACACATCTTCCCTGAACCACGGCGCAATGAATTGAATGCCGACAGGCAAGCCAGCTTTTGATTTCCCTGCCGGCACAGAAATCGCCGGAACGCCGGCCAGTTTAGCGGGCGCCGTAAAAATGTCTTCAAGATACATCTGCACGGGATCATTTACCTTCTCGCCTATTTTAAAAGCCGTCGTCGGAGAAACCGGAGACAGGATAACATCAATCTCATTAAAAACATTTTTAAAATCCCGTCTGATTAATTCTCTCACTTTCTGCGCCTTGCTGTAATAGGCGTCATAATAGCCCGCAGAAAGAACGTAGGTGCCAAGCATAATTCTTCTTCTCACCTCGTCGCCAAACCCATGGGAGCGCGTTTCCATATAATCATCCAGAAGATTTTTCCCTTCTTTAAATAATCCGTATTTTACTCCGTCAAAACGGGCCAAATTAGCGGAAACTTCCGCCGGCACCAAAACGTAATAGCAAGGCACGGAATATTTTATATGCGGTAAATCAATTTCTTTAATTTCATGGCCAAGTTTTTTTAATTTTTTTATTGATTCGTCTATGATTTTATTTACATCTTCGTCCACTCCTTTTTTATCATATTTTAAAACTCCAATTTTAAATTTCTGACTACTAATTGCTGACGACTGACTACTCTCTACGGATGTTGAATCCATTTCGTCTTTTCCTTTAATGACATTAAAAACAATTTCCGCATCTTCAATTGTTTTCGCAATAGGGCCGATTTGGTCAAACGACGAAGCCATTGCAACAAGGCCGTTTCTGGAAACAGAGCCGTAGGTCGGATTCAAGCCAACAACGCCGCAAAACCCCGCCGGCTGCCGAATGGAACCGCCCGTGTCGGAACCAAGCGCTGCCAAGGCCATGTCCGCCGCAACCGCCGCGGCTGAACCGCCCGACGACCCACCCGCCACTCTTTTAAAATCGTGCGGATTTTTTGTCGTTCCGAAGGCGGAATTTTCCGTGGAAGCGCCCATGGCAAATTCGTCCATATTCGTTCTGCCTAAAAAAATCGCCCCGGCTTCGCGAAGTTTTTTAATGACCGAAGCATCATAAGTCGCGCTGTAATTTTCCAGCATCTTTGAACCAGCAGAACAAATTTTTCCCCTTATTAAAATATTATCTTTTATGGCAAAAGGAATGCCTGACAACGGCTTGCCGTATTTTTTTTCTTCATCTATTTTTTCCGCCTCATCAAGCGCGTCTTTAAAAACCTCAAGATAAGCGTTAATGTCTTTGTTTTTTTCTTTTATGTTTTTAAGATAATCGGAAACCAAACTAACCGCGGAAATTTCCCCGCTTTTCATCATCTCCTTCGCTTTTTTTATCGTCAGCCCTGATAAATTTTTCATTTAAGTATGTGCTTAACTTTCACGTGGCCGCCTTCCATCGTTGGCCTGTGCGGACTTTCGTCTTCGCGCGTGATATTTTTTACGCCCTTTGTCATATTGATTTCCTTGTCGCCCATTTCTCCAATATCCGCTTTTTCCAGCAATGACACATAATCCAAAATCGCCCCAAATTCTTTTTGAAACTTTTCTTTTTCTTTTTCAGACAGCTTTATTCTCGCCAAAAGCGCCAGTTTATCAATGTCAATTTTCTCTTGCATATATCTTGTTTTTTCTTTTAAATTTATCCCAACAACTCTTTCACAATTCTGCTGACCATGGCGCCGTCGGCGCGACCTTTGGTTTGCGGAGACAAAATTCCCATCACCTTGCCCATCTCTTTGGCGCCAGAGGCGCTTGTTTTTTCTATCGCTTTTTTAACCAGCTCTCTTATTTCATCTTCGTTTAACTGCGCCGGCAGATAAGAAAACAAAATATCCATTTCTTTCTTTTCGTTTTCCGCCAATTCTCCGCGTCCGCCTTTTTCATACATGTCTATGGAGTCCCTTCTTTTTTTAATTTCCCGCGAAATAACTTCTATGATTTCGCCTTCTTCCAAAACACAGCAGTCATCTTCCATAACACTGCCATCCGCTTTTTTTACCAATCTTGTCCGTTTGGCAATCTCGGCGTTCTTAATTTCCGCATTAAGCATCTTCAAAGTGGAAAGCGCAACCTGGTCCTTCGCCTTAAACGCCTCCTTAAAATCATTTTGTATTTTTTCTTTAAGATTCATAACTTTTTAATTTTATCATTTTTTGGGGAAAAATTGTCCCAGTTCTATTTCACTTAAAAGACGATTAATATCGGCATAACGTTGCATGGCAAAACTCGGTCTGTGGGAAAATCCAATATATTCTATTTTCTTTTTTAATTCTTTTGCCCTAATAATCCCGGGAATTAAGTCGGTATCAGAACTGACAATAATAGCTGTGTCATACTTATTTTGATAGGCCATATCTAAAACATCTATTGCTAGTTTAACGTCAACACCTTTTTCTTTGTAGCCCTTATTATGAACCATCATAAAACCGGTCTTGACTTCCCAACCATGATTTTTAAGAAGAGAAAATAATTTTTGTTGATTTTTCACTAGTTCTTCGCTTTTGGAATTATTTTTTTCTTTTCTAACTAGTCCTACATAATAAATACAGGAAACAATAATTCTTCCGTGAGCTAGCCACTCAGAAAATTTTCTGTAATCAAATGATAATAATTGCTTAAAATCCAGTTCTTGGTCTTTCAAGCGATGATAAAAATTACTTCCATCCAGAAATATAATCACTCTTTCTTCCATATAAAAACTTTATCACAAAATGACCAAAAACAAAACCCGCCATTAGCCGAAGCTAGGGGCGGGGGTGTTAGTGTTTTTATACTATACTAGGCATTTTTACTTGTCAAGTCATTGTGGATAAACTTTCGTCTTAAACGCCTCCTTAAAATCATTTTGAATTTTATCTCTCAGGTTCATATTATTTAATCATATCTAAAAATTTATTTTCGTCAATTATTTTCACACTCAACTCTTTCGCTTTATCATATTTTGAGCCCGGGTTTTCGCCCGCCACGACATAATCGGTATTTTTGGAGACGGATTCAATCGCCTCCCCGCCCAGCTCTTTTATTTTTTCCTTCGCCCTGTCACGCGAAATGGAAGCAAGCGTGCCGGTTAGGACAAATTTCATCCCTTTCAGTTTGTTGGACACTCGGTGTCTAACATTTATAATTTTCACCCTTGCCAAAAGTTTTTTGAGAAATCTCTTGTTGTATTCATCTTTAAACCAGCCATAAATGCTTTCCGCCACTTTTTCTCCGACATTTTCAACCGCCGTAAGACGCTCCAGTGTCGCCTTTCCCAATTTTTCTATTGAGCTGAATTTATCCGCCAAATCCTGCGCCGTGCCTTCTCCCACGTGCATAATTCCCAAGGAAATTAAAAATCTTTCAAGGTCTATTTCTCTTCTTTCGTTTATTGCCTTCACTAAATTTTCCGCCGATTTTTCGCCAAAGCGTTCAAGGGGAACCAAGTCGCCTTCTTTCAAATTAAAAATATCGGCCGCATCCTGGATGAGTCCATTATCCAAAAGAGCGTCTATGATTTTCGGCCCCAAACCATCAAAATTGAAGGCGCGCTTTGAGGTAAAATAGTAAAGAGAACGCCTGTGCCTTGACGGGCATTTTTTATTCGGGCATTTCGCAATCGGACTGCCTTTTTCTTGGACTATTTTAGTGCCGCACACCGGACATTTTTCCGGCATCTTGAATTTTTTTTCTTTGCCGGAACGCATATTTTTCAAAACCTCCAGCACTTCGGGAATGACGTCTCCCGCTTTTCTGATAACGACTGTGTCGCCTATCTTCACCCCTAGCCGCTTTATTTCTTCAATGTTGTGCAGGGTCGCGCGGCTCACGGTTGAGCCCGCCACCTTCACCGGCTTGAGATGCGCCACGGGGGTCAAGGCCCCCGTTCTTCCCACTTGCACCTGGATGTCTTCAACAATCGTGGTTGCTTCTTCCGCCGCGAATTTAAAAGCGACAGCAAACCGCGGCGACTTGCCGGTATAACCCAGCGCTTCCTGCCATTCCCTTTTATTTAATTTAACGACAACACCGTCTACGCCGTACGGCAACGAATCTTTTTTCTTTTCCCAGTCCCTCCAAAAGCCAATAACCTCGTTTATGTTTTTGCAATGTTTGAAATATTTATTCACCTTAAAGCCAAACTTATTAAGTTCCTGCAGCTCTTCAATTTGCGTTCTCGGTAATTTTTCGGACGACCAGCTGATGTCATAAACAAAACTGTCCAACTTGCGCGAAGCGGCGATTTTAGAATCCAGTTGCCTGATGGAACCAGCGGCGACATTTCTGGGATTGGCGAAAAGATCTTCGCCTACTTTTTTTCTTTCTTTATTTAACCGCTCAAATTCTTTTTTGCTCATCCAAATTTCCCCCTCAACAATCGCGTCTATTTCCTTTTCCAGTTTTAGCGGCACGCTTTCAATCGTCCTCACGTTTTGAGTAACATCCTCGCCGATTATTCCGTCGCCTCTCGTGGCCGCGGTTTTTAACATTCCTTTTTCATATTCAAGAACCACTTTAAATCCGTCTATTTTCAGTTCGCATGTGTAACCAAACTCCGCCTCCACCGCCAGCTCTTTCTTCAGCATTCTTTTTATTTTTGCGTCAAATTCTCTCATCTCTTCCTCGCTGAAAACATCGTCAAAAGACCACTGCTTGACTTTGTGGCGCACTTTTACGAATTTATCCAAGGGCTTGCCACCCACCCTTTGGGTAGGCGAATCGGGAGCCAAAAATTCAGGAAATTTTTTTTCCAGTTCTGCGAGCTCATGCTTGAGAGAATCCAGCGCGGCGTCGGAAATTTCCTGCTTATCCAAAACATGATAAAGATAGCGGTGATGATTCACCGCCTTTTTTAACTTTTCAATGCGTTCTTTGGCTCGCTCTTTTTCCGAGAGCATTTTAATACGCGTTCCTCATGGCCCTTTCGACTTTTTTGGAATTAGTTGAATTACAAAGGCCGTTCTCTCCGCTTACATTATAACCACGAGAAGTGACAATAGTTTGAGGAGGATTTATTCCAAGAAGATTTGACTTATCAACAGTCACTTGAGCGCAAGCGCCATTGTCAAAAGTTAAATCAAAAGTGGTCGTAGAGGCAACTGGATCATTCATGTTTCCATTTATTTGTTTACCGGCGCAATTTATCGTGTAAGAAGAAGAATTGAATGACGATTGTTTTAAATCCCAATACAAAGCGCATTCTATGCCAGAGTCGGCGGCATAAAGGGATTTTTGCGATTCTCTGCCGGCAATAGAAAGAATGATTTCGCCGAGAATTATGTCAAACACCCCAAGGCCAACGACAAGAACAACGCTTATCAACAAAAGCACTATCATAAGAACGAACCCGCCTTTTTTATTTTTTGTTTTATTTTTTGCCATTTTATTATTGCCCTAATTTTCTTTGTGAAATTGTTGTTTGAATATTAAGTTTAACCTCCCCCGCTTTTAGGTCAACCGACGAGCCGTTCAAAATTATCGTTACCCTTGGCTGAAGGCTGGACGGCACGATAAAAACAAGATTGTCTATTTTTATTTCCGGAGAGGTTAGGCGTAAAAAAGGTTCCCCATTCTCCGATCTTTCGATAGAATAATCAGTTCCATTAAATTGATAAACAATAAGTTTTGCTTGCGAATTAGTGAAGGCAAAAGATGAGGCGCTGCACAAAGAAGGCGGACAATAACTTTTTCCCGTTCTTATATCCCTGGACATAACTTCCAGCGCAAAGTTTAGGTTGTCGTTTATGGCGCGAAGCGCCCCGGCCTTTCTCTGAATGTTGCTTATATTCAAAAACGTCGCCAGCGCCATGGTAATCACGGCGGTAAAGATGCCGATTGCGACGATTATTTCAATTAATGTAAAACCCCGCTGTTTCATTTTATTTTCAATTAATCCAATTAAAAATATTATCTTCAATGGTAAAAGTTTTTGGCCCCGTTTTCTCGTTCCACAAAACAGTAACCCGCACTTTCACCTCTACTTCATTTGTATTTTCCGCAACATCTGTTATTTTTACCGTTCTTGTAAAAACGGAGTTTTCACCGGCGGCATAATTATAAAAAAGACCGCTGCTGTCATACTTCAAAACAGGGCAATCTCCAGTGCAAGCGCTTATCTCATCCCTAGGAACATCAATGTAGCAGCCATTTAAACCGCGGCAACTGTCAAAACCGTCAAGCCAATTCGCCCCGGGTGTTAGGAAATTCGCATCCCTGACATTTTTGACATATTCCATCGCGTCTTGAGCCAAATAAAAAGCGACTATTTGATTTTTGGAGACACTAGCTAGGCCAATACTTCGGGCAGCAAGCTCCATGGGACCCATAATGGCAAGAGCCAAGATGGCGATGGCGACAATCGTCTCAAGTAAGGTAAAACCCTGCTTGTTTATTCTATTGTTATTTGTCCGCTTACCCATATGATTATTTTTTTTGTTGCCCCGCCGGGAGATGAAATTAAAATTTCCACATCGGAAAAATTAGGAAGCAAAGATCCGCCGTTGTCCCATCCTTTTAAAGTAATAAGAGGATTGGGTCTTAAATAAACGGCGTCCATTTTTGACAAACCGCAGGACCCCGGGGGAGAACTTTTTTCATTTCCGCACAAGCTGGAAAAAGAGTCACTTGTTCTTATTTTATATTCTTTCACTTTGCCGTCGATGCCGTCGCCCTCATCAAACTCGTCATATTTGCTGTTTTTGTTTACATCCGCAAAAAGAATAATAGTGTCCGGTTTACTTATGTCAAAATGAACGCCGTATCCGGGAAAAGTCCCGTTATATTCCTTGACGCTCAAGGAATAAACCTGCGCCTCTCTGACGGCAAAAGCTATTTCTTGAGATGTTTTCTTTAAAGAAAGTTGGGATTTAAATTTTGGATAATTTGCGAAGACAAGAGTGGATATAATAATAAAAATACTTATCGTTACCACGAGCTCCACTAGAGTGAAACCACGCCTTACGTCAGATATTTTTTTTTTCATTTTACTCAAACCTAAAAGTTATTATGTCAGGAACTTTAACAGTGACGTTCATAGGGGAATTAACTTCCTTCACTCCGTTGACGTAAAGATTCCATTTTTTATTTTCGTCGCCATTAAGAAATCCGTCTATTTTTTGAGGAACAAAGTTCTCGTCCGCCTTCAAATCCATTTTTGAAATCGCCGCAACCTGCTGGAGCAAACTCCATGCTTTCTTCTGCTCGGCGGTATAATTATAGAAAATCTTTTTATCACCATTACCAAAATCCAATTCAAACACAAGGGCCTTTTTTTGAGAATTTAATTTGAGGCCAAAATAAACAGACAAAACTACCACTAAAACCAGTAATCCCAATGTCAATTTCTTTTTCATACTATTTGCATTCCTGTTATATTATACCAATATACAAGAAATTATACCATCAAGGGAAAAGGCAAGCAACGCGCCAAGAGCAAGAAAGGGACCAAATGGAATTCTGCTCTTCATAGAATATCTTTTTTTGGCCAAAATCATAAGGATAAGTCCCGCCAAGGCGCCGGTCCAAAAGGAAAAAGCAAAAGCCCAAATGCCGCCGCAAAAACCGAGAAGCCAAGGGATACCCATGGCGAGTTTGGCGTCGCCTAAACCCATCCACTTGCCTTTTGAAAAAAGCCAGAGGGAACCGAAGAAGGCGAAGAAGGCAAGACCGGTTAGAAAATTATAAACTTGAAACTTGAAACTTGAAACTTGAAATAAATTTAAAAATGCAAGAAAATTAAAAAGATAAACTAATTTGTTTGGAATTATTTGATGGCGGAAATCGTAGACGGAAATAACAATAAGCAAGCTAAAGATTATAAAGTGGTAACCAGTAGTCAGTATTAAGTAGTCAGTATTTTGTAATTTTAAAAATGTAAGCAAAAAAATTATTCCCGTAATAAATTCAACAACAGGATACTGAATAGAAATTTTACTACCGCATCCCCTGCATTTCCCGCGCTGGGCAATGAAGTTGAATACAGGAATCAATTCTTGCCAGCTTAATTTTTTACCGCAAGAAAAACACCTAGACCTGCCTTTGACTATGGATTCTCCCGTATTCATGCGCAAAATCACCGCATTCAAAAAACTGCCAATAATAGTGCCAAAGATAAAAATTATAACTAATGCCATGACAAAATTTTACCAGATTATTTTTGTTTAACATAATTGACTCGACGTCCGACGTCGAGTATAATAAAAAGAGTATGATAAGAAAGGAAAAATTTATCACAGGCGAACATTATCACATTTATAGCCGAACTATTTTGAATGTTCCTGAATTTAAAAACAATAGCAATGCAAAAAAACTACATCAGGCATTTTTATTAGGAAACTCAACAAATTCAGGACAAGCGTTTGGATATTTAAGAGATAATAAAGATAACCCAAAAGCCCTCGAGAAAGCAATTGAAATTTCTCAAAAAGGAAAAAAGCTAGTAGATATTCTGTGTTATTCTATAATGCCAGACCATTATCACTTACTGTTAAAAGAGTTGAAAAATAACGGGGTTACTGATTTTGTGCGTCGTTGCAATACCTCTATCGCCAAGTACATAAATGTAAAAAACAACAGGCTCGGCTCTCTTTTTGAAAGCAATTTCAAGGCAAAACATATAGACACAAATGAATATCTTCTCCATCTCTCGGTTTACATCAATTTAAACCCTTTGGATTTTATCTCCGGAAAAGAATGGAGGTTTAATAAATTAAAAAAATGGGCATTAATTAAACAAAAACTTATTAATTATCCGTGGTCAAGCGCAAAGTTTTTTTTGAATGAACACCAACATGATCTTATTTTATCTGGCACAGAAATAATTTTGAGCCAATTTAAAAACACTAATGATTATGAAAGATTTGTGCGAGAATGGAGCGAATCAGAGGTTGCCTCGACGTCGGACGTCGAGTACGAGTAGATGCCTTCACAAAAAAACGGGCAAGTTGCCCGATTTTTTTGTTTTGCTTTTTTTCAAAGCAATGTTATGGTTTTACGTCGTAAACCGGAATAGTGGCGCTATCACCATTAGTTGTTCCAGTTCCTGTTCCGTCAAAATTAGTACCTCCAGTACATACGGAGGCGGTCCCAGCGTCATCAGCATCGCTGTTTAATGCCGGGTTTGTTGCCTCTTCTAAGGTTGCCCCGAGGTGGTAGGAAGTACAAGAACTGGAAACTAGAGTACCAGTATACTTATAAACATTGTTTCCCGCATTCAACGGATCTACTGGGATCTGCGGGAAAAACCCTCCTGTTTTAAGAAGCCCCATTGCGGTAGCATAATCCCCTGCTGGGTAAAGACTGCCACTCGCGTCCGCATACATTTCCAACGCCAATTGAATCTGCTTAAGGTCGGAAATTCTTCTGGCGTCTCTTGATTTCTTCCTGGCGCTGTTGAGCGAAGCAAGAACCACAGACGACAAAATGCCGATGATAGCGATAACCACCAAAAGTTCAATGAGCGTAAAACCTTTATTTCTTTTTAACATTTTTTTAATTATATTATTTTATCGACCCCGCCTGCCTTCGCTATGCGAATGTATTTCGGGCAGGCATTTATTGCTGTTAAATATCAATATTTATTATACCTAATTCCCAGATAAAAAATGTGGATAACTTCCTTCAATAAACTCGGGACAAGCTATATGGCGCTGGATATGTTGTAAATCGGGCCTAAAATAGAAATCACAAGAATTCCAACTCCGATACCAAGAACGATAATCATAATCGGCTCTATCAGCACCACTAAATTGTCTACAGCGTTATCCACTTCTCTTTTATAGAAACGGGACAAGGTTTCTAGCATGAAGTTCAGCTTTCCAGTTTCCTCTCCAATTTTTATCATTCTGGAAACAAGCGGCGGAATATCCTCATATTTTGACAACGCCTCAGACAAAGAATTTCCCCCTTTTACGGCGTCGGTTGATTCCTTTAAAATTCGGCTATAAACGTCATTGCCCACCACGTCAGCCGATATCTCAAGCGACCTCACCATAGAAACCCCGCTGGAAAGAAGGGTTTTTAAGTTATCCGTAACGCGCGCGAGATAAAGTTTTTTGTAGAGGGAACCGACATAGGGCACCGCAATTTGAAATTGGGAAAAAGACATTCTCCCCGCCTCTGTGCGCACGTACCTCCAGAGAAAAATAATGCCAATAACCAAAGCGATTAAAAGAAGTGGGCCAAAATTCACCAAAAAATTACTGACGCCTATTATGATTTTTGTATAAACCGGGACTTCCTGTCCCGCCTCGCTTAAAATGAGATCTAGTTTCGGAATAACAAATACCATCATCAAAATCATAACCGAGATAAAAACAAAAATGACAAAAGCCGGATAAAGGAGAGCATTCCTCGCTTTGGAGGTAAGCTCGTAAGCTCTTTCAAGATAGTCGGCCAAAAAAAGAAAGACCTCGTCAAGTTTTCCCGACTCCTCTCCCGACCTCACCATATTCACATAAAATTTTGAAAAAACATCTGGGTGTTTAGCCATGGCCTGCGACATTGAAATGCCACCCTGAATATCCTCCACGACTTGAGAAATCTTCTTGCGCAAAATTGGATTCTCCGCCTCGCTAGCCAGAAGTTTGAACGAATCCAAGACGGGAACTTTAGCTTCAAAAAGAGTGGATAGCTGCCTTGAAAGAATAACCACGTCCCGCGTTTTCACTCTTTCAAAAAGGCCGGAACCCTTGCTGAAAATTGATTCTTTTTTCTCTTCCGGATTTATGGAAATAATTATCAAATTTCTCCTCTGCAAAGAACTTATCGCAATCTCAATATTGGCCGCCTCAATGCTTCCCGCTTGTTTCTCTCCGTTTAACGTCGTGGCTTCGTATTTATATAACATAATTTTTACACCAAACCCTCAAGCCCCGTGGGGTTCAAAGAATAAGAATAGGCGTTTTCCATGCTGATTTCCCCTTGGCGAACAAGGTCAGCCAGGGAACGATTTAGGCTCACCATCCCCAGTTCCGAACCAGTTTCTATGATTGTGTTTATTTCGTGAGTCCTATTTTCGCGTATAAGATTCTTAACGGCCGGGGTATTTATGAGTAATTCGTAAGCCGGGATAAGTCCGCCGGAGACCCTCGGAATGAGACGCTGGGAAAACACGCCCAAAAGAGCGCTGGATAATTGCAGCCGAATTTGATTTTGCTGTTCCGGAGGAAAGGTGTCAATAATTCTGTCTATGGTCTGGCTGGCGCTGTTGGTGTGAAGCGAAGAAAAAACAAGATGTCCTGTTTCTCCGGCGGTGACGGCGGCGGAAATTGTTTCCGTGTCGCGCATTTCGCCGATCATGGCCACATTCACATCTTGCCTGAACATGGAACGCAATGCCGAGCGGAAATCGTTCGTGTCAACTCTCACTTCGCGCTGGTCAATAATTGACTTGTCCTGGATAAAAAGATATTCCACGGGATCTTCAATAGTAAGAATATGCTCCGACCTGGTGTGGTTTATGTAATCAATTATGGAAGCCATGGTCGTGGATTTGCCGTGCCCGATGGGACCAACAACTAAAAAGAATCCTTGTTCCTTGTTGGCGAAATCAATAAGAATATTGGGAAGATTCAGCGCCTTGAAGTCCTTTATCTCAATGGGAATAAACCGCAGAGACGCTCCCATAAATCCTTTTTGGAAATAGGCGTTAACCCTGAATCTTACTTTGTCTTCATAGGCGTAAGAAAAATCAAGCTCCTTGTCTTTCGTAAATTTTTCCCTGTTTTCCTCGCTAAGCATCGCGAAAATCAAACCCTTCACGTCTTCCGGAGAAAGAACGGATTTTTTTACGAGCGGGAGAAGTGAACCGTGCACTCTGATGGTCGGATATCTTCCGACCGCGAGATGCAAGTCGGACCCGCCTTCTTTAATGATGGTCATTATCAGTTCGGATAATTCTTTTTTATAATCTGTCATATTTTTTCCGCCGGCTGGCGGATTAATTATTTTAATAACGCCTCAATTTTTTTGGTCACTTCCATTGGAGTAAAATAGGCCTTAATTATGTAATCGTCAGCGCCTAGTTCTTTGCCTTTTTTAATATCTTCTTCCTGTCCCAAATTACTTAAAACGATTATTTTGCTTTTTTTCAGCAAGTTTTCTTTTTTTGCCTGTCGGAGAAATTCAAACCCGTCCATATTTGACATCACGATATCCACTAAAACAACATTCGGTTCAGGTCCCTTCTTTATTTTTTCCAAAGCATCGCTTCCGCTAAAGGCAACTTCCACATCATATCCCAGTTCCCTAAACTTAATAGAATACATGTCCAAAAGAAATTCATCGTCATCAATTATTAAAATTTTATATTTATTGCTCGCCATATAAACATTATAGCTTATCCAGCTCCTCAATTCCAATAATGCCGTCAAATATCTTCATAATTCCCTCTTCTTTGACCGTGAGCATACCTTGCCGTCTCGCCTCTTTCAATATTTCCGGTTCAATAGGATTAGATAAAATTATATTTTCCATCTCTGGAGTTTTTATCAACGCTTCTGCTATAGCCATTCTTCCTCTTGCCCCCTGCGGACAACTTGCCGAAGGAACGCCTTCATAAACATTCTCAGGAAGCTTAAAATTTTTCCTTAAATCAGGCGGAATACTTTCTATCTCTTTTTCTAATCTTGCCTTCAAGGCGCCAATAACAGGGATGGGTTTTCTGGAATCAGGGCAAAGAGTCCTCACTAATCGTTGACTCATAGCTATAAGGAGCGTCGGCGCTATAAGAAAAGGGTCAACTCCCATATCAATAAGACGAGGGATGACGCCCACAGCGCTATTAGTATGAAGAGTGGAGAAAACTAAATGACCCGTCAAAGCCGCTTGAATGGCCAAAGCCGCCGTTTCCTTATCGCGAATTTCCCCCACCATTATCATATTCGGGTCCTGACGTAAAATGGTGCGCAGACCGTTCGCGAAATCATATCCGATTTCCGGCTTTACCTGCGATTGATTTATCCCCTCAATGTTGTATTCTATCGGGTCTTCCAAGCTGATGATATTGCTTTTTTCTTTATCCAGTTCCTGAAGCATGGCGTATAAAGCCGTTGTCTTGCCGGAACTGGTCGGGCCGGTAAGAAGTATCAACCCATACGGTTTCTTCAAATTTTCTCGTATCAAGTCAATGTTTCTTTTTGAAAAACCTGTTTCCTCCAAACTTCTTACGCCCTTTTGGGTATCAAGAATACGAATTGTTATTTTTTCTCCAAAAAAAGTCGGGAGAGTGGAGACGCGAAAATCTATTTCCCTTCCTTCTATGTGCGCGCCAAACCGGCCATCTTGCGGTTTTCTTTTTTCATCCAGGCGCATGTTGGTTAAAATTTTTATGCGGGAAACAATGGCTTCATGCACGCTTATGGGGAGCAAAATACTGGTGTATAAAATTCCATCCACCCTGAAACGAACCTTTAGTTTTTCTCTTTGCGGTTCTATGTGAATGTCGGAAGCGTTTCCCGTAAGAGCGTGTTTGATGATGACCGCCACCATTTTGGTCACAGGAGCGTCTTCTGTAATTTTCAAATTTTTTTTATTCAAAAGTTCCTCTTCGGGAGCAATTATTTTTTCCGTTTCCAACAAAGCCGACTCAAGTTCGCCCAAGACCTTCGTCACCTCTCCGCTTAATCCCTTATACTCTTTCAAAACTGAATCCATATCCTCCTCCGAAATTTGAAAAATTTTAAAAGGAGTGTTGAATTTAGTGACAATAAACTGAACCGCCTCCCTTGCCTCCATATTGGAAGGGTCCGTCATGCCTATCTCAAGCACTCCTTCGTTCATTCCAATAGGAACAAATCTGTAATGCCTGGCGGATTCTTCTGGGACCTGCTTTAAAAGCTCAAAAGGGATGTCTTTCTCATTTATTTTTTTATAAGGAACGCCTAAAACCTCCGCCTTGGCTTGGGTGATATCGGCATTGGAAATGCCGTAGACATTCAACATTTTTTCCAAAGGAGCCCCTTTCTCTCTTGCTTTAGTAGAAATCTCAGCGAGCTCTTCGGAAGAAATCGCGTTCTTTTTTATTAGAATATCTGTAAAATTCATTCCAGTTTATTTAACCGATTAAATCGGAGAAAACGGGTTGGAGCGGCCAGCCGGCTGGGGCGTTATTTCGATAGAAAAATCAACCAAACTCTTAAAAGTTTTGTCATTAAAAAAATCTGTGTCAATTTTTAATGATTTCAAACTGCCAAGCATGTCCAAAACTTCCTGCCCTTCGGCGAATGAATTAGTATCGGTTTTTACCGTTGCGGCTGTCTGCGTTACATTGTTTGATACCGATAAGTTGTTTTCCTTCTTGTTATTTCCGGAAAAAAATAAGGAATAGATAAAGAAAATAACCAAAATAACCAGCACCGCTATTAATATTTTTAATTTTTTTGACATATGATTATTTTTTCCAATAAGTGTCCGCTATTATGTTGTATTCGTAGGAGTCCGCGTTCCCCGCTATGAAAGTGATTCTTTCAATCTCTGTCAGGCGAATATTTTTTTCAAGATTATTCAAAAAAGAAATAAAGGACTTATACGGACCGACTACTTTCATGAACACCAAAATCTTGCCAGCGCCTGTTTTTTGATTTTCAAAAGATGACTTTTGAGTGTCTTCCGGCTTTTTGATATCAATATCCCTAAGAATGAGACTGCTGTCTTTTGTTATGTTTTCAATTTCAACCACCAAATCAACAGCATTGGCCACAGACGGCAAAAATTTATTAAGTTTTTTTAAGTCGTCCTTACTTATGGCATTGTATTTTTCAAGAATCTCATCTCTCTTTGCTTGAAATTCCGCGAAGTTAGCAAGCGTTGAATTTAAGGCGTTCTCCTGAATATACAAAGATTTAATCTCGTTTAAAATAGGCTGCGTCCAAGTGAAAAAAATCATCACCGCCGCTCCCACAAAAATTATTGACATTATGCTTTTCATATTTTATAAGCAAAAAAAGACGGATTAAATTCCATGGTTGCCGTAAAATTAACCATCCCCGCCTCTCCAAGCGTGAAATTTGAAAAGATAATATTTTTTATGAATTTGTTTTTTATAAATTCATCCGACTGCAAAGATAAATTGGCATAATTTCTGGTTGAGCCCTTGAGAATGAGAATAGGTTTGGCGTCTTTGGTGTAAGGGTAGGAAAAATCAAAGCTTGAAAATCTGACATTGTTCAAAGTGGAGGTTTCTAAAAATTGAAAAATGGGACTCACAGCGCGATGCTGACTTAAAATATCTTTTGAATTCTCTATTTTGGCGTCTATACTACCCATCTGTTGTATCAAGGCCGGGTCCAGAATCTCCTGCGCCTTTTTAAAAGAATCGAGTAGGACGTCAACATGGCCTTTGGCTATATCCCTATAAAAATAAGCCCCGCCAAAAAGAAGCCCTGATATGACTAAAACGACTAGGGAAATAAACAACACAAAACCAAGACCGCTACCTTTATAAATCGGCTTAGTCAAAGTTTTTTTTGGGATAAAAGATACTTTTTCGTCCATTTCTATTTATTTTATCATTGAAGTTTCTTTAAAGCTAATCCTAAAGCTATGGAAAAGTTCGGTCCCGCTTTTTTCAACACTTTCTCCAAAAACGCCGGGTATTCTGTCTTGGAAAACGGGTCGGCCAAATTCACCTCCACGCTGAGACGCTTTACCGCGAATCCCGCCAGTCCTTTCAATAACGAACCGCCGCCGGTAATTATAACTCTGCTCACCGCCTGTTTATTTTTTCTCTGATAATCTTTAATGACTGAATTTATTTCGGAAAAAATATATTCCAAAATCGGTTCCATCACACTCACCACCTCTTTGTGTTCCGGCAAATCGGATAAGCCTATTTCTCTTTTCATATCTTCCGCTCTTTTGAAATCAACTCCCAGCGAACTGGAAAGCGCCAATGTCAGGTCTTGCGCTCCCTTGCCGATGGCGTAAGAACTTTTCATTATTCCGAAATCAACGATCGCAATTTTGGTGCTTGAAGCACCGAAGTCCATTACCGCCACCGGAGCCGTTTCGCGCCGAATGGATGACCGCAACATGCTGAACGATTCAAGCTCAAACGAATCAACTGTAAGTCCCGCCTTTGTCACTATCTTTTTGTACTGGCTAATTATATCTTTATGAATGGCGACCAAAAGAACTTTGGAAAATTTTTTCTTGATGCCGTCCGGTTGAATGTCGGCGTTCTCGGAAACCTTGTCCTCTGGAAAAATCCACCAATCCAGCGCCACTTCGGAAATCGGCACCGGCACGTATCTCCTCGCTTCCAATTTTACCATTTCTGAAACATCTTTTCCTTCTATGAACGGGATATCTATCACGGTAACAAAACTTGACCTTAACGGAATAGCCACGGCCGCCTCCTTCGCCTTGACATTTGCCTCGCGCAAAAGGTCCTTGAGTGCTTCGGTAATTTTTTCATCCGCCGGTTTCGCCGCTCTGCCCACCTCCATTCCTGCGTAAGGGCCAATGGCAATCTCGCCGTATGTCTCCAACACCGCGCGCTCTTTATCTTTTCTCAACTGAATCACTTTGATGGAGGAGGAACCAATGTCAAGGCCCAACACGCCTTGGCCCTCTTTGGGGCCAAATAATTTTTTTAAAGAAAAATCCTTAAACTTAAACGGAAAATCCATGACATATATTATAGCATATTATATCATAAGCGTAAGATTTTATGCTTAAAAAACTTATCCACACGTTTTTAAATTTCCTCCTTCCGCAGAAATGTTTGGGGTGCGGGAAGGAGAATGAGGCGCTTTGTCGGGAGTGTTTGGCAAAAATTGACATGCCGAGTTTGCCGAAAGAGGGAGAGATTTTTTCCGCCGCCGATTACGGCGACGAAACCGCCAAAAAAGCCATTTGGATGCTGAAATACCGCGGGGCGAAAAATCTCGCCGAACCGCTGGCGGAATTGTTGAACACTCGGTGTTCAACAAAATTGGAAATTAAAAATGCCGGCGACTGGCTCGTTGTTCCCCTCCCTCTTTCAAAAGAAAGATTAAGAGAAAGGGGATACAATCAGGCGGAATTGATTGCCGGGCATCTCTCCCAAAAAATAAAAATTCCAGTTTGCGCCGACGCGCTCGTAAAAATTAAAAACACTCCGGCGCAGGTTTCCATTAAAAATAGAAAAGAGCGACTTAATAATTTAAAAGGCGCTTTTGCGATAAAAAATCCTGAAACAATTTTTGGTAAAAATATAATTTTAATAGACGATGTTTCCACCACCGGCGCCACCATCCGCGAGGCGAAAAAAACGCTCAAAGTCGGCGGCGCGAAAAAAGTCATCGCCCTCGTTGTGGCACGAGGGTAATTGTATTTACACCCACAAATCAAAATTAATCACCTTCTCTTGCGCCTCCACGGTGAGCCGTTTGCCGTTGATGTCCAAGAGATAACTGCCTTTAGCAACGACAAGAATGTAATAACGGCCGGTTATGTCGGAGACGGAGGTGAGAATAGCCTGGTCGGGATTATCGGCAAAGAAGACCTTGATTTTGGCGAAGGATAGGGGTTTGCCGGTTTCCTTGTCGTAGATTCTGCCAAAGGTTTTTGGCTTGAAACCGAACTGCTGGATGGTGAGGATAAAGAAGTAGAAAAAAATGACAGCAAGATTGAAGGGTGAGGGAGTGATCCAATAGATCAAGGGGGAAAGGATAAAGCCGGCGAGAAAGAAAAAGCGGGAGATGCTTTTTTTGAGAATCTCTTTGTTGGGGTTGAAAGACATTATCTTTTTCTTGATTTCTTCGTTCCAGTCAATATCAACGGGATCCATGGGAATGTTGACGTTAACAATGGAAGAGTCGGAGATATTGAGCATCTCGCCATAATAAAGATTGTCGTAAAGTTCGTCTCTTCTGGTATTGAGGTTGGAAGGAAAAGAGTAATGGGTTTTGTTCGCCTCTATCTTGTATCGGCCGGGTGGGACGAGGAAACCGAATCTGCCTTCCATGTCGGTGAATCTTTCGGAGACAATTTTTCCTTCTTCGCTGATGATTTTAACGTAAGCCGGGTCTATCGGTCTTTTTGTTTTTGAATCATAGACGATTCCCCATTTTCTGGCCCTCTTTTTGATGCCGAGGGCTTCACCAAGAAGGCCAAGCATTCTAATGATGACAGAGTAAAGATCGGCGGTGGTTGCGACCGACGGCAGCATGGTTGCCGCCACGCCTTCCGCCACGGCTACAGCCACGGGAATGATAACAGCCGCTTTGGTTGTCATCTTGCCGGCGGGGGTGTTGGCTATTGTTTTGATTCCCCTGTAAGTGTCGGAAAGGATAACTTTTGTCTCATTGAATGAGGCCTTGGCTTCGGTGATGATGTTTTGGAAAATGGAGGAAGGAGAGGGAGAGAAAGAAATGGAGAGGGGGGCTTGCCCTGAGGAATTCGAAGGGAACCCCTCGACTGCGCTCGGGGCAGGTGGCGTTGGAGGGACTTGTCCTGAGCTTGTCGAAGGAGTTGACGGAGTAAACATTTCCGTGATTGGTTCGGTGATTGTTTGAATTATTTCGGTGATTGATACTGGTGGCGTAACCACAGGAGGGTTGATGACAATTGTTCCATCGGGAAGGATTGTTTGAAAGACAGGTGTAGGCAGGGAGATACCGGAAACTCCCCCACCGGAAAAGGCGCCCGGTGCGCCGCCGCCCAAAGGCGTTGTGACCGATGCAACTGGAGCCGGATTAACCGTAAGGGTTAGCGATTTATCATACCAAAAACCCGTTGTTTCCGGAGAAGTGATGGCGCTGTCATAAACCCGAACGGTAAAATTATATTCCGAGCCGCTTGAAGGAGTACCGTTAATCGTGCAGTTGGAATTTACAGTCAAACCCGAAGGAAGGGAACCAGATTGTAAAGAACAGGTGTAGGGCGGCTCGCCGCCACTGGCAGAAATGGCGGCCGAATAGCTTTGGCCAACGGTGGCTAAAGACAAAGAGGCGGTGGTGATTTTTAGAAGTTGAAAAATCATGACGCGGTTATTAAATTTATCCGCAACAAATAATCTTTGGTTGGTAGAATCGTAGGCAACGCCATCAGGATAATTTAACCCGCTTTGAGTGGGAGTGACCCCGTTTGAAAT
>Ga0265296_1001095_pt1 | contig 33428 bp, 34 predicted proteins | sample MunlanPumphouse1_FD_189073 | JGI IMG/M metagenome (GOLD analysis project Ga0265296, IMG submission 189073) | Groundwater microbial communities from a municipal landfill in Southern Ontario, Canada - Pumphouse #1 | ecosystem: Environmental > Aquatic > Deep subsurface > Groundwater | place...
TCCAGATTGCCGTCGAGCTGGATGAAGTGGCCGGAAAAATCAACGCCTTTACCGGCAAAGAATACACCTGTTATTACGTCGTCATTTTGGACGCGCACCACCGGGTAGCGTTGGATGTTTTAAGCGATATTTTCCTGAATTCAAACTTTGCCCCCGCCGACATTGAGCTGGAAAAAGGCGTGGTGCTGGAAGAAGTGAAAATGTACGAGGACGCGCCGGACGAAAAAATCCATGACGTCTTTACCTCTACCCTGCTCCACCAGCACCCCTTGGGTAACCCCATTTTGGGCAGTGTCGAATCAATCCAAAATTTTTCGCGCGAGAGCATTTTGGCCTACCGCAAAAAACTTTACGCGCCCGACAATATCCTGATTGCGGTGGCGGGCGACATTTCCCACAAAAAGATTGTTAAAGAAATGGAAGCCCTGTTTGGCTCTCTCACCGGGTCCCGTAAACAGCGCCCCCACCAGAAAGCCAACATCCAGCACAAAATTGAGGTCCTCAATAAAAAAACCGAGCAGGTGCACCTGTGTCTGGGTAATCCCGGCCCTTCCATGCATGACCCCCACCGCTACCCCATGTTGGTACTGGACAATGTTTTGGGCGGCAACATGAGCTCGCGGCTGTTTCAGGAAATCAGGGAAAAAAGGGGCATGGCTTATTCCATTTTTTCAACCTTTTCCCCTTATATGGATGCCGGCACCTTTTACACTTACGCCGGCTGTACCAAAGAAAACGCGGCCAGCATCATCAATTTCACTTTGGGCGAGCTATCCGCTTTCAAGAAAAACGGGGTTACGCCAAAAGAGCTGGAGCGCTCGAAAGAATACATCAAGGGCACGCTGGTGTTGGGGATGGAGAGCACTTCGTCCCGCATGAACTGGATGGGCCGCTCCGAATTTTACCATGACCGGATTGTCTCGGTGGAAGAAACGTTTGCCGACATTGATAAAGTAACCAACGACGCCATCATTGAAGTAGCCAACCAATATTTTACCGAAGACCAATTGACGCTAACCATGATTGGGGATATTACCGAGGCACCGGTGAAAAGGTTAAGCTGTTAGTGCATCTATCCAATTAACTCCCTATGCAGCGCGACAAAAGTTTCCGGCGTTAAACCTATCCGCTCATGAGTTACTTGTTTAATATATTGGGCCAAACCAGCTTCATCCATTACCTCCCGGCAAAATGGAATTGATAATTTCCAAAAGTTAGTTGTCCTTGGCGGCAAACATTTATCGTCAATAGAAAAATCAATGAACTCAAGCTGCCCTGCCGCACTATCTAAATCAAAATCCACCGCACAAAAATCATGGACCAGCACGCGTTCTGCGGTTGGCCGGAAAAAGGGTCGGGACAACAGCCAACTTTCTGCGCGTGTAACTAAACTCTCGCAATGCTCAATCAGCCCATCCTGCGCTGGAAAACAGCGCATTAAATCTGCATCCGCATACAGCTCACGCAGCAATCGAAATAACCTTGTGCCGGATAAATCCTCACCCTTCGCCTTCAATAAAACGGACCGAACGTCAGTGGGACAGGAACCTTCCCAGGCAGCTTGTAGGCCGCGGGCAAAGATTGCGCTTAGTAGATCCGGCAAATCTTCAGCCGCAAAATGGCGCACGGGCACCACCGCAACAAAAGATACCGCCTCATCAGCTTGCGGTCCCAGATTACGCCCTTCCGGTTTGCCTCCACCCGAAACAACCACTTTAATACTAGGACGAAAATGAACATGATCATCAGTGCGAAATTCTTGCCCCATTGTGTCAAGGTGCGAAAAAGTTGTGGCGGAAAACAATCTATTTGCACGGCTTGCCATATGATGTGCTCGAGCTATTGCCAGATCCCGCGGCCCGATTGGTCTTGCTTCAAAAACGCTTCCCATATTAACCACCTCTGCCAGGAGTATCGTTCAACCCGTGAAAAAATTTCACTATTTTTTTGATCCGCCGCGCGATTTTTTAATTCTTCTCTGGCGAATTTTTTGGTATACTTTACAATAAGGGAAAACTAAATGCTAAAAGCCCAAATCAAACGTTTGCCGCACGGGATGGATTTACCCCTCCCCCAATACATGACCGAACACGCGGCCGGAATGGATTTGTATGCCGCGGTTACGGAAGAAACAATTATTGGGCCGGGTGCCTGGAAGCTGGTTCCTACCGGATTGGCCATTGCCCTGCCGGAGGGCTATGAAGCACAGGTGCGGCCGCGCTCTGGATTAGCGCTGAAGCAAGGGGTTTCGGTGCTCAATACTCCCGGCACGGTTGACGCCGATTACCGCGGTGAAGTGGGAGTAATCCTAATGAACCACAGCAAAAATGATTTAATCATCCGCCGCGGCGACCGGATTGCGCAAATGATCATAAACAAAATCGAAAAAATTACATTTGAAGAAGTGGCCGAATTACCAGAAAGCGAACGCGGCACGGGCGGGTTTGGACATACGGGGGGAAAATAGTCAAGATACAAGAAACAAGATACAAACAAATTCAAAAGGAGCAAAACTATGGTTAAAATAAAAGTTATCGTAAACGGAGCCTTGGGTCGGATGGGCGCAGAAACGGCCAAAGCCGTTTCTCAAGAGGAAGACCTGGATCTGGTGGCGGTTTGCGACGTAAAAATTGAAAACCTTCCCTACCAGGACGTAGTGAAAGAAGTAAAAAGGGAACTGGTGATCCAAAAGGACCTGGCCGACACCATTAAAACAAACCACGCGGACGTGGTGGTTGACTTTACCCTGCCCCACGCCGCCCTGGCCAACGTGAAAACCATTTTGGAAAGCGGCGCCCATGCAGTGGTTGGCACCACCGGGCTGACCCCCGTTGACCTGGATACAATCAAAAAACTTTGCGCCAAAACCGGGCGCAATTGCCTGGTAGCGCCCAATTTTGCCATCGGCGCGGTTTTGATGATGAAGTTTGCGCGCGCGGCAGCGCACTATATGCCCGAAGTTGAAATCATCGAAATGCACCACGACCAAAAAGCCGACTCGCCGTCCGGCACGGCGATAAAAACCGCGGAGTTGATTTTGGAAGACCTGCACCAAATTAAAAAGGCAAAAAGAAAAGAGATTGAAAATATTAAAGGGGCGCGGGGAGCCAACCTGAAAGGCATCAATATCCACTCAATCCGGCTCAAAGGTTTTGTGGCCAGCCAAGAAGTGATTTTCGGAGGGCTGGGTCAAACTTTAAAGATCCGGCACGATTCAATTAACCGCGAATCGTTTATGCCAGGCGTAATTTTAGCCATTCGCAAGGTTAAAAAAATCAGGGGGCTGGTTTACGGTCTGGAAAATTTGCTTTAACCGTTATTCCGCACTCTCAAACTGTTCCACCAGCAAAGGTACTTGCCGCTCAAACGTATCTAATCGCGGCTGATATTGAGTTCTTTCTTCCGGAACAGCCATATCCATCATGCTTAAAAGGTATGCATGGGTAAAACGCTTTTTTGCTTGCGGTCTTTCCCAATCCATAACTTCCTCCAGCAGAGCATGCATGGTACCTGGCGCCGGCCGCCTAACCCGCTGAAAAACCAGGTAGGCAATAAAATTATTTTTATCTAATTTCATCTGGTATCTATCTTGAAAATAACTGACAAAATTTCCCGCCAAATCCGTGGGCACTCCTTCCTCAATCCAAAATAAGTTATATAAATTTTCATCTGCCTCCGACTGCAAATGACCTAAAAGCCGGGCTTCCTCTCCCAATGGTTTATCCAGTACCGATGCCCCGCCAAAATTTAGTCCGACCAGCAACGTTTCCTCAAATCCCGCCCGGCGCATCCATTGCACCAGCATGGGATCCCTGCCCTTATATAAATCGTTTACCTCTCTCTCTGCCGTTAATTTAAAATAGCGCGTAAAACTTTGCAGGCGTGGATCTTCACCGAGCAAATTGTATACCCAGCTAAAACGCATCCGAATTGCCAAAAGCGCATGAATTTGGCTCAAATCAAAAGTACTTCTTAAGTAATCCAGATGCTGTGAATCGAAACAGCACTCACAGGCACTGGGAGCAATAACAATTTCTCTGGGAGTTAGCGTTGGAGATAAATAATAATACTCCGGCCGAAAACCGATTGCGCCTTTTCGAGCATTAACGTATGGCAGGTTTCCCAGCATGTCATCTTGCGCAGGACAATAACCCGCATCCGGATCAACAATTTCGTAGGCAGCGGCATCCGCCAACGCCCCGAACATTTCCCTTTGGAAATTGCTGACATTTACAATCCTTAATCCCGCGGGCGGGGACACTAAATTGATCAGCGCCCGCATTGCACAGCCCTCACCAGATTGGCGCAAAACTTCCCTGAATTCCCGCGGCGGCAGGGGCGCATGCCGCAATGCCATATCCATCACATTTAAATCCCGCGGCAGGCGGGAAAAAACAGGTCGCGCTTCTTTGGACAGCGCCCGCCTGAAATTAGCTAATTGGGGACGGGTTACATCCATAATAATTCCCTTAAATAATCATCGTTAACCGGCAGTATAAATTTCAATAAATTAATCCATCTCAAAACTGAAATCCGCGGTAAAATCATCTGCAATTTCTGCTTAATTATTTCGATAATAAAGCATGTCCCCAACTAAAGTTGATGCTACTTTAAGAATAGCGGAACCCGTCCGTCGCCGCACGACGCATCGCGGCACTGGTGTCCCACCAGCCGCAGTCCCGCCGACCGCGGTCCCGCTTGCCGCTACTGTACTTCGTCGTGAAGAAATTCGCGTATCCCCTGTTTTACCACAAAGGGAAATTACTCAAGCTTTCACCCTAGAAGCTACTGTTTCTAAAGAAGGATATATCAGGATAAGCGATCGCACGATTTTAAACGCGCTCTATTGCACGGAAACAACCGCGCAACCATTAATTTTATTTCACCCGTATCTTTACGAAAAATGTAAAGGTCAAGCCCTAGCCGTTAACATCAGGCTTTTCGCGCTGGGAGATCCAGTATTATCAGTTGCAATTCCAGAAAGAACTTCGCCGAGCATTGAATTTGGCTTTGATTTGGAACATAAATTAGCTTATTGGGTAAAATCAACCGGCGCCGCGGGGCAGCCCGAACAAAGATATTATATCTGCCAATTCCCGTCTTCCAACCGGAGTACACTTTTCAATCTTTTGCTTTGCCGGGCAGATGAAAAATTAGCCGAAATCATTTTATTGCAAACCGAAGGCCGGGAAGTTACCCGTTTTCTAAGCCGCTATAGAACCGACCTTCCCATCCGAAGACCAATTTATAACAATGACGGAACAATTACCGGGTATATTATTGGTCGGGATCAAGACGCGGCCTTTAGCATGGGCATAACCGGCACGGTTGGGCCTTTTAGCGCGTATAAAGAAGGAAATAGCTTCCGTTTTCCATCATCAAAAGGCAAATGGCTTTTAAGTGCCGCAGATGCTAAAGCATTAGGCATTACAGAAAAACATCCCCAAATTTGGATCACATTAGAAGATGGTTTCCCCATAATGATTTTTGGCAGGGATCCTTTTGTCAAGAAGGAAGACGACGAGACAAATGCAGTTCCGCTTCCCGCCATTTATTTTCGGGTATTACGGGGCAAAAACTGGAAAATTCTTGGCTCCGCCAGGGAAAGATTACATAACGTTCCCCAGGGAATACCCCTGATATTGGAAGGGGTAGAAACAAACTTGCTGGACGCCCCCGACGGAAGCAAGTCAGAAGTTTGCACTTTTCAAAGAATGCCAAGTCTTTTGGCTGTGCATCCAAGCGATCGATTTACCGAACAAGATCCTTTTGTACCGCGCCATGCCTCCTTGGTTTTAGCCGGAGATAAAAATTTGTTGTTTTCTGCCTTTGCGCCCTGCTTCACGGGATTTGCCAAGGAAGTGGCCGCCGCGGTGTTAACCGCCTACGGGCACGGGCTTAACCGAGGGCAAATGCAATACTTAAGGGCGCTGGCACATAAAATCTATGATTTATCGCAAACCCACGGAGACGCAGCCAGAGCAAGATTGACTGCCTTACAAGCAATACCAGAAATACCGGATAAACCTTTTCCGCGCCTTAAAAGGCGGGCCGCCGTAAGAAAAACCCCGACACATCCGGCGCGCCGGCCGCATCCGGCGCCCCCACCACCAACAAGAATTGCTCTAAGCCCTGCCTTAGCTGATTTAATGCCGCGCTTAGCCACCCTTCGAGACAGGCCACCGGAAGCAATAAATATACGCGCTGACTTTCTGGCTCTCTACATAGAGGACTACGAAGGCAAAAGCGGCCCACCCGCACTAATTGAAGAAATTACCCAGATAATTGCGGCGCTTGCCAACAACCTTTCCGCAGTACCTTTTAGGCGTATCTCCCGCTTGGAAGCAAATCCAGGCAGGATAACGATCCGGTTAGCAAACGCACAAAAAGAGATCCGCCATGCAGCCAGGTTAAGTCACCCAGCCCTGATTGCGGCCAGATATGAGGAAGCCGATGACCTATTAGATTTTCATCCGGCGGTTATTGTTTTCCTGCAACAAAACGGCTACACGGCTCTGGCTAAAGCAATTACTGACAACCAGGCAGCGCTAATGGCCTTGGTTAAAAAAAACCGCCAAAAAACTGAAATCCGCGGTAAAATCGGTCGATAGATATTTGTGGGGGCTGGTAGAGGTGGAGGAAAATTCTCGAGCCTGCCAGGCGAGAAATTAATTTAAGGAGGACAATGTCATGGTATTCTCTGAAGCTTTAAGTGGTGCTGCTGTTAGGCGCGCGAAACATGCGAGAGGGAGAGGGTTTGTGTCTCCAGCAACAATTTGGGGGGGATATCGATTTGCAGGAAAAACAACCGTTCTTGGAAGAAATCATTTCTATGATGCAACGATACGATATGCTGACATAAAGATACCCATGTTTCTTGAAAACTCTTTTATTTTGGCGGCAAGGGATGGCGCCTGGAAAGTTGCGCATATTGTGCTTAGTGCGCCAAGAATTAATTTGCTTCATGGCGAAGTACTCAATTCTGATGGTGAGAAGAGAGCTGCAATAGCATTGGCGTCACTTATCCATTTGCCTAATATAAGTCCCCTTATTGAAGGGAATAAAGACAGTTTCTACTCATCGCCACGTGAGGGAAGAGACATTCGGTTCAGTGAAATTCCGTTAACTTCAGAAGTCGCTACTTTTAATTGGTTGTGTGAAAGATTACAAAATGTTCCCATCGGTATCTTTGCATTGCTAATCGAGAAAATACTTTTATTGGCAACCAGCGCAGAGGCGAGAAAACCCGGCCATATCAATTTAAGTCAACTGGATGTGCGCTTAGAATTAGAAATTCATAACTCATCGCAAATAACACAGGTTAGAGTTAGTGCAAGTGATATTAGCTTATTAGAGCAAGCATTAGGCGCCTGAAGGAATAAAATTCTCGAGTCTGCAAGGCGAGAATTAACTAGATAAAGGGAAGTAATCCTTCGTTATCTTAAAGCCAAGAATTAAGTGAGCCGCCTGTTAGCTCACTTTTTCTTTTTCTGAATAACTTATATGACAAGCCAGATTCAACCATCGCGCAGCTTTTATCAGCGGGCCAGTGTCCGCTGGAATGTATTTTGTGCCCGGCGCAGCGCGTACGGCGCCTGGCCCGCCCAGTACGCTTATGCAGTCGGCAAACACGTCATTTCCCCTGTCTTGGGCGCAATTTTACCCAAGAAGCTTTACCAAAAAGGTTATAACGAAAATTTTGTCAGGGTTTATCATATAGTCAGCCTGATGCTGGAAACTTGCCACGACCGGAATGTAGAGACGCAATACAATACCCTAATGAGGATTTTTGACATGACCCAAACCCGCCCTGAAGATTTTGGCAGGGTCAAAAGAATTCCTGGGCCGGGAGAAATCCCGATTTCCGACCAACAAGGCAAACCAGTACCATTGACCCAGGCATTTTTATATCGGCTAAGAGCTAAGGGGCAAGCCGCCGCAGTCCAAGTCGAAGCCCGCCTGGCGCGCCTGTAACAAAGGCCGAGGCAATCTGCCAAAAAATAATCTCCCCCAAAACTGAAATCGCCGCAACAAACTAACGAAGAAACCTCGAGGTGATTTTTTATGGTTAGATTAGAAGCAAGCGCAAACTGTCACGGAACATTAAGTAAGGCCTGGTACCATTCTTTAAGGGTTTTACACCGCAAAGATGTTTCATTGCGGGAAATGATCGGGTTCCGGTTTAACTCGCCAACCATATTAGCCATCGGCGGCAATTCTGTCGGACAATTATTAAGTGCAATTGTCCTGGCAATTACCTTTTTTAGGTTACCAGTACTTACCCACGGCAATGGCCCCCAGGTAGGGAAATTATTAGCCGCAGATCCCGGTCGGTCGTTTCCCGAATGTGTAGCCCAAACCCAAATTGATATCGGCAATGAACTCAAAAATGAACTCTTGGCACAACTTAAGGTAGTGAAAGGCGCAGAATATGCCGCCAAGGTTCAAATTGAAGTTATTCCTACGCAAGTGGTAGTTGACGCCAACGACCCGGCATTTAATAATCCCACCAAGCCGGTTGGAGTATGGTACTCGTTTGAAGAAATGCAGGGCTTAGGCAGTACCACAAGAATATCAGATACGCATTGTCGCGTCGAAGTCAGCGGCTCAACCTGGGACATCAAGCGCATACCCGGCGCCAAAGACGCCCAACCATGGCGCAGAGTAGTAGCTTCTCCCAAGCCGCTTTCTATCCACCCCGTTGACATGCAAAAAATCCGCGCGGCAATTGCCGCCGGAAAAATTGTCATTGCCTGTGGCGGAGGCGGCGTCCCGGTAGTTCACCATGAGGATGGTACCTACGAAGCCGTTGCCGGCGTCATTGACAAGGACCTGGCTTCCGCGGTGCTGGCCGCCGAACTGAAAGCGCGCGAACTGATTATCTCCACCGGAAAATTGACCGCAGATTATTTTGGAATTGAAAGTGACGGGCAACCCGTCAGCCGCCCGATTGATTACATGCAGCTCAAATACGCCCTGCAAAGCTTGCGCGGCGGCACCATCGCCAAAGCTGATATACTTGAGGCCTTTGGAAAAGTGCGTGGCAAAATAATTTGGCGCGCCCTGCGGCATAGCAACTTTATTCAAGGCGGGCTATTGTGGGGACCGGCTTCCATACACACAAATTTTGGCCAAATTGACGAACCAGGGTTCGCTAGCTCAATGCTGGCAACCAACATCTTTCCGCTTTCGGATCCGTTTACCAATGCCGAAATGAGCACGGCATATCAAATGGTACGTCGTGCACAAAAGGGCCAATACCCTGCCGGGAGCATGGGAGAAAAAATCGAAGCCGCCGTCAATGCCCTGCGCCGCGGCGTAAACCTGGTCATGATCACGCATCCAAACATGGCTTGGATAAAATTTGAAGGTACGCTGCTCACGCGCGGGTTTGACCTCACCGGAAGAATCTATAATGCGGGACGGCTGCTCGGAAACTGGTTGGAAAATGGTTGTGAACGCCCATCCTGGCTGCCGGATAACTACATCCAAAGATGGCTGGTATAGCCCAAAATAACCACCCCCAAAAGTGAAATCTTTTGGCAAACCTGCCGATATATATGTAGAAGAGACAGGGGATCCGAACCTTAAATCTCTCGTTATCTTAAAGCCAAGAATGAGTGGGCTGCCTGTTAGCCCGCTTTTTCTTATGAAGAGGTAAGAATGGTAATCAGAAAAGTCGAATATAAAGGTGGAGAAAATTGTAAGCCCGTCACCAAGCCGGCCAGCAACCCATCCACCGCAAATCAAAGTAAAGGTGAACCCGTGAATACTAAAGTATCCGGAGGCACCGGTGTAACCAACACCGCCCCTCCCCCAATAATTGAAGAAAGGCCGTACACTATGGGCCAGGCATTGCAAAAAGCAATCGACGATTGCCAAGCATTGCAAGCCGCCATTAAAGCCGGCCAGATCACCTCGGAACAACTTGCACAATTCCGCAGGATTGTCGGGCATCAACTTGGCTGATTCATATCCCTCATTGTCTTGAAATATTTTCCTGGTATTGTTTTTTATTTAAACAACATTTCCTCGGAATTAAAATACAGGCAGTAACCTAAAGCAATAAAAGCAAGTGAAGCGAGGCCAATATACCCCTGGAGCGAGGGACCGACTGTTTGAGCCCCGGCTGGCCGGGGCGAGTTTCGGGCCCGAGCGGAACGGGGTATCTGGCCGAGCGCCCTTGCATAGGACGTTGGGTGGAAAACAAGTGTTTTAAGTAATACAATTACCCCATGGCCGAATATTACAAGTTAATTCAGGACAATAAATTTGCGCGGTTTGACTACAACATTTTGGAGGTCTATACCGCCGGGCTTGAACTGAAAGGCACCGAGGTTAAGTCGATCCGGAACAAACAGGCCAACCTCAAGGGCTCATTTGCGCGCGACAAAAACGGCGAAATCTGGGTTTACGGCCTGCACATTGCACCTTACGAAAAAGGCAATATTTACAACCGCGACCCGATGCGGGTGCGCAAGCTCCTGTTAAAAAGGTCGGAGATTAAAAAAATCATCGGCAAGGTATCGCAAAAGGGGCTGACGCTGATCCCCTTAAAACTTTACTTTAAGGGCAATTTTGCTAAAATTGACTTAGGGTTGGCCAAGGCCAAGCTCAAGCACGAAAAAAAGCAGTACTTGAAAGAAAAAGACATCGCGCGGGAAGCAGAAAAAGAAATCAAGGAAAAGTATTAGATGATGCTAACCGGTGAAGTTAAGCCAGAAGAAAAGACCCGTACCGTCGGCGAACTTTATAAGGAAACCGAACTCATGATCCAGCATGAAATGGAAGACCTGAAAAAGCGACCCTTGAACGCCAAGGAAAAAAGTGACAGCGAAAGAATAGCGCGCATCATGGCCAACCATGTTTTGCGCCAGATGGGAATAATTTAGGAGGTAAATATGCCAATCCAGGGGCCCAGCGGCAAGCCATTTGTCCCGCCGATTAACCCGAAAGAAATCAAGCAGGAAACACCGGCCGAAAAAACTACGTCCAGCACGCAGACGCCCATGCCCGCCATCGGACAGGGACCCGAATACGATGCCGCGTCAGTGGCGCAGAGGGGAAAAGTTATTGCCGGAATGCTGGCCCAGCTGGCAATTGAAGCCGAGCAGAAAAACCTGTCATTTATCGACATTCTCGATCGCATCATGAAGCTGACCGGCATGACCAACCCGGAAGCCGCCCTGGAAGAAGCCAACCGCAAACTCCAGCAGGAAATTGACGGTGAGTTGGATTCAATCAAATCAAACAGAGAATTGATGGAAGAGGCCGAATCGTGGCAGGCGTTTGCCGAGCTGTTGGAATCACAGCTGTCGGATGACCAAATCGAAAGCTTTATCGGATTATTAAGATCAGAAATCAAGTCCATCGGGGCGGCGATATAGTCCCCAAGTTGTTTGAAAAATGGGGGTGTAAGGGTCTTGACGGGATGCTGGAAGTAAAAATTGCGGGCCGAGGATGCTAACTCACCTCGTAAAACATGCTAGCAAGTTTGTTAAATGCAAACATTAAAGAATTAGCACAGAACATGGTTTGGGCAGTTTGGAACGTGAATAGCGTTTCAGCACCAGCCATGGCTCATGCTTAAGCTGCCTTAAACGCAGCTTACACCTCTCTAAATTGTGCTAACAGATTTAGAATCGGGTGTCATTTTGTTGGCTACCTGAAGCTTCGGGGCACCTGAAATTTCGGGGACATTATAAAGGGGCCTAGCCAGGTTTCAACCCAGCTTGAGGTTTAAGTCCTGACGAAAATTTAATTTTAAGCTACGCTCGTAGAGATTTTTACTGCTCCACTTTTCCGGACGCTGGGTTCGACTCCCGCCACCTCCACCATTTTTTCGTGAGGAGATTATAGCGCAAAATCAGGGATTGTTCTTAATGAGATCCTTGAGGGCTGACACGGCTTCTTCCGTAGTTTTATTCCTTATATCAATAGGAATATGCTTTGTTTTGTCAAAATTAATTGCCGCAAAAGAATCCTTGAACATTTTTTGCTGCATTAATGGGTCGCACGCGGCAATGTATAATTTATCTATATCCTGATTATCGAGCAGGGTCCGCAGAAAATTATCCCCATCATCCGCACATAACTGAGGATGCAAGGCCACGAAATCCACCAGCTTTTCCCGACGAATAGCATTAAGCACCCCCAGGCTGTCCATGTTCTTAAATGACGGGCAGGTTCCCTGACAGACGCAAAGGATCAGCCCTTTTTTATTCGCCACCTTTCGCCTCCTTACTTTTTATCGCCAAAAAATGTTATGGCTTTCTGATCACATATTTTACCGCAACCCTTACAAAATTCGACACAGTATTCTGGATGTACCACCTTGGGCATGTTATCCGAGCCCTTTTCCAGCACCTGGTGTGGGCAAAAATCATAACATTGCATGCAACCAATACATTTAGTGTAGTCTATTACAGGATACCAGTTATTTGCCATGTTATCTTTTGTTTTCCTCCTGGATCCATTCTTTGATCTTCTCGACTCGCGGCAGGGGTTTGCCTTCGTGCTTTAATTTTTCGTTAATAACCAGTCCGGGTGTTGTCATAATATATTTCGCCATTTCAGCATAGTCAGTAACCTTTGCTACCGTGGCCTGAATATTCAATTCCTGGAGCGATTGTTTAACGCGCCGTTCCAGATCCTGGCAATTAGCACAGCCGGGACCTAATACTTTTATTTCCACTATTTTCACCCCCTCATTACGGCAGATAAAACAACACATAAAGGCCAATGAAAACAAAGAGCAGTCCGCTAAATTTGTGGAGGTAATAAGACAGTTTTCCAACTCGGCGAGATTTTAAAAATATTTCAGCCATCCCGGTAGAAACACCGACTAAAAATATCAGGACCGTGTGCGCCAGAGCGTAAACAAAAAGCAGGGATGTCCCATACGCCAGATTATGTTTTGAAGCAACAAAGGTCAGGAGCAGGGCTAAAACCGGGGTAGCACACGGGGAAGAAGCAACTCCAAAAAGCATTCCCAGCAAAAAGGCCCCGATCAATCCTTTTTGTTCGGGCTTGACCATTTGGGGAGTTGGTATTTGAAAATTTAATGTTCCCATCATCTGTAGCCCCATCACAATCGCAACGGCCGCGAGAATATATTTCCAAAAGCCGCCAACATCACCCAGCAGAGTCCCCATTAACGAGGCAATCGCTCCTAGAATGGTAAAAGTAATTGAGAGGCCGACAACAAATGCCAGGGAAAACAAGAAGGACTTTTTAGCATCACCTTCGGCATAGCCGCCGACATAGCTAATAATCAGCGGGATCGTAACCAAGACACAGGGACTAAAAGAGGAAATCAGTCCGGCGACAAAAACGCTTAAATAGGCGATGAGTGGATTTGATAGATCCATTACTTATTAAGCTCCAGTTTATTAACCTTATTTAAAAGCTGATCTTTATCCATAAATCCCTCTGCCTTAGCTTTGAACTTACCGTGTTTATCAAAGAAAATAACTGTCGGGATGACCCGCACGCCGTACTGGCCCGCCAGTTCCCGATTTTGATAAACGTCCAAAGCCAAAAACACTGCTTTACCGTCTTGTTCGGCCGCTAATTCTTTAATGATCGGATTCATTGCGCGGCAGGGAATACACCTGTCGGAGCCAAGCTTAACAATAACCGGCACGCCGGCTTTCAGCGCATCAGCAAGATTGTTGATGTTTTTTGTGGTTTTGATCTTTTGTTTTACCGGCACTATTTGGGCCGACGGCTGAACCGCAAAGCACGGCTGGCAAAAAGTACATAAAAAAGTAAATAAAACCAGCAGTTTAATTGGAAAATAACTATTCTTCATTATTTAACTCCTTCCCATGGCTCGCCTGATCTGCAAATGAAAAGAATTCATCCCCTTATTATTAATCTTATAAAAGATATATTTGCCTTTGCGGAGGCTGGTCAATAGCCCAACGCTTTTGAGTGCCTTGAGATGATGAGAAGCAAGATTATGAGGGATGCCAAGCGCTTCAACGATCTCGCAGACGCACCTTTCTTTCTTTTTTAGAAAGCAGATAATTCTTAAGCGATTGGCTTCTGCAATTACCTTGAATGATTCAAGCAATGCTGAATAATCACGGTTAAGACATTTACATTTAATTTTATTTGCCATATTAAAATATCAGGTTAAACAAATAACCAATAATAACGATCCCGGTAGCTACCACGCCAAAATAAGTCAACAGCAGTCGCGGCTTTAATACCTTGCGTAAGATAATAAATTCCGGCAAAGAAAGGCCAGTCACCGCCATCATGAATGCCAGCGTCGTCCCGAGCGCCAGACCTTTGTCGAAAAGGGCTTGCACGACCGGGATCGTGCCGGCGGCATTGGAATAAAGCGGGACGCCAATTACAACCGCAATGATAACAGCAAACGGATTGCCGTTGCCTGCGTATTTGGTCACAAATTCAACGGGAACATAGCCGTGGATAAAAGCACCCACCCCTACCCCCAGCAAAACATAAAACCAGACCTGCAAGAATATTTCCCGGACATACTCAACCGCGTATGCTAACCGATCCTGCCAGCTAAGTTTTTCTTCTGCTCTCTCCTGCCTCGCTTGCACCTTAAACACAAAATCCTCAACCTCTTTCTCCATTTTCAGGCGGCCGATAATAAATCCGCTGACAATTGCAATGAGCATGCCGCTCAAAACATAAATAACGGCAACGCGCCAACCGAACAATCCCCAAAGCATGACCAACGCGACCTCGTTGATAGTCGGCGAAGCCACTAAAAAAGACATTGTTACGCCAAGCGGGACGCCTGACTCAAGCATCCCGATGAACAGCGGAATGGCAGAGCAGGTACAAAACGGGGTAAAGATCCCCAGTGCCGCAGCGGTTATATTCCCCATAAATTCTTTTTCGTGGCTTAATATCCTTCTGATTCGCTCCGGCGGCAGGTAGGTACGAATGAGCGCGACAAAAAATACAATAATTACCAGCAAAAAGTATATTTTAGGAACATCGTACAGGAAAAAATTGAGGCTGTCCGCCAGGTGATCGCCCGGGGCCAGCCGTAGCAGCCCATAAGTTACATAATCTGCGAACCATTTGAACATATCATTTCAACCCTCGTTGATATGATAACAACACGCATTATGCACTGTCAACACAGAAAAAGCGGCTTTACCTTATCTGTGGACATTGGGGCAATATTTTCCTGCGGCACGGATGCTTTAACCTTCTTATGGCCTTTCTTTCGATCTGGCAGATGCGTTCACGGCTAACGCCAAAAAGGTCGCCAATTTGCTGGAGGGTTTGGGTGGCTCCCGCCACCTCCACCATTATTTCATTTCGAACTTTTTCTGGCGCGTTTTTTGGATTTTCCTGGGCGATGGTTGCTTACGTTAATTCAAATATTGTTGGCCGAAAAAGGTTGTAATAAGGCGGGGTAAATTTTATTTGTTGCAATTGTTGCGCGCTCAGCGGCGGCCAAACATTGGTTTCAAGGTTATGGCAGAGGTGGTATGGATAACGGGTTATGTCGCCTTTAGCAAAACCGTAAAGTAAATCACCATAAAGAAACCTTCGACCATCTCGGGTTTCAGCAAATCTCAACTCCAGTTCGTCAAATTGTTTTACGCCGTTAAGCGATAAAAGCTGGACCATTTGGTAAGTAGTAAGATCACTAGGGGACAACCTGCCGGCTTGCGGTTCCCCGTTGAGCGTGGCCTTTATGCCTCGTATGGCTTGGCGTACGCTATCAATATCAAGAAAATCCGGGGGTGCTCCGCTGTCTCCAAACAACCCAGCAACCGCTTGCGGCATTGGAAGAGCTTTATCTAAGGGGCTGACCAAAACAAACCCATGATTGATGTTTACAAGAAAGACAGACGTTTAAGCTGGAGGAAGTTGCGATGCGGCACAATGCTGGGTCAATTCAAGCGGGAAAACTCGGCTAGGCGGCATTAGATTTTCGGCGGCAACTACCGTAAGCTTTGCCCTTTGGGCATTTTGCATAATTCTACTTACCTCAATTTCATTATCTAAATAATTCAGCACCCAGCATTTTCTGTAAGCTTTTTTTCCGAGAATTGTTATCATAATAGCTACCAATATTTTCCTTTGTGTTGGAGATGATCCTGCCTACTCAGAAAATTATCGTCAATTTCCCGCAAAAATATCAAATATTTTCTATTTTTTCTCGGGGGAATAAGCTCCGGTTTGCCGGAGCGTTAAGGGGGTGAAACCCCCTTAAAAAGCGAGCTCTGCTCCGTCAGAGCGAGCGAGTGAGAATCCCAGGTCTCGGAGGGCGACATTACGCATAAGCAAAGCTGCTTTCAGCTCCGCTATGCTCATACACATAATTGTAGACCTCTACCCCTCTTAACTGACAATCTTCTTCAGAATAAGAAGGTTCGGGCAATTTTTCATACAATAAATCAGAAATAGTTGTTTTTACCCCGGCACGATTGGTTTCAAAATCTCTCCAATGCGGAACCAAAAGGGGCTTAAGATTTACCAGCAGCTCATGTGTCGTGCCTTTTATGCACGCAACCTCTTCCGGATTCAATTTTTCCTTTAAAAGCAGGTCAAATATGGCCAATTCTTCCTCGCTCATGTTTTCTTTCGCGGCGCGCTGGTCTTCAATACTCAAATCTTTTGCTAGTTCCATCAATTCATCGAAGAGTTTATCAATATCATGTGCCCCGCTGTTATATTCCAGCAACAAAGAAACCAGCCTCTCCATAAACCGGGCGCGTTTTTTATTCCACTTTACCATCTCTGCAATTTTGTCCTCCAGCTCGGCACATAGACTGGCCATCTGCATGTTTTTATTTTCTATACCGGCAAAAAAATCACGGAGCGCATTAGCATCAAGCAGGCTTAAGTCTTTAATCTTTTTATGTTGTGGGATAACATATTCACCGGCCTGGATAGATTTATCCAGCAAATCTTCCAAGTCTTTTTTCACCTGCGAAACGTCAACACTCCTGGCGCCCACATCACGCAGGCGAGACGCCAAGACACGAATCGCCGTTACTTCCTTGTAATAGTCTTCGGCATTTGGGTCAGGCAAAACCGAACGATAAGCGCTTTGCAGGTCGCTGGCCAGGTTAAGAAACTGCTTCTTTTTATTCTCGTCGCCAATAATACTATTGGCACATTTCTCCAAAAGCAGTAATTTTTGTTCGCTGGGTGCGGCCAATAAAGCGTCGAGCTCAACTTGCTCTGCACGCATAAACTCTTTAGCTTTTTGCAACGCTTTTTTTAGATCCGAAAGCAACTCGTCTTTACTGCGGATGATTTCATCGTCATCAGTACCACTCGCCGCATACAAAGCCAGCGCGCGTTCAATGTTTTTAAAGACGCCAATATAATCCACGATCAAGCCGTTTTTCTTCCCCTCATCTGCAACGCGGTTAGCACGGGCAATGGTTTGCATCAGAGTATGATTTTTTAGCGGCTTGTCTAAATAAAGCGTGGAAAGATTGGGCACATCAAAGCCCGTCATCCACATGGCACAGACAAAAATTATTCTTAAATTACTATCTGCTTCCTTGAATTCATCTTCAAGTGAAATAATCCTGCCGTCTTTGGAGGTTTGTTTAAGTATTCTTTCGCGAATTGGCCGCACATCAATTTCGTATTGTTCCATATTGGCAATTTCATTTTGGTTATCGCCCAAACTCACCATCACCGCCATATCAACATTTTCGTGCTGTTCCAGCTTGGCAAGTATTTTTTCCTGTTCGCGCTCATCCGCAGTGCGAGAGATATCCATCCGTAGTTTAGCAATATAACGCGCCCATTCTTTCTTTACCTTATCGTACATCCGAAAAGTAGTTTTTTTATCGATAGAAACCACCATCGCCTTACCGTTATACCCTCTCCCCACAAAGTGCTCCACAATATCCCGGGCAATCAGATTAAGCCGATCTTCGCGGGTAACAATTTCATAAAAAGCAGAATATTCCCTCTCCAGTTTTTCCTCTTCATCCTCATCAAGATCGTATCTGTCCATCAGTTGCCCCAGTTGTTCTTCGAGGTTTTCGTTCACGTTTTTTAATCTGGGTACACGGTTTTCATAAAAGAGTGGTACGGTCGAGCCATCGGCCACCGACTGGCCAAAATTGTAAACCGAAACATACTCGCCAAAGGTTTTGATGGTTTCGGGCTCGTCGGTTGACATTAAGGGCGTCCCGGTAAAGCCAAGGAATGATGCGTTGGGAAGCGCCTTGCGCATGTTGAGTGCCATCTGGTCGTACTGAGAGCGGTGCGCTTCGTCGGTCATAACAATAATGCTATCGCGCTTGGAAATTGGGCCGGAAATGTCCTGAAACTTTTGGATAGTAGTAAAAATCTGGCGATGATCCTGCGCCAGCAATTCGTGCAGGTGAGCAATGCTTTCGGCGTGAACCTCTTTTTCATATACCGCGCCAACATTGGCAAAATTGTCATACGCCTGCCCGTCTAATTGCGATCTATCGGTGACAATAACAAAAGTAAAATTACCTTTCAGCTTGCGCAAAACTTTTTGCGAAAGCCAAACCATGGAATATGACTTCCCCGACCCTTGCGTGTGCCAAAAAACGCCCAGCTTCCCTGCTTTATCCTGGCGATGGACAACATTATCAAACGCACGATTAACCCCATAATATTGAAAATAGCGCGGCAATATCTTTTTAACCGAACCTCGCGATGCATCAAAGAGGACAAAGTTTTCAAATATATCCAGCAAGCGCGCCTTGTCACAAATTCCACGTATCATCGTCGCCAAGTCGGTTTTGGGTTGGTCAGCTTCGCCTTCGGCCTTTTTCCATTCGTTAAAAAACTCATACGGCGCAGTCAGCGAGCCAAACTTGTTTTCAATACCGTTGGAAATAATAATTCCTAAGTTGTACCAAAAAAGCTTAGGGATGGTGTCTTTATAATCACGGATATTATCGCGGTGGGCATCTACTAAACTCTTGTGCGACGCTTTCAGCTCTAAAAGCACCAGCGGAATACCATTAACAAACAACACAATATCCGGCCGCCGCGTATACATTTCCCCCACAATCCAAAGCTGGGAAACGGCCAAGAAATGATTATTGGATGAGGTATCAAAATCGATAAAACGTATCAGCTCGGGGGTGGCGGTGCCATCGGGATGAGAAACAATCATACTGGCGCCATCACGCAAAAGGCGGTAAACATCTTGATTAGCATCCACCAGGCTTAATTGCGAGCGGTCGCGGGTAAGCGACGCCATAGCCAGCGTGAGGGCTTCTTCTGATATGCCGGGATTGAGTTTTTTGAGTGCCGGCAAAAGAAACTTTTCGAGCACTACCTCGCCCTGATTCTCACGGCCAAGCAATAAATCATTTTCATCGGTATAGGCATCAATATGGCAGGCGGGATCGGCCCATACCTGTTTGATGAGGCTGATGACGGAATTCTCAACCAAATTAGATTCGTTAAATGGGTTCATATTATTTAATCAGGCTTCACCTTACTTATAAATCCCTCAAGCGATGCAAGCTCGGCGGCTAGATTGGCGCTCTTGGGCACCGCCGGATTCATGCCAACCGCCATGTCGTGAAGCCACTTTGATGACTCGCTCATGCCGTCAGTTATTTCCTTGATCAAAGCCGGGTTAACCTCAACCTTAGGAAGCTTGAGGGTCATCACGCCCTTATTGAATCGCTGAACAACACCCTTGAACAATCGTTCTTCGACAGCTCGTTCCCAAGCCTCCCGCAAAAGCATGTACCAGAGTTTGACCATTTTCCGATACTCATCTGAGTCACCAGTCTCGGCTTTCTTCAAAGCTCCAAGCTCATTCTTCAGGTAACCGACTTTTTTGCCGACATTCAATGCTATCCAAGGAAGCTCTGGCTTAATAAGCCCAACATTATCTCCAATACGTCTCATTGATAAAGATCTATGCTCAAGCGATTCGGCATCAGCATAGAACTGCAGATCGAGGAGAAAAACAATATCGTGAGTGAGTACGATCACTTGGCGTTCTTTCGCTTCTTCAACCAATCTTTTTGCTATGACAGTTTTTCGTAGATGGTCGAGAGAACAGACTGGGTCATCAAATATAATGCCCGAATTTGTTTTGTCGAGCATGGCTTCCGTAAGAAAATCTGCCAAGGCACTGACTGTCTGCTCGCCCTCACTCAATATTTCGCTCGGACTATAGCCACGAGCAAATCCAAGCTCTAACTCCTTATGCGTCTCCGCATCATGGCCATGAGACTTAACCTTAAGTCCGAAATTACAGTCCAACTTCTCAGTTTCCCTATTAAATATCTCAATGTATCTGGAAATTACCATCTCCTCCATAATCTCGGTCTTCTTTCTTGTAGTATTCCCTCTGATCGTAGGAAACTGAATTTTACTAACAAGATTTTGCCATCGCAACCAGGCAACATAATCAATAATCTTTGTGAGGATATTGGATGCTTGCTGCTTATGCATCAAATAAGCTATCGCCTCATTGAGAGACTTAATTTCCGAAATTGGATCGGATAGCTTTGCCACAATATCATTTTTCTGCTTTACAAGGGTAGTTATCGGGTCCAGGTTAATTTTTGCGACGACAAAAACTACCTCGTGTTCGTTTTTTACATTCTTGATCCATTCAATAAGCTGAGTAAAGAGCGCAATAAATCCATCCTGTATTTTTGTAAGTGACGGCCCCGCATCTCTCTTGAGTATTTTTACGGCAACCTCAGTGTCGGAAAATACCGGCCAGCTACAGCTCACCCTTTCAAGCTCAGCCAGCGATGCTGATAGTGTTTGCCTTGCAGTTGCAAGCTCCTCCTCGGCTGTACTCTTAAGAAATTTCCAATACTCATCAAAAAGCACCTTTTCTTTCTTGGCAAGACCTTGTCGACACAACAAACAATGTTCGAGGACAGCACCTTCCTTCGAAACAGTTTCTTTCTCATAAAGCTTTTGAGCGGCCGTAATCAAAGCCTTCCACTCCAAACTACCAATGTGATTAAAGTCAGAAAATGCAAAGTTTTTCACGCTCAATTTGTCAGCAATTTTCTTTTTCTCATTGATTGCACATATCTGCGCATTGATCTCCTCGGCTTTGGCTACAGACAAAGTGACACCCATAGTCAAGAGTGTGGTTTTGAACGTATTTAGGACATTACACTCATCAGCCAGTTCCTTTTTGCGCTCGGAAACATCCTGCTTCTGCTTTTCTAAAAGAACAGTTGTTTTCTGGGTCAATAATTCTTTATCGATAACAGTAAATTTCAGGGCATCATTTATCTGCTCGTCCGTGGTCAAGTGGGAAAGAGAAGCAAGAAATTCGGTCACGCTTGAGGTGCCTATAAAAACGCCTTCTGTAGGGTTCGCGCTAGCTCTTGCCTTGCTCTCTTCTTGTAACTTTGTTTCGAGAGCAGAGATGCTCTTAAAAACCTCATCAAATATCTGTATTTTTGATGGAACAAAGTCAACTTTATTTTCGCTATTTAAATGGATCAAAGCACATTCATGATCAAATACCGAAAAAGACTTGAGTGCGGCATCTATGTCGCCAACTGTGTAGTTAATTTCCCTTGAACCGAATGTACCTGACACATGCAATGTGGCTTTTGCTTTTGTGATACCCGAAGATGCATCCGTTCTTGCATTTGGCAAGAGTTTCCTAGGCTTTCGTGAATTACACGCATTGCTTAAGAGGCGTCCGATGCCTGATTTTCCTGATCCATTGTCACCGTATATTATCGTGAGCTTTTTACAAAACTCTATGATACAGCTATCATCAATAGCATTTACATTCCTGAGTTTTTCAATTTTATCGAGAGTTACCTTATTCTTTGGTTTCTCAGCTCCCTCTAGGTTTAAAGCCTGAAATGCGATAACCGTTCTATCGGGAGCTTCCTTAATAACATTAAAGTCCTCTAAAATATACTGATAGCATTTATTGATATCTGCATCGCTAAGGGCCTCCTTTGTTAAGTGTAGTTGCCACAAATACTGTTCCCAATACATCTTGCCCTCAAGCCATTCCTTAAGGCTATCTACCTTTGGATTTTTTGATTTTTCAACAGCCTCTTTGTTTATGTGCAACATTTCAACTCCCTTTTCCCTGTAACCAGCAGAGGAATTAAAAGATCGCGGGTCTTTTCTAGAATTCTAATTTCCCCCCGCATCTTAGAAATCATTTCGAAGATCGGGGAAATTACTTTGTTATACACAATTAATTCCTTTATATCCGGGAATAGTATTAAAACCGAAGCCAAGACAGACAAACTCACATTTGCTTGAGCTGTTTGTACGACCCTCCCTTTACATAAATTCAAGAAATCTAATGATGAAATAACCTGATAAAGATATAATCCATATTCTTCTTCCTTTGATCTTATTATGGCAAGGGCTTGATTTGTATTTGCAGGTAGAAGTTTTGGAGTAATAAGAGTTGTTCTGCCAATCGCTCCAGCAATTGAAAAAAGCACATCCCCAGACTGCAGCTGAGACCTACTCAACAAATCATGGGTATCTTGATCAATTTTTGCCAGTTTGTCCTCCATGATTTCGCCATTATCACCAACAGATTCAATTTTAATAAAATTAATCCCCTTTTCAACAAAACTCTTTTTCATGGTTGTCGGAGTAGTCCCTTTTGTTATTACACTTGTTATGTCCCCCAACCTCCTCACCTCCCACCCCTCAGGTATCTTCCCATATTGAGTCCCACTTTCCACCATTTTAACTTTTTCGTGCCCTGGAAATTTAAACTTAACAAACCACTCGGTATAAAGCCGCTGGGCCATTTCTTCCAAAATCTTGATCCGCTTTTCGTTGTTTTCGATCAGGTCGTCGTAGGCGGAAAGGACGGAGGCGATGCGGGATTGGGACTTAATTTCTGGCAGCTTTAATTCAAGGTTTTCTAAATCACTTTTTGTTAGCGCCTCACGAGTCGCCCCCGTTGTCGCTAATCCCAAAAGAGCACGCTTATATAAGGGGCTCACTAAAACATATTTTAGATATTTGCCATCAAGCTGTTTTCGATCTGCCCTAATAATTGCAACATGCTGATTAACTCGCGCAGGTACCAGGCTGTCAGGAACAGAAGTACACCTACAAACCGATGCGCCTGTGATATTCAACAAGACGTCATCTTTCTCAACGGTTACATTTGACAACCGCCTTGCCTGCTCATCATTTATAAAGGCAAGATCCGCATAACTAAATTGCAAGTCATAGATGTTTAAGCTTCTTATTAAAGGAATCCCTTCGTCCAAATATGCACTTTGTCCTCCACGGGGAGTAGCCCCACTCCCAATTTTTGTGGTTACTTCTTTCAATTTATTACTCATCCAAGTATTTTGCATTAGTAATTTATCCCCACACTACGCTGCAGCCTTAACATATTTCTCCCCAATAATAAAGGTAGCTGCTTGCTCTGACTGATTACCCAAAATCAAATCAACCAATCCATTTAAACATGCTATCGCCCTAACCTTTTCAATTAATAAATTAATCAGTAGGGCCTTAGTAGCTTCAAGAGGAAAATACTTATGGAGATTATCAATAGATGTCTTTTTCTCTATATCAGAATGATACTCATATGCATTTAGCCATTTATGCAGAAATTCATCGGAAATAATTTTCTGATTGTCGTTTGTCCCTTCCCCAGAAATCATCATTGTTACCTGCATAACACTAGCAGCCGCTACACCCGACCATGTTTCTCGAGCTTCTTTTAGCAGCCCCCTTATTTGAAGATTTTGAATATTTCTCGAAAGCAGATTTGTTATTTCATAGAAATTAGTTATTTCTCCCTGCAAAATAAAGGGGCGCAGGCGATGTAATAAAGATGAAACATCATCATCTTTTGGAAGCTCAACTTGAACTCTTAATCCCTCACCTTTACGCCAATTTATTTGCGTTTTTAGGTTGAGTCCTCTTGCAAAAAGTTCTAAGCCAAAAAGCATTATCGCCTTTTCATGAAAAGCAGATAATTGAGAATAATCTTCTTCCGAAAAGGCCAACGTAACAGTTTCATTTATCCCCAATTCATTATTTGAAATTACCAGCTTTTTATTGATCATTTCTTCCCAATTCTCACCCTCTCCTTGCCATGTTACTATTTGAACAAATCTTCCAGCTCGCAAGCCTGCCGTCTTTCTTGGCGTTTCCGAATTATGATGAAATCGTGTTAATTCTGAAACGCTGTCATTGTTGATCTGTTCCCCTTCCTCTCTTTTTCTCAATCTCAAAAAGTTTTTTTGCCTCACGACCAAAATCGGAGCTGTATTTTTACCTTCAGCGGCAGTATGTTCCAAAATGGAACTAACTGAATTTTCGCTTAATTCCCCACTTTCAAAGATATTCTTGTCTCACCTGCCAGATTACTGGGTCGGTTGACTGGGTCGCCGACTGGGTCGGCAGCTCTGGTAGCTATAAAATCTTTTCCCAGTCCTCTACAATCTTCTTCTCCAACTTATGCGCTTCATGGGTAAGCGAGGTAAACTCACCCATCAGCTCTTTCATGCGCTTGTCAAAATCAACATCGCTGATTTCTTTTTCAACAATTTCAACGTAGCGCCCGGGATTAAGGGAATAGTCATTGGCGCGGACTTCATCCAAGGTTGCAACTTTGCAACGGCCTTTGATATCGGCGTACTTACCCGCTTTTTCTTCCTCCCGATAACGCCGCACAATACCGGCAATTTCCTGAATTTGCTCATCGGTCCAGGTACTGTGGGCACGGTCAATTTCGGTATAAATATCTTGCGCGTTAATAAAAAGAATTTTCTTTTGCCGCTTGGTGCCGGCCTTGCGCTTATCAAAAAACCAAAGGGTACAGGAGAGCGTCGCATTGAGGAACATATTGGTCCCCACCGATAAAATTACATCAACCAGCCCATCATCGATCATCTTTTTGCGAATTTCTTTTTCGGCATTGCCGGCATCGGTTGCAGAGTTAGCCATAACAAAGCCAGCCCTCCCCTGCGGGTTAAGCGCGCTGGCAAATATCTGCATCCAAAGATAATTGGCGTTACTAATTTCTTGTTTGCCCGTCAGCGGTAAACCCAAATAGTAGCGCGGATCCCCTTGAAGACGGGCGGGATCAATTACCAGCTGTTGGTTTTTATCTTTTCCCTTAACATTAAAAGGAGGATTGGCCAGCACAAAATCAAACTTGCCCACACTTTGAAAAAAGTCGTCATAATATGAATTAACTTCGGCAATTTTGCCAGACAGGCCGTGAATTGCCAGGTTCATCTTTGCAATGCGGACATTGGTTTCGCCTTTTTCCTGACCGTAGAGCGCAACTTCATTCATTACCTGCGTTTTGTTCTTGGTATGTGCCTCCACAAAATGCGCCGATTGCACAAACATCCCGCCACTGCCACAGGCCGGGTCAAAAATCTTTCCATGATACGGCTCAATAATTTCTACCAAAAGCTTAACAATCGGCTGTGCGGTAAAAAACTCGCCACCCTTGGCTCCCTCGGCACGCGCAAATTCGCCCAGAAAATATTCATAAATCTCACCAAAAGCGTCACCTTCAATATCATCGGGAATTTGATTAAAATTCTTAAGAAGGGTAATTAATATCCGATTATTTTCATCCGCTTTTTTTGAGAGAGAAGTAAAGTCTTGCGGCAAAACCCCAGCCAAATCGGTATTATCTGCTTCAATCGCCCGCATCGCGTCATTAATTGCTTTGCCAAGATTTTCCCCTTCTGCAAGATTCATTAAATATGAATAAGCGGCAATCTCTGGCAGATAAAGCACCCCTTTAGACTTATAGTGATCGGACGTAAGCGGTGACTGACGCCGTACACTTTTTGCTTGTGCCCTTTCTTGTTCCATTTCCACCTTTGCTCGTTTGAAACGAACATCGGCAAATTTAAGAAAAATCAGGCCAAGGATCGGCTCGGAAATTTCATTTAGCTTTAATCCGCTGTTAGCTCGCAGCTGAATCGCTGCCGACCAGAGCCGTTCGTGTAGTTGTTTCCGACTGGTTATTGCCATTTATTTGTTTCGCCTTTCACTTACCTATTTCACCGCCACATACGCACCAATGACAACGGCTGCAGCAGTAATCACTTTTTGCGCCCTCGCCTCTTCGGTGGATTTGGCGGACAAAAATATGGAGATGGGGTTTTGCATCATGTATTACACTCCCCAAAAAAACTGTCTTGTGTGCCACTTTTGGCGATAATTGGCACGCAAAATAGTTTGTGTGCCATTAAATATATCAAAATGATATACCAACACTATACCAAGCCCCGATTATCCAACAATTCCCATTAATTTCTTAAAAACCAGCATCTCGGGCCTTCGACCGCTGCTGGGATAAAGAGTAAAAACGATTTTTTCATCCTTAAGCTGCTTAAGCAAACGCAAAGCGCTTCGTCTAGGAATTTTGGAGCGCTGGACAAAACTGGTGCTACTAAAAATCGGCCCGGCAAAAAGCGTATCCAAAACCCTGATGACATACTGGGAATGGGTAACTTCCGCCAATTTTTCTTTCTTTTGCTCATATAAGCCAAGAATCCCCTTTGCCTTTTGGCAGTTAACTTTGGCCTGGTTAATAATGGCCCCAAGGAAAAACTCAATCCACTTTTCCCATTGGCTACCTTTCGTTACATCATTTAATCTGGCATAATATTCTTCCCGGTGTGCTTCTAGATATTCACTGATATAAAACATCGGCAGGTTTAAGATTTTTTTCTCGAATAGGAATAACGGAATCAATATCCTACCCAAACGACCATTCCCATCCAGAAACGGGTGAATGATTTCAAATTGCGCATGCAGGATGGCAAGCTGAACCAATGGGTCTTTTTCGTCAAAATGGATATACTTTTCAAAGTTTGACAAATATTCCATTAAAAACATGGGGGAAGGCGGGACATAAGTTGCCTCTTCCATCTTTGCGCCGGGCGTCCCTATCCAATTTTGCACAACCCTAAACCGACCACGACCCTTATCTCTGCCCCGGACACTATCCAGCAATATCTCATGAATATGCTTAACCAGATTTAAAGTAATTGGTTTGCTATCCAGCCAGTTGACAGCAAATTTCATCGCATTTCGATAGTTTAATATTTCCTTGATATCATTGAATTTTTCGTTGTTTTTGTCCGGAGCCGCTTCAAACGCCAAAACTTCTTCAAGAGAAGCTTGCGTCCCTTCAATTTTTGAAGAAACCACCGCTTCTTTGGTAGTCAACGGAGACAACATGACGCTTGGATTTATTATTCCCTGCAAAATTCCGTCATATCTTGCCAGTTCCGCATTGGCACGACCAATAAGATTAATAAACTCAACCCAATTGAGCGATTGCAAAGGCAAAGACTGTGGGACAAATGGTTCTTTCATTTTTTTCTACCTTATAAACAAATCAAATCATGGATTATTGATTCAGTAAAAATCAGCTCATTTTAACATCGTTCATCAGCAAGTTCATCTACCCTCTCCCAAAAAGCCAACTTCACCCAACCTGTCTGGAATTATAGCGCAAAATGGGCCTCAATTGGCCCCCTCCAAAAAAATCCTCCCCCTTTCCTGCAATCTAACGCAAATTATATCGATATATTCCTGGAAGGAATCAATCTTATGTTCGACGTAAGAAAAGTTATACAGCTTGTACCACGGGTACTCGGCCCAGAAATGGCTGGCAGGTTACAGCTGAGGGCAGATCATCTGCGCTACCACCTCCAAAACCCGGAATTATTTCCGGCACACATGCTGCGGGAAGCTAGATTAGCTGCTGTTGGGGTTAGCCCTTTGGATACTACCACCAGCCCGCAAAAAGTTGCCATGCTGGCGGGCCGGCCTTATGATGCCCAGGATCCCGATTTATTGCGGGCCTGCGACTGGGCCGAATCTCTTTGCACCATGTTCAATCGATCAAGCGTGACCGATCCCGCCTTTAGGTTTAGCGTTCTGCAAAAATTATTTGGAAAAGTTGGCGAAGGGACCGTGGTTGAGCCACCATTTCACTGCCCTTATGGTAGAAATATCCGGACCGGACGCAGGGTCTATTTTAATTATGGGTGCGTGATATTAGATCGCAATTTGGTTGTTATTGGTGATGAAGTAAAATTTGGCCCCGGAGTTTTAATCTCAACCGTAAATCATCCACTGCTTCCTGGGCCGCGTAATAAAGAGGGCATTGAGTATGCACTGCCGATTGTTATTGAAGATGGTGTTTGGATCGGAATGGGGGCGCGCATTTTACCGGGCGTAAAAAGAATTGGTCGGGACTCAATCGTTGCCGCCGGAGCAGTTGTGATAGAAGAGGTTCCTCCAAGTGTGGTCGTAGGTGGAGTTCCCGCTAGAGTTTTGGGCACGGTTGAAGAACTGGCCGCAAGATCAAGGACCAGCCCCAGATAAGTAGATAAAATCTTGACCGCCCGCTATACTATGCTGCAGAAAAAGGTCGTACACCACCTTCGCCACGCTGATATCTTGAATCGCCAGGCCGGTTGAATCAAAAACCGTAATTTCATGCGCTTTTTCCCTGCCGGCTTTTTTGCCCGCCACCACCTCCCCCAATTCCGCATATATATTTTCCTGTCGGATAATCCCTTTAGCCAGCGGGACATTAATCTCCCCGCTGTGGCTGGCCTGGGCCCAGGTATCAACCACAATTTTGGCGCTTTTTAAAATTTCCGGATCCAGCTCTTCTTTTCCGGCGGCATCCGCGCCAATCGCATTGATGTGCGTGCCGGGTTTTATCCATTTTTTAGCCACAATGGGACTGCGCGACGGAGTAACCGTGCAAACAATATCCGCATCGACGGCTTCTTTTATTGTTGCTACCGCTTCAATCGGTAATTTTATAGCCGTGGACATTTTCGCGGCAAATCTTTTACTGGATTCAAAATCCAAACTTGCAACTTTTACTTTTTCAATTTTAAACAGGCATTGCAGAGCTAAAAGCTGGGTTTCGGCCTGGGCGCCGGCACCCACCAATCCGATAATTTTTGAATCTTTACGCGCCAGATATTTTGCGGCAATTCCGCCGGCCGCACCAGTTCGCAAATTAGTAATATAAGTGCCGTCCATCACGGCCAGCAATGCGCCGGTTTGGGGATCGTTCAAAATAATTGTCGCCATGACGGTGGGCAGGCCCTTAGCTGGATTTTGGGGATGGACATTTACAATTTTGGTCCCTGCAATATCAAGATCTTCCAGATAAGCCGGCATAATGCGCAAATCGCCGGAGTATTTTTTGAAATCGAGGTAAAGCTTGGCTGGCATCTGGGTTTTGCCCTGGGCATAAGCCACAAACGCGGCCTCAACCGCTTTTAGCACCGCGGGCATATCGATAAATGATTTAACTTCATCTTGCGATAAATACAAAACTGGCATTTGCAGGTTCACGCTAATGTTCCGTTTCTCGAGCTACTATCTGCTCAACTGCTTTTTGCAATAATTGTTTATCCGGCAGTGACAAACGATATTTTGAAGCAAATAATCGATTCGAGATTCCGCCTAACGCATATTCAACCAGGATATGATCTTTTTTTGCTCCCAGGACGATCCCGATGGGCTCATTGTCATCATTAGCCATTTCTTCTTTTTTAAAGTAGTTCAAATACATATTCATTTGACCAATGTCTTGGTGGGCTATCTTGCCAAGCTTAAGGTCAATCAATACAAAACATTTTAGTATCCGGTGATAAAAAACCAGATCAACATAAAAATGCTTGTTGTTTAAGGTAATGCGAAATTGCCGTGCCACAAACGAAAAACCTTTGCCCAGCTCCAGTAAAAAGGCCTGCATATTATCTATAACTTTTTGCTCAATTTCTTTTTCGCTTAGCTGGTGTTTTTCCGGAATACCCAAAAACTCTAGTACATACGGATCTTTTATTGCGTCCGGCGCTTTGGCAATAACCTGGCCTTTCTCGGCAAGTTTCAATATCCCCTTTTTATCTCGACTTAATGCCAAACGCTCAAAAAGCACGGAATCAATTTGCCTTTCCAGCTCCCTGACGCTCCAATGGTTAGCCATGCACTCTTTCTCATAAAACATGCGAGAAAGATCATCGGAAAGTCCAAGCAAGGCAACATAATGGCTCCAGCTCAATTGGTCAGACAGTGTCTGACTTTTTGGGTATTTTAAATACAGCAAGCGCATGTAAATCACATTACTGCGACTAAACCCTTTTCCGTAACGGTGTTTTAAATCTGCCGCCATTTGGTCAAGCAACTTAGTCCCATATTCGGCTTTTACTTTGTTCTGCTGCTCATAAACCACAATGTGCCTGCCAATTTCCCAATACGTTTTCACCAAGAGGGTATTGATTTGCCTAAATGCTTCCAGCTTCGATTGCTGCAGGAGAATTCCAATGGCATCCAGTAGGTCTTGATATTTTTTTCGTGCAGGCAATTTTCGATTCGCGACAATCTCCTTTACCATTTATGCCCACCTCCTTCTGCTCATTATTCTATTTTTGTAATCATATTATACCGCAATTCCAAATTGCAATATTTTATTATTACGTTATACTTCATAACATGTTTAAACTAAACAAAATTCAGCTTGGGATCATATTTGGGACTATCGTCGGTTTAATCGACATTACACCAATGCTGATCCAAAAACTACCCGCCTGGTCCAACTTTTCCGCTTTTGCCATGTGGGTCGTGGTTGGGCTGATGACCGCAACCACCACCCTACCGCTGACCGGCGCCCTCAAAGGCATTATAATTGCCTATTTAATTTTTCTGCCAACCGGAATTTTAATCGCCCAAGCCGAGCCTTTATCCCTCATCCCCATTTGCACAATGACTTTGATGTTGGGCATTTTACTGGGGTATTTTATCGAAAAGCTTACTGATTAAAAGAAAGGACCAACCATGTTCAGAGAAAAAATTAAGGTTTTGGATTGCACCATCCGCGACGGAGGATTAATTAACAACCATGCTTTTGACGACCGGTTTGTGCGCGAGGTGTATAAAGCGCTTTCCGCCGCCGGGGTCGACTACATGGAAATCGGTTACAAAAACTCAAAAAAACTGTTCGCCGGCCAGGAATTTGGCAAATGGAAATTTTGCGACGATGAGGACATTAAGAAAATCATTGACGGCGTCCCTTCCAAAACCAAACTTTCGGTCATGGTGGATGTGGGCCGCGTTGACGTTGACGACATCAAACCCAAAAAAAACAGCCCGGTCGACATGATCCGCGTGGCCTGCTACATTAAAGAAATCGACAAGGCAATTTTTCTCATCAACAATTTTGCCGAAAAGGGCTACGAAACCACCGTCAACATCATGGCCATTTCCAAGGCGCTCGACAACGAGCTGAATGAAGCCCTGCATCAATTAGAGGAAGAAAGCAAAGCTAAAGTCATTTATATCGTTGACAGCTTTGGCTCGCTTTACCAGGAAACCACCGAATTTCTCATCAAAAAAGCCAAAAGCATTTTAAAAACCAAAGAAGTGGGCATGCACGCCCACAACAACCAACAGCTGGCATTTGGCAATACCATTGAAGCCATTATCCATGACGCCAATTATGTGGACGGCACCATCTATGGCTTGGGGAGAGCCGCCGGCAACTGTCCGCTGGAGCTTTTGCTGGGTTTCCTGAAAAATCCCAAATACGATATCCGCCCCATCCTCGACGTTATTGCAAAAGAATTTATTCCTTTGCGCGAAAAACTGGAGTGGGGCTACGTTATCCCCTACGCAATTGCCGGTATGCTCAACGAGCATCCCAGAGCAGCCATGGCGCTACGCAACAGCCCGGAAAAAGACCATTATCGGGAGTTTTACGAAAAGGCCACCGCACGGGAAGAGCAGGCCTGACGCTATCGCTTTGGCAGCGTAAACGTAAACCGGCTGCCTTTCCCTAATTCCGACTCCGCCCAAATCCGGCCCCCGTGCAGCTCAACTAGCCCTTTGGTTATGGCCAAACCCAAGCCCGTGCCTTTGGTCCCCTGTCCCGGCGTGCGATGAAACTGTTGAAATTTAGAAAAAAGTTTTGGCATATTTTCTTCAGCAATACCAATCCCATTGTCCACCACACTAATTTCAATGCAATCCAGTCGATCAAAAACTTCAACGCCGATCCGGCCGCGGTCATTGGTAAACCTAACCGCATTCGAGAGCAAATTGATCAGTATTTCGTGCAATCGATCCGGATCCGCACTAACGGCAACCGGCGCGGCAGGAAACTTATCCACGCTTACTTCAATTTGCCGCTCTTTGGCTCTGATTTTCAGCTGATTGATCACATCCTGGATGATAGATAACAGGTCAACCGGTCCCAAGTTTAACGCCAAATGATGGCTTTCGATTTTTGAAATGTCTAAAATATCGTTAACCAGGCGGGTTAGGCGCTCAATGTTGCCCCGTGCAGAAGAAAGAATTTCTTTCTGCTGGTCATTCAACCCCCCCACAATCCCCTCCAGCACAATTACAATCCCCTCCTGAACAATCGTCAAAGGCGTGCGCAATTCGTGAGAAACCACCGACACAAATTCATTTTTCAGGTTGTCCAGGGCAATCAATTCCTGGTTTTGTTTTTCCAGCTGTACGGTGTTGGCCTGCAGTGCCTGGGTTTGCAGGTCAACTTCTTCTTCTAAATAGGTCTTAACGCCCGCCAGTTTGGTAACCGTAAGGTAAAAGAGCCGGGCACAAATAAAAGCAAACACCGCCCCCCACAGAAAAACCTGCGAAACCAAAATCGTGCAATCCAGCGGCCCCCTCCCCGTAATCAAAAAATATTCAAACCCCAAATATCCCAAAAGAAAAAAAACAATCAGGACAATCAACGCCAACCACCAAAAGGTGAAAAGACGGGTGCGGGCCAGAGTAAAAATCTGCAAAAAGATTTTAAAGGACCATAAAAAAACTAAAATCCCCGCCGCCACCGAAACCACACTTAACCCCCAGTAGAAACTGCCCATGCGTTTTGCTCCCGCCTTTACATTATTTTGGTCAAGCGCACACCTAACTGCCCCCGCCGACATTTATCATACACGCCTAAAGCCCCCAAAAACAATCCCATCCCCACAAAACCACAAATTATTCCGGCAAACTCTGCATTGCGTCCCGCCGCTACCCTGGGCCACACGGTTGCCCCCAACCAGTATCCAGCCAGCAACCCCAAAAGCGGGAAAATATAAACCAAAAATGAAAGCCAAATCACATTCTTTTCCGGAATAAAAACCTCCACCCGGTCCCCCACCCGCGCGCCGACCAAATTTTGAGCTTCCACTGCCATCTTGCCCTCCCCCGCCAAAAATGTACAGGCCCGGCATTTATTACATGCACCAGAGCTTGCCATCTCAACCAGGGCCCGCTCCGAGCCCACCAATTTGGTAACCGTTCCAACTTCGCGCATATTTGTATTATTGTACCAGCTTCCTTATTTACATTCCCGTGCCTTTCCGCTAAACTTCTAACATGAAAAAAATCCTCGCGGGAGCACTAAAAATCATCAAAACCCTGCAAGGTGCTGGTTTTGAATGTACCTG
>Ga0265296_1001096_pt1 | contig 33405 bp, 34 predicted proteins | sample MunlanPumphouse1_FD_189073 | JGI IMG/M metagenome (GOLD analysis project Ga0265296, IMG submission 189073) | Groundwater microbial communities from a municipal landfill in Southern Ontario, Canada - Pumphouse #1 | ecosystem: Environmental > Aquatic > Deep subsurface > Groundwater | place...
ATCTCCTTTCACAATAAAAGTATAACATTGTTATACGTATATTGCAAGTAAAATTTTGACACGCGACATAAAAATAGCCCTGAATGCTTGCTACATTCAGGACTACTCTTATCTCTCATTATGGATTTTGAGAGATTTATTTGGCTCCCCCTGTATGACGCATTTCGCAACTGGTTATTTTCTGAGGAAGCAAAAATATTATTTGAATTAAAGAACGAACTGGCTGTTTTTGATCTATCCTATGGTACGAATTTAGAACTTGGTTCTATCCAGGATAATCTGAGTTGCTTTTAGAGAATTAGTAATTTTGCAGCTGGCATAAGCTTAGTTTTCTCTTCTATAAGCTTTCTTCAGATTATCAATAAGGTTAGAATTAACTTTGTATCCCAACAACTCTGCTTTATGCACATCCTCCTCGGCTCTATGATATTCCCCTTTATAATAATAAGTTAACCCACGGTTATTATAGGCTTGAGAATTGTTAGGATTGATTGCAATGGCCTTTGTGCAGTCAGAAATAGCTTGGTCATAATTTGCTTTTTCACAATATACTCCTCCCCTGGAGCTATAGGCTAAATCATAATTAGGATTGATTTCAATGGCTTTGCTTAAATCAGAGATGGCTTGATCATAGTTTCTTTGATAAAAGTATGCAACGCCTCGATTAAGATAAGCCGTTTCAAAATTAGGGTTGATTGCAATGGCCTTTGTGCAGTCAGAAATAGCTTGGTCATAATTTGCTTTGTGTAAATAGGCATCTCCACGATTAGAATAGGCATCGGGTAAACTAGGGTCAATCTCAATTGCTTTTGTAAATTCAGAAATGGCCTGATCGTAATCACCTTTACCTAAATAGTCAACCCCGCGATTAAGCAGAATGGCATAGGCTACATTTTCTTTAGGTCCAGTTACGCCGATTTTGATATGATCAGAAATGTCGCGCTTTTCCTTTTCGCTATATTCCGTAGAAGGAGAAATCTCTTTTACTCCATCAATACTCTCAATTTCATCAAAGAAATATTGAAGCGGCACACCATGGGAGTCAATTGTTATGTATTTATCTGCCTTTTCAATTATTTTACCTTCTATTGACTGCCCAGACTTAAGGACAATGATTTCTGCATAGACAGAAGAAACACCCAAGAATACTCCTATTAATATAAATACCCTTATCTTAGTACTCCGGTGTCTCATCTCTTGCTCCTTTCTACAAATAAAAACTCCCTGCAATATATTCTAACACAGAAGGCTGGGACGTTAAGCCCCCCTCGTGGACGAGTTAGGTACTTATCATATAATTATTGCTTCGCTGATGTATTGATTCTTTCCAAGTCTTTTTTATAACTCAACCGATAGCCAAGAAAACAAAACATAATGATGAGAATCAAAGCAACAATAATACCTATTGCTTTAAAACGCCTAATTCCTAATACCATAACAGTTCCTTTCTCAAATAATTATTCATCAATAATTGCTCTCAAGCTTTCTCCGACTCCCTGGACGCTTTTATAATCTCCATTGGCCTTATATAAATCCAAAGCTTCTTTAAGAAAATGTTAGGCGTTCTATATAATTCCATCGCAGATGGTTAAGAAGTTAGATTCTCCAACGAAGATGAGTTTCATAGCGGGCTGATGGCAGAATGAGACGAAAAACTGACTAAAGCGTTGGCTGCTAATTCTTCTTTTACAAAAATTTCTATTTAAAGTGTAATTTTTTTAATAGTCTTTTTGCCATGCCAGGCTTAGGAAATGCTATTATCAAAAAATATCCTGACATATTGATAAACTGCACTACGGGGCAATCTTTTATATGCCTAAAATCAATTGAATTACCCTTCCTGTAATCGGCTATTAACAACTCAAAGTTAATATCTTCATTACTTTTCGCTTTGAGTATGGTGTTATCAATAACTATAAGATTATCATTACTTTTTATCTTTTTATATTCAGGTAAAGTCCTGAGTTCATTAGTGCCCCAAGTAACTAATTCATACAGACCTTTCCCTAAAGAAATTGGCTCAAGAAAACCTTTTTTTACCCTGCCTAATAATTCTTTATTATTTTCATAGAGCCGCTTTAACTCTTTATCGTTATCTACCCCTAAAATCTTAAAAGCATTTCCAGATTTAATAATTCTTGCGAGGAAGAAAAAGTTAGATTTATTCTTCAATACTATTTTTATTTCTTCACGTTTCATAATTAATTCCCTTCTTTGCTTAACTATACTTTAAACTTTAACCCTCTGCAACATATTTTGTTACAGAGGGTTAATAAAATTTACTCCCCCTGTATGACGCATTTCGCAACTGGTTAGATTCAGAAGAATCGGGGATATTCTTTACATTAAAGGATGTTTTAGCGGTTTCTTAGAGGCCAAGTGATTCCTTAAATTCTTCTAACTCTTTATCAATGCTACCTGCCTGCCCTATTAGCTTAGAATCTTCTAAATATTTCATCCAAGCTTCTTCGATATTATTACCTGTTGCACTGCTTCTGATATTCTCTTTTAATTTATATTGAAGCAAAACAAGAAAACCATGAACAATTATAGAAAGAATAATCAAAAAATTAACCCCAAACATATAAAAGAATCTCCAGAATTTCCAAGAAGGAAAAGATTTTATAAAAACAAAATCAAAAACAGTTATTATCACTGCCAAAAAAATTAGCATAAACTCCAAAGAATATATATTACGATGCATAATACGAAAGGTCGAATTAGAATGGCTAAGGAGTATGTTGTAATCTTGAATACTTTTATTCCCGAAGGTTTCCGATTCTACTATAACTCTTTTATCATCCATAACTGCTAGCTTTATTTTACATATTATATTCTTTATTTTATCTAAAAACTCCTTTTCATCAATGATATTAAGCAGGACTTCTTTATAGGCATACGCAGCCGAAGCAATAAGAACCAGCTCTATTGTATTGCAAAATAATAATACATTACTGAAATCAAAACCTTCTTCATAAAGACCAAATAGCTCTAAGTTAAGGTTACTATAAATATACATTCCCACATATAAAACAAGGAAAGGGGCGTTAAGGAGAGAACATCTAACCCATTTATTTTCTAGCACTATAAAAAATTGTCTTGTTTTTGAAAAGATTGAGTATGTGGAACGTGGCATTTAGCAGGGAATGGCGATGGGAGTTAACCCTGACTTGAGAACGTCGAAGAAAGAATTAAGAGCGGTAGTCCCTTTTGTATCACCAAAATTAATAACACCTTCAACAAGCCGATCTTTCTTTTTTTCATCAGAAAGTTCAAACCTATATCCCTTCTGATCTATGGTAAGAAAATTCGGCGCTTTATTCTCTAATGTTTTGTTTTTAAAATCAAATATCGTAACCTGTTGTGGAAACTGGGCTATTAAATTTTTCAAAACTCCTTCTTTATTACACTCCTTTATCACAATCACTTCTAACTTTCCTGTTCTGTTGTTTAAAAATTCGGCTATAAAAGGATGCAAATCTCTCCAGAAATCTTCAAAAAAACATTCTGATACAATTCTAATATTATTCTTAGCTTTTTTTATTAGATATTGTATTCCGATAAAAGCATGGGTCATAGTAGAATTGGGAATTGGAAAATCAATCTCATTATCGCAATTCTCTTTAATAATCTTCTCGTAGGCTTCGTAAGTCTTATCATTTTCAACCATACAACACCTCTTTTTAGACTTATTTATTTTGTTATGGTAACATTAATATTCTTTAGCAAAAAAATAGGCGCTTATATACATGCTCTTTTACTAATTAAAACAAAGCACATATTTGCGCCTCCTGCCGAAGTTATTCTTCTCTATCTATTTGCTGATTTCAGAAGCTTATTAATTTTATAACATAAGAAAACAAAAGTCAAGCATTTTCGGGTCTTTAATTATGATGCGGGCCTTTATTAATCTTCTCCTTGAAAGCTGTAACTATGCTATAATTTAGCATAGAAATAGGCTAAATTCACTAAAAATGTAATGAACGAGGTGTAAATAAATGGAACAAGAATTAGGGCCCACATACAGTCTGACAGATAGGTTGTATTTTGATGAATTTGCGATCTATAAACGCACTATATCTGCTAATTTTAGACACCCCCTCCTGAAGAAAGACGTTTGCCATAAATTTCATATTGGAACACTCGAACAACACAAAAATCCGGAAGAGTTTAAGAAACGGGTAAAGGACTTCGGCTTTAATATTGATAAAGGCGATAAAACGGAAGAGTTAAAATTGCTTAAAGTAATCCCTAAAGATAGGGAAAATTATTTCTTTTTTGAAATATTAGATGGCGATAAAAAACTCCCGCTATATTATGCGGCTATGTATGGTAGAGATTGCTTTGGCGACCCGTATTTTGAACCACCCAAGCCGGGGGATTTGCACTGGACGGATTATATAAAATCATGTCACGAGGAAATTTCGGGCTATATATATGACCAAGCCATTCATCCTTCTTGCATGTATGATCTATTCCAATTCTTTCATGATTTTGGCTTTTATATTTATGAATGGCTCGATAAAGAAAATCCTGAGTATATTTATGAGCCTCTTGATTCGAGATGGCTTGATGAATGTCGTAGAAAGTTTGGCAAAATAAAAGAACCAACGATGCGCAACTATGCTTTGGCTGTTGTGCAAAGCGTTTTTCAAAAAGCTTATCAAGACCATGCAATTATGCAGTGCCAATACTGCAATCGATATATTGATTATGTAAAGAATAAAAGATTCTGCTCGCTTAATTCTGAAAAAAGAGATTGCGGGAAAAAAGCCCGGAATAAACGCCACTATCAAAGAAACAAAGAAAGAATTATCCCTAAAGCTATCAGTGTCAATAAAGAACTCAGAGCTTTTTACAAAGAAAAAGGAATCAAGAAATAACTCCCCCCTACTGAAACTTATCTCCCAAAACCGCCTTTTCAGCATACTAAATTGTTCATTATAAGACGCCTGTTTTAGTAAATTTTCAACCAGCAAAGAATAGTTTATACTTACTCCGTAAGCTAAAATTACGGAGTATTTTTTTATGGCTGATTTTTCAACAACTGAACTCAAGAATACACTAACGGCGCACTTAATGAAGGCCGGGAAAATACCTACCGAACAAGAATTGGCCGACTCCGCAGGTGCCCTTTTATCCTTTTTTGAAATCTTAATTGAAGCAGATAAAAAGTTAATGAAAGACAATGAACTATCAAATCTCCGAAATCCAGATATTGCCGATTAAACCCCAAAATGGTTTAGTGGCATTTGCCACCTTCGTATTAAACGATAGCCTTTATCTTGGTTCAATAGCCATTATGACCCGCCCTCAAGGCGGTTATAGGCTCCTCTACCCTACCAAGAAAATAGGCGTAAGAAGCTTGAACATTTATCATCCTATTAACAGGGAATTTGCGGAGTTCATTGAAAAAGAAGTAATAATGAAATTTGAAGAGGTAATGAACAAAAATGATAGATACGATAGTGCTAACACTAAAACCTAATCATTTCTCTATTCTTGATCACAGCAGATTTAGTCCTTCCAGCATTGGATTATTTCAATCCCCTTATTATAAACTCGGAAACCGGAGTAATTTTAAATGTGTCCAGAACCCCACATCTGAAGAATTAAAAAATGGCATATACAAGCCTCGATTAACTATTACCCGGCGCATGGGCACCGGGGCCTTTATAACCACGTTGCGTATTGAATTTTCAGTCCCAAAATTGATATTCGGGAATAATTTTGACGAAGTTAGCGAAAATCAGTTTGAAGAAGTAATAACCCGGTTAAACAAAACTCTTTATAATATGGGCTTATTGATCTTCCCGCAGGTATTAAGAGACGCTCCAGTTTCTGCCGTTCACTACTCCAAGAATATACCCCTCACAGACTACTCAACGCCTTACCTTATCTTGAAAGAACTGTCAAAAATCAACCTTAACCTGCAATTAGATATGAACCAAACTGATTTTCGCAATGAGGGCCACAGCCTCAAGTTTAGGGCCAATTCCTATGAGATTAGCCTATATGACAAGAGAAAAGACTTACAGAAGGCTAAAACCAGCGAAAAACGGGCAGTTGAAAGGGATAATGAGATCCAACTCGAGCTATTTGAACAATGGAAGCCAAAACGCCCTTTCGAGGTTTTAAGGATGGAAATCCGGCTGAATCAAAGAGTAAAAATTAAACAAATTCTTAAAAAACTTAACATTGAAAGTGATTTAACCTTCTTTTCTCTCTTCAAACAAGCTACTGCTCAAGAAATCCTGTTATTTTACCTTGCGGAGTTAAAAGGTGCTTATGCGTTGTTAGCTTATCGGCCTGAATCAACAAAGGACTTTATAGCCGCCTTTTTGATCAACAACCCTAAAACAAAAATAAGGAAAATGCTTCAAATGCTGGCCCTCAAAACAGCTATTGAGGAAATGGGTATCCGGGAGTTCCGGGAAGCCACAAAACCTTATGGCAAGCATAACTGGGATAGACTTAAAAATGACCTTTCAACTTACAGCTTCCCGGAAGGATCGCTTGCGCCACTTAAAAATATACAACAGTCTTTGACCGAATTTAAACCACTCCGATTAAAAGATTTTGATAAAAGTATTTGTTGACTTAATAAAAACTTGCTATAAAATGCTATATATGAATGAAAAACTTATCCAAAAATTAGAAACCTTCCGTTTAGAAAACAAAATTACTCAAGAAGAGCTTGCTGATAAGCTCGGAGTCGCTTTCTCAACCGTTAATAGATGGTTTAATGGTAAAAATAATCCGAGCAAGATTCAACTGCATCAAATTAAAAAACTTCTTAATAAAACTAAAACAAAATAAAATGAATCATTCAGAAGAAAAAGATAATAAAATCTTAAAATTACAAAAAGAAATAGAGCGACTGCACAAAGCTATAAAGAAACAAGACTATGGATTAGTTTGGCTTAATGTGCCAGAGGCCTTTGAGGATGATGTTGAAAATAAACTCCCGATTTTAAAAGAAAATTCAGGGCTTGCTATAAAAAATTTAGATGGTAAACCTACACATATTTTAATCGAAGGCGATAATTATCATGCACTAACTTGTCTTAACTATACCCATAAAGGAAAAATTAACACTATATATATTGATCCACCTTATAATACGGGGTCAGACGGTTTTCGTTACAAAGACAAAAGAATGTTAGATAAATTTCCTGATGGGACAGAAGTTCCAAAAGATCATCCTCTTCGACATAGTTATTGGTTATCTTTTATGAGAAAAAGATTAGAATTAGCAAGAACCCTACTGAAAGATAGCGGAGTTTTGTTCATCTCGATCGATGATAATGAATTGGCTAATTTAGTATTACTTTGTAAGGATGTTTTTGAAAAAGAAGATTTGGTAGACGTGATGGTTTGGAAAAAAAGCGGTTTTGGTAGAGATGGCAAAATGAAAAATACAACGACATTTAGAAAAGACCATGAATATATAATTGTTTGCTTTAAGAAGGATAAGTATTTAAATAAAATCTTAGAAAATCCGAATTTTCAAGGAAACTTATCTAATCCTGATAATGACTTGAGAGGAGATTGGCTATCCGGTAGTATCTCTCGAAAAGAAGAAGCATCTAATAAGACACATGACAACTACTACACTGTTGCATCTCCAAATGGCAAGAAATTTACCAGACAGTGGGATATGCCTAAAGAGGATTTCTTAAAACTTAATAAGGAAAAGAGAATATACTGGGGACCTGATGGAAATAACGTGCCAAGAATTAAGATATTTGAAGACGAAGAAAGATCAATTACTTCATATTCAGTTCTATTAACCAAAGGGACAACAACAGAAGGGACAAAAGAAGTAAGTTTAATTTTAAATAGCGACTGCAAAGATTTACGCCCGAAACCAACAAGCCTAATAGAAACCCTCATACAATTATCAACTCCAAAAAATGGCTTAGTTTTAGACTTTTTTGCGGGAACAGGGACAACCGGACATGCAACAATGAAGCTGAATGCAAAAGACAAAGGCACAAGACAATTTATATTAGTGACTAATGACGAAAATAAGATATGTAGTAAAGTTTGTTACCCAAGAATTAAAAAATGTATGGACGGTTATAAACAAGACTTGATTGAGGAACGATTATTAGAAATTCCTTTGACATGGGATATTCTTTTAAACGATCTTGATACGCTTAAAAATAAGGTGCTCAAATTAGAACAAAAAAAAGAATTTGATAAAGTTGAAACTTTCGTTGAAAATAATGAATTAAAGGTTATTGGACTAAAAAAAACGCAAAGGAAAATTGATGGTTTAGGTAATTCCCTCAAGTATTATAAAACATCTTTTATCGGGAAGAACAATATTCTAAATACGACTGATTCTGATAAAATAGAATTAGCCCATAATGCAGGAGAATTACTCGCAATAGCAGAGAATACATTAGAATTAGTCAGTCAAAACAAATCCTATCAATTATTTGAAAATAGGGATCAGAAAAAATATACAGCAGTTTATTTTCGGGAAGAATTAGACAAATTCCCAGAATTTACTGAATTAGTTAAGAAACTGAATAAAATAACAACGGTTTATATTTTTAGCTGGGGTTTTGAGGAATTTTTTGATGATTTCTCCGACCTAAATCGGGTAACAATAAAAACAATTCCTATGCCGATTTTAGAAATATACAAACAAATTTACAATTTATATACTGAATAATTATGCCTAAGCCATTACCGTTTCAACAAGAAACAATAGAAAAAATGCTTGCCGTTTTAACAGGGCTATGTAAAGAAAATAGTATGCAATTACCGCTTGTTCTTAAATCGCCAACGGGTAGTGGCAAAACTTTTATGATGGCGCATTTTATTCGTGGACTTAACAAATTGCCAAATTGGGATGTAGATAAAGCTTTTATCTGGATTACTTTTAGCGATTATCTGGCGATGCAAAGCAAAAGAAAATTTAAAGAATATTTCGAAAATACACTCGAAAATAATTTGCTTTCTGTAGATGATATAAATCAGGGAAAACTGTATAAAAATGACATAATATTTCTTAATTGGCAGAAGGTTGTATCTCGCGCTGCAGAGAATAGGGTGTTGCGAAGGCCGGATGATGAAAGAATGCTCAAAGAAAAAGGGAAATATTTTGAGGACTTCATCGATGGCACAAAAAAGGATAATAGGTTAATTATTTTGGTTATTGATGAAGCGCATACTAATGTAACGCCTGATTTAGCGCAAGAAATCATTGACTATATTGATCCAAAAATTGTTATTCATGTTAGCGCTACTCCGAAAAATGAAATTGTAGCAAAAGCTGCTGATTTGAACAGCAATGTTTTCGTTAAGAGAGAAAGGGTTGTTTCAGAAGGTTTAATTAAAGAGAAAATCATAACTCAAACCGAAGAAGATTTGAAGAAATTTAAAGGAAAAGACTTAGATGAGGTTTTGTTGGAACTCGGATTAGGAAAAAGAGAACAATTAAAAATAGAATTTAGTGAGTTAGGTAAAAAGGTGAATCCGTTACTCTTAATTCAATTACCAAATGACGATCAAGAGCAAGTTCAGAGAGGCGAAAAAACTAAAGAGCAAATAACACGGGAATATTTAAATAAAAAAGGCATAAAAGAAGGAAAAGTCGGAAGCTGGTTTGATGACCATTCGAAACCCGAAGGAATAGAGGATAATGAAGATGGACATGATATTTTACTTTTCAAGCTTGCTGCTGGCACGGGCTGGGATTGTCCACGTGCTCATGTCCTTGTGATGTTTAGAAACATTAGAGTCGAACAAAGATATATTCAAACAGTAGGTCGAATATTAAGAATGCCAGAACCCGACTTCAAGGAAGATTATAAAAATAATCTCAATCTACGTGTCGGTTATTTATATACGAATTATAACAGGAAAGATATTACAGATAATTGGATTGATAAAACACAAAATAAGCCTCTTGTCTACACTTCAGAACCGAAGGAAGGTATTGAGAATATTATACTACAATCTGCTTATGTTTCTCGCGTTGATTATGGGGATTTAAGCTACTCGGCTAAGTTTCAAACAAGTTTTATTAAGTCAATGAATGTTTATTTTGAACTTAATAAAGACGATATTTTAGAAAAAGCGCAAGAGAAGTTAAAAAAAGCGGGGGTCGATCTTGACTCCGCAATAACTAACCAACTAATCGTTGATGCTCAATTTGAAGATTACGATAGAATAAATTTTGAGTTTCAAAAAAGGGGCCACGATGTTTCTGTAGAGATGTCTCAAAACGATGTTGAAAAAACTTTTAATTATCTTTGTTGGCAATTACTAAAGGAACAAACGGAGAACGAAGCAAAAATCACGAATATCTCACGCTCTTGGAGTCCATTAAAATCGGCAATTAGGGTTTGGATGAAAAGTATTTTTACCGAAAATAGTAGTTATTATTATCGTGTTTTCATTAAAGACATACAAAAAGGTTCAAGCAGTGTTTTCCGGCCCGCAATTACTAAAGCCCTAAAAGAATACAGGCCAATTTTGGAAAGAACATTGACTGATCGCGCAAAGAAAAGTGACGAAAAGAATACTCCTATTTTTACTATTCAGGATAGCTATGGGTTTACTGATGATTATGAAATTATGGCTGTTGATCTTTATGCGTTAAAACACTTTTACATTAATAAAGATGGTTATGATGGAAAACCAAACGAAGTGGAATTTATAAATTACATTGATAGTAAGAAAAAACACATCGAATGGTGGTTCAAACAAGGACGAGGTCAAGAATATTTTGCTATAAAATATTTTAATACAACCGATAAAGAGTATTCGTTGTTTTATCCGGACTGGATTATAAAATTTAAAGATGGTCGAATTGGAATTTTCGATACAAAGAATGGAAGAACTGCTACCGATACGGAAGGCAGGGCCCCCGCTTTGGCTGAAAAATTAAAGGAATTTGGAAAAAGATTTGTTGGTGGCATTGTAATTAAAGAAAATGCGGTTTGGTATTATAACGATTCAAGCGATTATGAGTATATTCCGAGAAAATTAAACAAAGATTGGAAATTATTTGAGACTTTATTTAAATAGATCATGAAAGCAATTATCTTAGCCAGAGTTTCCACAGAAGACCAGCTCACCGAAGGTCACTCTATCCCTGCTCAACTGGAAAAAGCCCGGGAATACGTGCGCCGGAAAGACTTTGAGATTAAGAGTGAGCATCAATTTGATGAATCTTCTATTAAAGATCAACGCACTAAGTTTGAGATTGTTATTGAAGAAATTAAACAAACTGGCGAGAAAGTGGCTTTAATTGTTGAAACCATCGACCGCCTTCAGCGTAGTTTCAAAGAATCCGTTCTTTTAGATAGTTTCAGGAAACAAGGCAAACTTGAAATCCACTTCATCAGAGAAAACCTTATTATTCATAAAGATTCTAACAGTTCAGAAATCCAACGCTGGGATTTAGGTGTTTTTCTTGCAAAAAGTTATGTTCTTCAAATCAGCGATAATGTTAAAAGGAGTATTGATCACAAACTAAAAAATGGTGAGAGGCCGGGCCAGCCCCCTTTTGGATATGTCAATACTCGAACGGAAGATGACAAATGCTGGATCGAGCCCCATCCATTCAAATCAAGAGTAGTTCAACGTATTTTTGAATGGTATGCTACCGGGGCTTTTTCAATGGAACAGATTAGCAAAAAGGTTAAAGAAGATTTTAGTCTTACGTTCCCCAAAGGCAGAGTTGACTTCGTTCTTAAAAACCCCTTCTATTACGGGTTAAACCCTCATAAAGGCAAACTTTATCCTCATAAATACCAAACTATCATCTCGCAAGAGTTATTTGATAAGGTGCAAGGTATTAAAGCAAATTTCCATAAGAAGCCCTTTAAATTCGGCGGTCTCCCTTATCTTTATCGGGGACTCGTCCGTTGCGAGAAATGCGGTTGCACTTATACTCCGGAAAAGAAAAAGGGGAAATATGTTTATTATCATTGCACAGAATACCACGGCAAATGTAATACTAAATGGCTTCGGGAAGAAGAACTGACAAAACAATTTACCGAATATATCGATAAAATCCATATCCCCAATGAAATCGTTGAATCAATCGGAAACTTCCTAAAAAACTCCCACAAAGGAAAAATTGAACACTATGAGGTCGTTTCAAAAGATTTAAAAACTCAATATGATCTGTTGCAGAACCGCCTTGAAAAGATGTATGAGGATAAACTTGACGGTAGTATTACTGAGGATACCTATAACAAATTATTGCTTAAATACCGAGCAGAACAAACAAATATCCAAACAAAACTAAAAAATCTTCAAGAAGTAGATAAAGACTATTACTCGACGGGAATATACCTGCTAAAACTTGCTAACAAGGCCCCAACCATCTTCAAAAGTTCTGAACCGGAAGTAAAACGACAGCTTATTAAACTTATACTTCAGAACCCCACCGTAAACGACATAACTCTAAATGCCACAATAAGAAAGCCCTTCAGCTTATGGGCCGAAAGGCCTTCTCGTCATAATTGGCTCCCCCTCTAGGACTCGAACCTAGGACCTGGAGATTAACAGTCTCTCGCTCTACCAACTGAGCTAAGGGGGAATTAAAGAATTGTGAGTGGTATTTTAACATTAGATAATCTGGCTTTCAAGGGCTTTTATTTCCGCGTCAAGTAGGGAATTTTGCTTTTCAATCTCCTTCATCCGCCTGCCATATTCCTTAGCCGTCTCTTCATCGCGGTAAAAATGCGGATTGGAGAGGGCGCGTGCCTTGGCGTAGCTTTCCAGCTCCAGGGCTTCTTTCTTTTTTTCAAGCTTATTGATCTTATCGCGGATAGCAACATTATGGACCTTACGCTTCTTCTCCTCCTCCTTACGCAGGCGCTCCTCTTCTTTGGCCCTTTCTTTTGTTTCATCAATTTGTTTGCGCGGCAAAAGTTTTGACTTGCGCTCCGGCGCCGCGTCAGTAAAATTATCATGTTTCTCAAGATAATAATCAAATGCCCCAGGGAATTTCCTGATCTTGCCGCCTTTAACCTCAAAAACATTGTTGGCTACGGAACGAACAAAATAGATATCATGGCTGATAAAAACAATCGTCCCTTCATAACTTTTGAGCGCGCGCACCAGGGCATCAACGGCATCCACGTCAAGATGCGTAGTCGGCTCATCCAGGAGCAGGCAATTCGGCGGATCGATCAAAAGCTTAGCCAGGATAAGCCGGCTCTTCTCTCCCCCGGAAAGCACCTTTACCTTTTTTGCCGCGTCATCTCCGGTGAACAAGAACGCCCCGAGAATGGTCCTCACTGTTTCTTCCGCCATATAACCCGGGGCAGCCGAATAGGCCTCCTGTAAAACAGTGTTCTCGACATTTAAAACATCCGTGCGCGTTTGTGAAAAATAACCGATATCCACATTGTGCCCGACGATACGTTCTCCGCCGTCTATTTTAACGATGCCTGCCAGGATTTTTAAAAGAGTGGATTTGCCCGCCCCGTTTTCTCCTGCCAGGACCGCTTTCTCTCCCTGGGTTATTTCAAAATCCAGCCCCTCATAAACCCGGATATCTCCGTAGGCCTTGGAAACTCCCTGCAAGCTGATCACCCGGTGCCCGGATTTACGGGTTTGCGGAAAAGAAAAATTGCCGATACTTTCACGCGGGTCAGACGGCACAACTATCTTTGCCTCATCCATTTTTTCCAGGACCCGGCGCTTGGCGCGCACTGAAGCTGCCTTGTTCGGCTGGGCGTGGAACCTCTCCACAAACCGCCCCAACTGCTGCATCTTTTTTTCCTGCTCCTTGGATTGCTTAACCAGGTGCGTACGCTTCTGCGCTTTTATCTCTTCGTAATGTTCATAATTACCATGCACTTTGGCAATTGACCCGTTCTCCAATATAAGCGTATAGTTGGTTACATCAGTCAAAAATGCCTTGTCATGGGATATCATGATAAACGTGCCCTGGAAACCTGCCAGATAATCCTTAAGCCATAATGCCGCGTTCAGATCCAGGTAATTAGTCGGCTCATCCAGAAGCAGAAGGTCATAATGATAGGTAAGCAGCTTGCCTAAAAGAGCGCGCATCTGCCAGCCGCCGCTCATTTGATTGATGGGGCGCTTGTAATCCCTTTCCATAAAGCCCAGCCCCGAGAGGATCTTCTTGGCTTTATGCTCCAACTCAAAAAAACCCAGTGTTTCCAGGTCATGCAGGACTTCACCGTAACGTTTTGACCCGGCTTCATTTTTGGATTCAAGCGTTTCTTTTTCTTCTTTTAAGCGCATGATCCTTTCGTCGCCTTCGGTTAACTCCACAAGCACAGTATGCCCGGAATTGAAACTGGCCTCCTGAGGAAGATAGCCGATATGCACGCCTTTATTCAACCTCACCTCTCCCTTAGAGGGTTCAATCTCCTGCAAGATCAGGAAAAAAAGCGTGCTCTTGCCCGCGCCGTTAGGACCGATAAGCCCAATCTTCTCTCCCTGATTTATATTAAGAGAGATATCCTCAAAAAGAACCTTTGGCCCGTAATTTTTGGAAAGCTTGATAATATTGATCATAGGGTTAAATTGCGCGGCGAGACTCTAAAGACTTGGAGAGGGTAGTGGCGTCGGCATATTCTAAGTTAGAGCCCACGGGTAGCCCTAAGCCGATGCGGCTTAAATGTACGCCCAGCGGCTTGAGTAATTTAGTAAGATAGATGGCGGTGGTCTCACCCTCGGTATCCGCGTCAGTGGCGATGATTATTTCCTTGATGCTTCCCTGTTTTATCCTCTGGATAAGCCCTTCGATCTTCAGGTCACCCGGACCCCTGCCTTCAAGAGGGGATATGGAGCCGAGCAAAACATGATAGGCCCCGTGAAAATTTCCCGCTTTCTCGATTGCCGCCACATCTGTCGGCTTCTCAACCACACAAACAATATCCGACTGTCGGCGTAGGTCCTGACAAATCTTACAGGTATCTTCTTCGCTTAGGTTGTTACAAACCCTGCATGAGCGCACACTCTCTTTTACTTTAGTCAATGCTTCGGATAAAACTTTGATCTCATCTTTAGAAGCGCCCAGGATATGGGCGACGATCCGCTCGGCGCTGCGCCTGCCGATACCGGGAAGCTTGATCAAAGATTCCATAAGTTTTTCTATTGACGCGGTATAGTTGGCCATTAACCTTCCTTGACTATCCTTCCCCCAAACATCTCAAGCGCGGATTTAATAAAAGGGCTGCTGCGCGCGTCCGACTCCTGTTTTACCTGGGCAGCCAGAACAAAATTCAGCCTTAGGTCCGCATTGCATAACTCAGAAACAGCTTTTTCAATTATTGATTTATTTTCTTTTCTATCCAAGGACTCCTTATGCAGGGAATAATTCTTGGGGAAAGCCACTGTCAAAACATCCCCCTGCACATTGGTCGGCTCCCCTTCGCTTAAATATGTGGATACCGACATCTTAATCTTGGCCAGGTTGTTGACGATATTACCCCAGGCATTCTTTACGCTGTCTAAGGAGACCGACGGATTTTGCGCAGGGGTTTCTTTGATCTCCTTCTCCGGGGGCGTTTCTGCTTTCTTTTCAGGAGGAGCGAAAACCTTCGCTTGATTCTTGTTATATGCCAGCCTGACCAGGCTTATCTCAAGGGGGATACGCTGGGAGTCCAGGCGCTTGGACATCTCCTGCGTAGCCACTAAAATATTAAAAGCGATAAGAATATCCTCTAAGGACAGCGATTGACTCTGCTCAAACAGCCGGTCACAAATATCCTGAGGCAGGTCAACTAATTTCGTATCTGCCCTGGAAACTTTAGCCACCATTAAATTGCGGAAATGCTCGATAAGGTTGGAAAGAAAGACTCCGGGGTCCTTGCCGTCATCGATGATCTCATTAAAAATCTGCAATGCCCCCTGCGGATCCTTTTGGATTATCTTATCGGTAAGCGAAAATAAAACATCCTGCTCAACCATGCCTAAAACAGAGATCACGTCTTTTAAGGAGACATTTTCCCTGGAAAAAGATACCAGCTGGTCCAAAACCGATTCCGCGTCTCTTAAGGAGCCGTCGCTGCTTTTGGCAATTGCCGAGAACACATCTTTATCCACCGCAAGTTTCTCTTCGCGAACGATCTTTTCCAACTGCGCGATAATTTCAATGACCGTAATCCTCCTGAAATCCATGCGCTGGCAGCGGGAGATGATCGTAGGCATGACTTTTTGCGGATGGGTTGTGGCAAAGATGAATTTTACGAATTCCGGAGGCTCCTCAAGGGTTTTTAAAAGGGCATTAAAGCCGTCCGGGGTTATCTGGTGGACTTCGTCGATGATATAAACCTTGTATTTGCCAAGTGTCGGGGCAAACTTCACGTTCTCACGCAGGGCCCTGATCTCATCAATGCCGCGGTTGGAGGCGCCGTCAATCTCAATGACATCAAGGGAGCGGCCATGGTTTATCTCCAAACATGAAGGGCATTTCTGGCAGGGTTTCGCCGTCGGGCCGTCTTTGCAGTTAAGCGCCTTGGCCAGGATCCTGGCGGTTGAGGTCTTGCCGACCCCGCGGGGGCCGGTAAAAAGATAGGCGTGGGCAAGGCGGTTTTTCTGGATGGCGTTCTTCAGGGTAGCCACGATATGGGCCTGGCCGACGACACTCTCAAAATCCTGCGGCCGCCATTTCAGGGCGAAAACAGTGTAAGACATGGTTTTAGAAATACACGGAGTATCTTAAAACAAAAATGGCTATCAACGAGTAACCTATGCAGATCAAACCAAGCAGCTTGCGCTTTTTCATGATCCGCTCATGATAAGTGTAGATATTACTCTCCAGCTTGGGAAAGATCTTGAATCGTATGCCGCCGACCTCTTTGGCGAGCTTTGCTTCAAGGGTATCGTATTTACGGTATCCCAGCAAAAGTACGCCCATAATAAACGACAGCACGCCGCTCCAGAAAACGATCTCGCGCAATATATAAATAATAGTTTCTAGCTCCATCTTAACCTCCTCCTCTCTTTATTAACAGACCCCATTGTAAGCTGTAAACCTTTACCCCGTTTTTTCGGGTAGTCGTGGACGAAAAGCGAACCCTACATCTCCAAGAGATTCAACTACTTGTGAAGACGACCATTCGCAAGGGTAGACGCGGTTTCGTCTATCTTGGACATCCGCTACCCAAATCTATGCTCTCTGCACAAGAGAGTATTATCAAAACACCTGCAAAAAATCGCTGATTACTCACTTCTTCAAGCGAGCTATTTCTTTTTCGATTGCCTCAAGTACTTCTGTATTCTTTATCTCGTCATCTGTGCTAAAAACAACAAAAACTTTGCCGCCATATTTGGCCTCAAAATCACGAAAACTTGCCTTCATTCTTTCGGTCGCAGAATAATTACCAAAATTCGCTTTTGCTGTTACAGGCTTAATTTGAATACCAAAAACTTTAGTCCCTACATGTCCTAAATAGTCTATATCGCCAGCATGATCAAGCTCTGGATCGGATTCTTCAAACTTAACCTCTGGGAACTTCTTGGCAATATTATCTGTTACGACCGATTTTTCACGGATAAAGCCATCATACGTCCTCTCAATCGTTAGATTAGAAATATAGTCAACGCAATCTTGAAGGGTCAAATTCCTAAAGGCCTCTTGCCATTCAGGAATGACGATTTCTGTTATTTTAACGCGCAGTCTCTCCCCAAGCTCCTGCAAGACTTCCTTCGTAACCTTTACCGGAGCTTTTCCATCCGTATACGCCTTCTCAAAATACCACTTCTCCCACTCCTCGATAGACTTGGGCTGACATTCACGGATTAATGCCATAACTGCGCCAACTTTGTTGGGCCGAGATAGTTGATAAGTCTGACAAGCATAATTAAGAACCTTTTCTTTTTTCCCAAAATCTTTTGAATAGCGTTTATTTTTCATTATGAGCGTGCTCCAAATTTTGTAACTCTAAAAATTTCTCTTTATATTTAAAAGCTGTCTCAGCATCAACAGCAACAAGCCCTTCTTTAATTAAATGAGCATTCACAAAAGTTTTATTTTTCAGATACAGATAACATAGAAGCCTATTGTCAGAATCATACTTTATCTGGTCATATTTTAAGAAAACTTTTTGCCCTTGTATTTTGTTAACCAGATACTCTGTTGCCTTACCATTTTTCAAAACATCTTGCTTAATGCCCAGAAGTCTCACGGTTAACCCATTACTTAACTTTATGAGCTCAGGGCTTATCACTTCCTTAACCGTAAAATACTCCTCACGTTGCCCACTATTTTGGTCGATTTTTGAACCAAATTGTAATTTTTTGGGGTCTATCTTTTTATCAACTTTAATCGGATCTTTGAAAATATACGGCAATTCTTGAATTTCTTCTGCGAAATTAGCAGTTATCTTCTCCTGTTTCGATATCTCAAAGACGCACTCTTCAGAAAAAAGACTCTGCCCACAACCTACTCTTTCTTTGATAAACGGCAAGAAATCGCCGTTTATTTCATAGCCGATAGAATTTCTGTTTAGATTCTTTGCCGCTAACGTCGTTGTCCCGCTCCCTAAGAATGGATCAAGAACGATATCGCCTACAAAGGTAAACATTTTTATTAAGCGCTTTGGCAATTCTTCCGGAAACATAGCCAAATGCTTTCCCTGTTTTTCTCCCGCAAAGTTCCAGTGCCCAGAAAAATATTGATTCCATTCTTCCGTTGTCATCTTTGACTTATCTCTTATCTCATGAGTTACCGGTGTTGCAATCCCTTGTTTCTTAAAAATCAAAATAAATTCATAATCAAGCTTCAAAATCCCGTTTCTAGGATACGGAAAAGAACCCATGACAGAAGCGCCGCCTGTTGTATTACAAGTGGTAACTTTTTGCCATATCACAGCCCCCATATAATCAAAACCAATTGTTTCACAAAACTTTATTATTTCGGTTCGAATAGGAATAACTTTGTAACGGCCATAATAAACAGACCTGGCAAATTGATCACCTATGTTAATGCACAATCGACATCCATTCTCTATAACGCGATAGCATTCATTCCAAACCAGATTAAGATTATTAATATACTCCTCATAACTGTGATTAAATCCTATCTGGTCACTACTGCCATAATCTTTCAATTGCCAATAAGGTGGCGAAGTAACGACCAAATGCACGGATGCGTCCTTAACCTCCTGCATTTTCCTCGAATCGCCCGTAATTATTCTATGTATTGTTTTCATATACACACCGCCTTTTTACTCATAGCGCCCCTGGCTTATTATGCCTGCCAGGGTTCGCCTGAGCGTCAACAATGGCGGAGAGACTGGGATTTGAACCCAGGGACCCAGTTACCCAGGTCAATTGCTTAGCAGGCAACTCCGATAGACCACTCCGGCATCTCTCCAATATTAATTCGCTAAAAAATCCGTAATTTTATTTGAATGCTTTGGATTATGCGATCCTATTTCCTCAAAATATTTTTTAATTCCTAACCTTGAATAAACGAATACCTGATCGCCGTGTAAAAAAGCTCCAAAATTTAATCTCTTTAATATTCTTAGCATAGAATTTAACAAAGGCTTAGAGCGACTGGCAAAACATAGCTTAAGATAATTATAATTTTTCCCGTTAGAATTATATCTATGCCGATAGAAACTGCCATCGGTATCTATTAAGCCGCGTATACAAGCTTTTTGATACTCAACTTTGTCGTATATCCAATGAGGTATATCTACTTGATTCCTTACCTTGTTCCCCGCAACTAACCCCTGTTTTAACAAAAAATCAACTAGATTTGAACTGCTCACTATGATATCTGCTCCATTACAATTTTTACGGGGATGAATATGATAATCGATCAAAAATAATTTTCTTAAAATTTTACCTAAAAATACGGAATATCCTTCATCTGTCTTATTATTGAAAGATATGGTTAGCTGATGATTCCCTGACAAACCACCATCTCCTAAAATAATCCCGATTAATTCTGCCAACTCCACACATTTTGCAGGATACTTTATTTCTTTTCTTATAATAAAACCGGCTTCCCTAGCAAAAAATGGATTCTGATGGAATAAATCGATAGTCCTCTTGCCGCCCTTACTTCTTCCTTCCGGCGTACCGGGATTGCCATATAACTCAATACGCTTTAAACCGCCTAACCTTGATTTGTTAATCCACGCCTTGTTTTCCACCACTTAGCGACTTCTCCAAAAATGTGCCGGCTATTTAAAATTGAGATTGCTTCATCCTCGCTTACGCTCGGGTTCGCAATGACGCGCCACGTTTGTTATTTCTTACGCTTCTTCTTGAAGAATTTCTTTAAAATACCACTACATTCTTCTTTTAAGATGCCGCTAGCCACCTTTATCCGGTGATTTAACTTCTTGTGGCTGGCGATATTAATTATTGAACCACACGCCCCGGTTTTCGAGTCTTTGGCGCCAAAATATATATTTTTAATCCGCGAAAGTACAAGCGCCCCGGCGCACATACTGCACGGTTCAATTGTAACATATAGACTGGCCTGATTCAACCACTTTGTCCCCAGAAAATTTGCGGCGCTGGTAATGGCGATTATTTCAGCGTGGGCTGTGGGGTCATTGAGGCGCTCAACCTGATTATGGCCGCGGGCAATGATCTTATTCTCATGCACAATTACCGCGCCGACAGGCACCTCATCTTCCCTAAAAGCCTTCTCCGCTTCTTTCAATGCCTCCTGCATGTAATGCTCTTGAATTTTCAACATTTATCCTCGCTAAACAATACAAAATGCGCCCAGCTGGGGTCGAACCAGCAACAACCAGCTCCGTAGGCTGGTGCTCTATCCAGTTGAGCTATGGGCGCAATATTTAAATTATTTTACCACATTTAAAAGATAAATCTATATGGATTCTTTAAGCGATCTTCCAGATGAGATGTTTATACTGGTCAAGCATGCGGTAGGTATTAAACTGCCCTGCGACGCAAATACACTCGATCATCATATCTATCCAGCTGGATGAGATATCCACTTTGCCATGCTGGTTGGTCTTATAATACAACCCCACCATATTTTCCAGGGCGCGGTATAGCTCCTCGGAATCTTCGTTCATATGCAGGTCAAATTCATTGCCCACGCTGCCCTCGCCGTTCTTATAACCGAAAAATGCGCCTATATTTCTATCCGCTGCCTCCGCCACCCATCCATCAATAGTGCTCATCTGCAGGACTCCATTTAAAATCGCCTTCATCCCGCTTGTGCCGGAAGCCTCAAAAGGCGGCAGGGGGTTATTCAACCAGACATCTACGCTGGAGGTAAGTATCTTGCCGAGGGAAATATCATAATTCTCCAGCACGATTATTTTCAGTTTATCATAATCCTCATTCAGCTTATCCACCTTGTCTAGCATCTCATTGATATAAGTAAAACCCAGATTATCATTCGGATGCGCTTTTCCGGCCAGGATAATCTGCAAGGGGCCGATCTTTTCGGCGATACTGATCAACCTGTTGACATCGTGGAGTATAAGGCTTGGCCTCTTATAAGCAGCCACCCTCCTCGCCCAGCAGATAGTAAAGATATCCTTATCCAGTTTCCATTTATCCAGCAATCTGCACAGATCCGCCTTGTTTGACTGATGCGCCTGCCAGGCCTGGAGGCGGAAATCCGCGTTTGTCTTAAGCTCCGCTGCTTTTGATAAAATCATGGGGTTTGCCTTGAAATCGGCGAAAGTTTCCGGAAATCTTCCAAAAAGCTCCTTAAATTTCTGCGACATCCAGGTATGCGGATGCACCCCGTTAGTAACATACTGTATCTGGTCCTTGTATTTAGGGAACTGGATATGCATGACCCTCTGGTGGTTACGGGATACCGCGTTAGTGGCCGAGGATATATTCATGGAAAGCAAGGTAAGATTGACTAAGCCCGACTGTTCTCTTCCAAATCTCTCGATAATATCCATCTCTTCTTTTTTAAGCACCTTAACCAAATCCTCAAAGGTGAATCTATCATGCCCTGCCTCAACCGGAGTATGGCAGGTGTAAACAAATTTACTCTTTAAGGCCTCCACCTCATCTTTTGGCAGGCCCCTGGCCTTGGCAACAAAGGCGAATACCGCATGCCCTTCATTAAGATGATATGTATTGATAGAATAGCCCAGTTCATTTAAAGCGCCTACCCCGCCATAACCAAGCACTACCCTCTGTAATATCTTTAACCAGACATTGTCGCTGCGGTAAAGCTGGTCGGTCAATCGCCGGGCGCGCTGGCTGTTGGGCTCGATATTGGAATCAAGTAGGATCAAAGGCACCACCGAATCATGCTTATAGCTATAGACATAATATTTCCACAGCCTCAGATAAACATCCTCCGGCTTCAAGGATATCTTTATCCTGTTCTTTAAAGGGATAAGACCGGGGTAAGTATAGGGGTCCCAACGCATCTTCTCCGGGGCCTGTCCGTATTTAAACCAGAATTTCTGCCTGAAATAACCGGAGCTCCAGAGAATCCCTATGCCCGCTGCCGGCAGGTTATAGTCAGCCATGGTCTTAACCGTATCCCCGGCTAAGACACCCAGGCCTCCGCTGTAGATCGGCATGTCAATAATATTATCCTGGCGCAAGGCAAAGAAATAATCGGCTACGCGGAAATTGGAGAAGACCGCGTTTTCCGGAACCTTATTGCCGGGATTGAGCGGAAACTGGCTGGATAATTTATTATAACAACTGGTGGCCAGGCCATACTCCATGGAAAAATAAGCAATACCGCGCTGCTCGGGCAAACGCAGGCGTTTTTCCGCCTCGACAATAGCCTCCAGCGGCATGCCGAAATAGTTATTATCATTTATATCCTTGGCATAGTGGCCGTCATAATCATCCACCTGGACCAGCGAATAAAATTCATCGATAAGTTTACTTTTTTCCATAATCTATTTTATTCCCGCCTAAAATGCAAATAAATCCTCCCCCAGCCTTTATCAGTCTTCTCTAACCGCGAATAAAGCCGGCGGATTTCTTTTTTGTTCAAGAAATTAAGGATGCGTTTCTTAACGCTCTCTGAAGCCTCCCCGTAAGCAATCTCAACTAAACTGGCGCGGCCAACCAGGGCCTCCTCCAGGATCTTCGCCATCTTCTTTTCCATATCCGATGCTACCGGATAAAGATTCAATTTTAACTTCATCTCTTATGGCTGACTGAACTACTCCGCCCTTTAAACCGGGATGGTTTAACACCCTCACGTTTCTGCCAAGGCTTAGACTCACCTTCAGGTTTTTTCCATGAGCTTGATTTAGCCCTAGGTTTTTTCCAGGGATTGGATTCAGTTTGAGGCCGCTGCCAAGGCTTAGGCTGTGCACCTGCCTTATCCCAAGGCTTAGATGTGCTAATAGGACTACTAAACTTTGGCTTCTTGCGCCAACGCAGAGGATTATCTTTATGCTTACGCTCAGGCTGCGGCCCGGTAATTCCGGATTCTGAACGCCGCTTCAGATAACTAAGTGAGCGCTTGCCTTCCTTATATCTTCCTGTTCTTTTAAATAGCGGATCGTGCCTTGAATCACCCTGCTGCTTTGCCCGGGGCAGGCGCTTCTCTTTATTAATATGCTCTTTTTTGGGCTTCTTAGGCAGCGCCGGCATAACATTTATCGGCCTGCCTAATAATGCTTTGCCATGCAAAGCAGCTATCGCGGCTAGCGCCTCCTGCTCATCGGGCATCTCCACAAATCCAAACCCCCGGGATTTCTTTCCCTTTTTTTCCATAACAATTGCCACAATACCAACCGCGCCAAAAACCGCGAAAGCCTTATAAACATCCGCTTCTTTAGCGCCAAAAGACAGGTTTCCTACAAAGATATTCATTTTATCCCCTTATGTATAAGTTCTGACCCGAACTATTATAATCAATTAACGGCGATAATGCAACTTGTTTGGTCACGGTAATAAACAGGAAGGCTTTATTTCGGAGAAATTTAAAACAGCCGTACTACCTGCCGGGAGAAAAATGGGGAAGCGGCATCCCTGGTTGAGTAATTCCATAGGCCGGTAACAGAATTATACTCGAGCACCTGCCTGGAAAAAACCGGAGAAGCAGTATCCCTGGCTGAGTATTCCCATAAACCTGTAACAGTGTTATATTCGAGCACCTGCCTGGCGAAAACCGGGGAAGTTAAGGAGAAAACAAAAAAAGTAAGGCTAACCAACAGGATAATTTTATTCCGAAAGCAAAAAAAACAACCCCTGATTTTCAAAGAGTTGCTTATCAATTTTAATTTATCCTTCACCATAATCCACCCTAAAAACTATTTTTCCAGATAAGCGATAACCTCGCTGTCTTCCATATCGGTAAATTCCCTGTAAAATGAAGCCACGGCGAAATACGGCTCTTGGCTTATATGCAAAACAATGGTCTTATCGGCTTCTTTCTCTATTATTCTATAAGCTTCCTGATGAGCAACTGGCGCTGCTACAATCACTTCCCCGGCCTTCTCCCCCTTGGCAAACCTGACTGCCGCCAGCATGGTAAATCCAGTAGCCAGGCCATCATCGGTCAAGATCACTGACCTACCCTTTAAAATAGGCAGCGGCCTGTCTTTGCGGTATAACTTATTCCGCCTGATGACTTCCTTATGGACATTATCTATGATTTTATTTATCTGGGGCCCTGTCAGGCCAAGCTGCGGTAAAAGCAGCTCATTAAATATGGGTATTTTATCCAGAGTAACCGCTCCGAACCCGGCTTCAGGATTATCCGGTATAGGCAGCTTCCTTAATACTAAAACATCCAGAGGCGCATTAAGGGCTTTGGCGATACAATCACCTATGGGGATGCCTCCACGGGGTATGCCCAATACAATGGGATTTTTTAGCGCCAATTTCAGGCTCAATAACCTCTCTGCCAGAAGCTTTCCCGCAGAGGGCCGGTCATCAAAAAACATTTCCCTCCTTCCCTCTCACTTATCTAATCCTTTCCAAAAAAGAAAATAAAGTGCGATAACTAAACTAGCTCCTAAGATAATATAAGCTAACCTCTCATTATGGAACTTATTTTGCACAATTATGCCTGCGATAGCTCCGGCCATCCATATTATAACCGCAGTAATCTTTATACGAAATAATAAGCTGAGCAGCAGGATGGCCCCGCATACTATAATAATGGTCATCGCGCCTCCTTTGTTTTCGTAATCTCAAAATGCTGGTAATCTTTTAAAGACTTCCATTTGCCTCCCCATGTCCATCCCAAACGTATAAAAGTTTTTACAACAGGGGAATCATAAACAAGTGTTCCTGGTTTAAGCGTATCGTATACCGCATTAGGAGGCAACACAGTTTTTCCTTTAATATAAGGATTTTGCAGGGGATTAATATCAATAGCAAAACCATAAGCATGCTTAGAAAGAGATTTTCCTCCGGTTACTACTCTATAATTAAACGCGGAAGTATTATTAGCTAACATGGAAAGATCATCCTCATTCCACTTTCCATTCTTAAAAAACCGGTCATGAGAAATGGGGATGACCGAACCTATAGGAAATTTGTATTCTAAAGCAACCCGAAATACTTCCCGGATATCTTCTACGAGTCTTCCATCTATAACAAGTTGGCCCTTGTGAATTTTACCATCAAATGAATAATACACCACATCTACGAGCCTTTGTCTTGCTTTAAATTCAGGCGGGCTCTCTTTTCTCAACGCCTCAGGCAATGACATATCGCTATCAATGATCGGATTCTGCAGAGTCCCCAGTGATGATTGTGTAAGTTGTCCGACCGGCGTTGTTCCCGCGCCTCTAAACTTTGTGGCGCAACCGGATAAAACTACAACTAAAAATAAGAGAAAGAATAACAAATACTTCTTTCCCGTATTCAACTCAAATCTCAGACTAGATATAATATAATCAATCATTTTTTGAAAAAATTGGCGAATAGCAAATATAAATCGGAGAGGCAGGGAGAATTAAACCTACCGTTTCCAAGGCTATTATAATCAACCAGTTACGTTAACGCAACTCGCTTACTATACAGAAATCGTACAGTTTTTTGACATCTTCTTATATAATTAAATAATGTGTCTCTGGAATTTCTGCAAACAATAACATAATAGATACAATTGTCAATACCATCAAGGCGCGTTAGTTATATTGTTATCTTTTGGTTGTTGACTATTTCTAAACCCGCCCTGCTGCGATGATATGCTGGTGTCGCTAATAATGGCAACTTGCTTAACTTCAATGTCAAGACGCATAAATTCAGAATCTACCTCTCCTGATATCTCTACGGTATTTTCCGGGGTGATTGGCCTATTGTAAGGGAAATATTCATCGTCAATCTCTACGGTAATCTGGCCTGTACCGTCGCTAAACAGATATCTTTCATGTGCAACCTTGTTTAAAATGTGCCCCCTGAGAGTTACCCACATATGATCCACGGGTCTATCAACAACCTGTTTTACCGTTGTATTTCCACCGCCTGTCGCACCCGGGCCTGCAAACTGAGCAAATGCCCCAGTCGCAGCAAAAAACAATGCCATAACTGCTACAAGTATTCTAAAAAACATGCGACACCTCCTTTTTGTCTATATTTTTGGTTTACTAGTTCTCCCGTTAGTTTATTCGGAGAGACAGGGAGTCTGCTTGAATAATTCTCCCTTCCGTCGATATATCAATATGTTACAATAATCTATGCTTTATTACAAGGATAGCTTTGAGTCTGGATGTTTCCCGATGTTCCCCTTTGTTACCCGATGTTTTTCACTTGGATGGGCACATTTTAGGCACAAGATCAAACTCTTAAATATCCTTACCTACTACTTCCAGCATCATAAAAGCAGGTTACTTATTAATAATATTCTACCACAAATCCCAAAATTGTAAGCAAACAACTAGGGCTGAACTTGATGTCCAGCCCTAGTTGGTTTAAGTTACCTTTTAAAATTTACTTACATTCTTCTTCTTGTATCTCTCCGCCATTCTCAGAAACAATAACTTTTCTCCCTGAAACCCCGCAGGATACCGGCTTAGCAACTATCTTGTAAGAATTGGTATTTAATTCTAATAAATACTTATACCCATTAATCTCTTGATTATCACAAGCTTTCAAATAATAAGGTGGAGTTGCATCCACGAGGTCATGTTCGGATACCGGATATTTACCATTATCAATTTCATAAAGTTTAATTGCTGTAGATATACCCACCACAGTTGATTTTGCCGCAGAGTCATTGGCTGTTATCCTGGCTCTTAATAAATTAGGAATAGCTATAGCAGAAAGCAAACCAATAATAACAATAACCCACATAACAACAAAAATAACCATAATTGCAATTAAACAACCCGGTGCCGCCTCAGTAACTAAATCTCCACTTTTTATTCTTTTAGCCGTATTGTAAGCATCAAAAATTCCATAAATCCAAGGAATGATAAGCCAAGCAGTCAAGAATATCAAAATGCCTTTCCCTATCTGTCCATTGTATATTTGTCCTGCACCACCAATAAGAAAACTTAACAAAGCGGCAATTGTAGGATTCCTATCGGTAATTTTTCCTTTGTTTACTACTGTTTCAACGCATTTTTTGCAATAATTTTTGTTATTTATTATAACTCTGCATTCCTCACAAAAAGCAATGCCACATTCTACACAAGTTCCTATGGCTTCTCTTTCTAAATGAATACTACATTTCATATACACCTCCTTTAATCTTTAATCAAAAAACAACCCCCTATTTTAGAGAGTTGCCTTAAAATTTGACTTGCTTTTATCCTTATATCCACCCTATTGTGATTGTTATTATTCTATACCCTTGTTGCCTTAAAGTAAACCGCTTTCTACCTACTATAAATAGACGCGATAAGGAGCAACGTTTAACAAAATTTTATTAATTCAGGTATACATTTGGTATACAGTTTTTACAGAAGTATACAGCTCTTGGACACTTTTAGAAGTAAATTTACGCAACAAAAAGCATACAAAAACAAAACGCAACCTACTGTTTTATCAATAAGTTGCGTCATAACTACCTCACTTCCTTCCTGTTGTGTTTACCGCATTAAAAAGTATATCGGTGTGCATATCGTTGCGTACGAACTATTTTTCAGCACACCTGATTTATCTTTACCGTTGTCGCGGCTCCCATATCTCCCGTATTGTTTTTAATATCTGGGAAAGCTGGTCTCTAAGGAAATACTTAATAATGCACCGCGCCTGTCGGCGCTCCCGCATCTCCCGATTCACCACTCGGCCTGCGTTGGCGCAGGCCTCGTTCGGCGGCCGCCTGGGGGCGGCCTTCTTGCTAATGCAATGCGGGTTCAGCTTTGCTTTGCGTCCTGTGGATACAAGCTAAAAAACTAAGCGCAAGACGCAAGCGTCCTCACATCAAGTTCCCTATAGAAAGAAAAACAAGTTTTTAATGAGCGGGTTCGTCCGCTTGCCGCTACAACAATTAAGAAATCACACGGTCGCGGCATGCAAAGCTTCTTGCGCGCAGTGCTTCAAAACTACTGAGGCGGGCGTGGTGCGGGCACGCCCGCCTCATGACAACCCATTACTCCGGCAAAATTTTGATTTAAAAATTAAGGGGATACTAAATTTAACTCGATCTTTTATCGTTTTTACTTTTGAACTTCGTAAAATATTGGTCTATTTCTGGCCTTAATTCAATACCAACCTTCTCAAAACAATCTAGTAAATCCTGATAAGTTCCTTTTCCGCCAATAAAATCCCAAAACTCGTGAGCTACCTTTAATTCTTTATCCAAATCAAGCATCCCGCGCATGGTCCAACGCATATACGGTTTAGGTTCGTAAGGATTATAGGGAATTGCAACAATGGTATTGATTTTTGCTTTTGGGTCGGAACCCAAAACGGCAGCCGTCCATTCTAATAATGTTCTTTTGAAACCTTTAAATTCTCCGATATTTGGCTTTGCGCTTTTCAAATCAAACAGAAATAGTTCGCCGGTCTTGCTCTGTAGAAAAACGTCAATCTTGGTAAGCTTGACTTTCCTTACTTTTCCTTTTTGGCAAACTTTCCTTATTGTTTCGATTTCCTTAGTTTTGTCTGGCGTGACCTCAGCAGTCATTAAACTATCCATTATTTTTTGAATCTCAAATTGCGCCCCTTCATAAATAGAATCTCCGGCTTTTACTTGTGATTTTGCAACTTGGAAATTATTCTTCGCTAAAACGAGCGCAACGGGTTCAAAAATGCTCGTTCCAAAATTAGTATTTAAAGAGTGTATAAAAGAAAATAGTGCTAATCTATCCTTACCCAATAGTCTCGTATGAAATGGCATTGAGGCTGGCTCTGGATTATAATTACTGAATTTATGCCTTAGGGCATTTTTGAGAACCTGCTCGATCTCGGTCATTTTATCTTTTGTAAGACTCATAGACTTTAACCTCCGGGAATATAGATATTATTTGAGAATAACCTTCAACGATACGACCAGTCAATAACCAGATTTCCTGGAATTTATTATAAGTATTAAGAATATTTACAAAATCATCTTCTTTTATAAAGTTTTCTATTATCTGCTCTTTATCGAAAAATAATTCTTCCCCGGCATCAGCCGACGGGTTAAAATATAATAATAAAAAGGTATTCTTACCATAGTCACACAACAACTTATCTCTGAGTAAATTCAGTAGATTAGTCCTAACAACTTTTATTGCTTCGGGGTTAGATTCGATTTCTTTGAATACTGGGTAACTGGCCAAATTTTTATATTTTTCGGCCCTCGCCGCGCCATCCAATAAAACCTCCCCTATCTCGAAGTTCAGGGATTTATCATTTGACTCATCAATACAACCTTCTATATCCGGTACAGGATTATTTTCTGCAGGAAGAGGTAAAGAATAATTTAAGTTATAGAGCATATTATACGTTCGTAGGAAATTAGCCACAATCCAGCTTTCACGCACATTTTTGAATTTATTCCCCTGAAAGCTATCCCAATCGGGAAATTTTTCTTCAAACTCTTTTAAAAATTGTTCTGGGGTTATCATGTTTTTCGTCTCTGGAAGCATGTTGTTTATTTTTCCCTTAAATGAAAAATGCTTTCAGAATAAGCTGACTTATCCCGTTCGGTCCTATTTAAAACTGGTCTTCTATGCTGATTAACTATTTTCATATTCGCTTCTTCCGCTATCTGAGGATATATATTGTTTTTGTCATTTGCTACCAATAAAATGTTATAATCTTCTGCTAAAAACTTTTTACAATTTTTTAATACTTCGGCTATACCTTGGGTATAAGAAAGCCTGGCTTCATTTCCTTGGCCTTTAGATAAAGGTCCTATTTCTAGCTCATCGCGCCGCTTAAGACCAAATAAATCATAAGCATAAGCGTGTTGTTCATGATAATCTATCAAGCCAACGTAAGGCGGACTCGAAAATATACCCCGAATCTTCTGCTTTTTTAATATCTTGGCGAATTCAGGATTTACCTCATCCATTTCCTCAAAAATATTTATTGCCCGGGCATCGCCGGTCAAACAAACTTGATAAGTATCTGTCCTTAATTTATTAAAAATTTCTATCCGCTCTATCGTGTCAATACCATATCTTTCCCACCAGCTTAAGATCGAAAACAACGGCTTGCAAATCTTTCCATGCTTTGAGCAATAATAAGTCTGCGTAACAGGTTCTTTCAAGGTAGCTAAATCAGAGTGGGTGGTGGCACGACAAGAACGAATTGTTCTGCTCAGAATAATACTAACAAGCTCATTTATCTTTTGATTTTTTATTTGTTTCACCAATCCTGAGACAAAATTAATTTCATTTCGTATGTGCTGTAAATACCACTTATCCAAAAAGGTTGCAGATTTGTTTTGTTTTAACTGTATTTTATAATCCTTTACGAGTCTAAGAAATATGGGCAAAAACTCCTTCTCTTTTTCTATCCCATACTTATACTCATTAATCTGCCCTCTGCTCACTTTATACCTGAATTCTGGCGCAGGAAAAAACTTATTATTGAATTTTGTAAGCTCAGCCAATAATGCATTCTCAAATTTAACCGTTTCGGAATCGGTAAGAAAACTTTTTAATTTGCATGTAATATTTTTTAATTCATTGCGCAACTGAACACAATCATATCTGCCGATTTTAATATTACTAATCAAGGAGTTAAAGACTGAAATATCAATCCCTATTGCGTGCATTCCCAACTCATTTGCCTGCACCAAGGCAGTGCCGCTTCCACAAAAAGGATCTAATACGATATCGCCTTTTTTAAAATAAAGTTCTTTCTTAAAATTGTCTTTATGGCTATCCAAAAAGTATTCGACTAATTGAGGAATGAATTTACCTTTGTAGGGATGAAGACGATGAACATGTTTGGTAGTTTCGGCTTCTTTAACATTATCAAAAGATAATGCCCAATTTAAATCATTGCCCAATTGATTTTTCCAGTTAATCTCTCTTTTCCCGTTAAAAGATTTATAATAATTTATCAATTCTTCCTTATTAATTACGGCATTACCATTATTGCCGATTTTCTTAATTCTGCCGTATTGAAGTAAGTAGGCGATATTAGAAGTAGTAACATTCTTACCCAGATAGCGGCTCGCCCATTCGCTAGCCTGCTTTATATCCATTAAATCTAATTCTGCGGTATTACTCATTTTATTCTTTACTCCAATTAACTCTCGCCTCTACTATAATAGACGAAAAAACTACCAAAATCTAACATAATTTTTTTGAGCTGGATACTAAACAAAAAACCTCCGCCTTTTGAGCGAAGGTTTTAATTATTTTTACGTGGCAGTTCCCCCTTCAAACATACCACTTTAATTGTTAATGCTATTTTAACGCTCAGAGAAACAAAGTCAATCATTTTCTTCCTAATAATTCATCTATTCCTATATCAAAAGCATCAGCAATTTTAATCAAAGTTTCCATAGAGGGATTTGGAGTATAGCCTGATTCTATTTTAGCTAAAGTACTAAAAGGTAAATTAGCTTTCTTTGAAAGCTGATCCTGCGAAAGCTTATTTTTACCGCGTAATTCTTTTATCCTTTTTGATAAATTAACGCTTGACATATATATCCATTTATGGTTATGATAGAAAGAATAAGAAAGATGTGACTTTCTAGTGTTATTTTACCATAATATATCTATTTTCAAATCAAATTTTTGCTAACGCAAAAGGGTAGTCGTTGGGGCGGGCGTGCCCGCACCACGCCCGCCCCAGAGATTTTAAAGCACTGCGCGCAAGAAGCTTTGCGTCTCGCCGTCCGAAGCAGTATTTAACTGTCTAAAGGCGAGACAACGGACGAACCCGCTCTTTAAAAATCTGGTTTTACTTATAAAAAATCTTAAAGTGAGGACGCTTGCGTCTTGCGTTTTATTTTTTAGCTTGTATCCGCAAGACGCAAAGCAAAGCTGAACCCGCAATAAAATTAGCAAGAAGCCAGCCGGCCAAGGCTGGCACCGAATGAGCCCCGCTCCCAAGCGGGGCGAATGGGGCGCGGACAATGTGGGAGCGCCGACAGGCGCGGCGTATTTTAGATATTTCATTACTAACCAGGTTTCCCGGATATTAAAAACAAAACGGGAGATACGGGAGCCGCGACAACGGTAAAGATAAATCAGGTGTGCTGAAAAATAGTTCGAACAAAACGATAGACGCACGCGATAGATTACAAAATTAGCGTAAAACTTTGGCGGTAAAAGATTCTGATTTCGTCGCAGAACCACCGCCAGTCAGGACAGCCCTGCGATTTGGCGATTAAGTCGTAGGGCTTTTTAGAGGAATCCGATTTATTACGGAGTATTTAAATTTAACAATGAAATGTATGAAGGAAGCCACCCGCCGCTTATCTCTAAGAAACTTTTTGATAGCGTGCAGGGTATTTTAGACAACCGCCATAGGAATCATAAGAAGACAGAAATAAAATATGGCTTTACCGGATTAATGAGATGTGAATATTGCGGTTGCGCTATTACCGCCGAGAAACAGAAAGGCCATATTTACTACCACTGCACTAAGAAGAAAGACCCCTGCTCAAGCAAAAAGTTTCTTAGAGAAGAGGCTTTGCTTTCCCAAATAAACGAAGCTATAAAGAAAGTTTATATAGATGACTCAACAAAAGACAAAATGATTAACCGCTTTGACGAACTTTTTCAAGAGGAAAGCAAAGCCTCCTTTTCTCTATCTCAAGAAGTCAAGAACCGCATCAGCGAATTTGATGCAAAGCTTGAGCGTCTCGTTGACATCTTCATTGACCGCCAGATTACTCAGGAAAAATACGCTAAAAGGAAGGCGAAATTACTCAACGATAAGAAGGATTTAGAGGATAAGCTCAAGGAGATAGAGAAAAGCGGCGGCGGGTGGCTCGAACCGGCAAAACAATTCGTAACTACTTGTAATAGAGCAGGTTCTGTCGCTTGGCAGGAAATTTTAAGCCCCAAAAAAGATTTTTTGAAAATTTGCGGCTCGAACCTCTTCCTAAAAGACACAAGTCTTTTAGTTTCATATAAAAAGCCCTACGACTTAATCGCC
>Ga0265296_1001097_pt1 | contig 33396 bp, 38 predicted proteins | sample MunlanPumphouse1_FD_189073 | JGI IMG/M metagenome (GOLD analysis project Ga0265296, IMG submission 189073) | Groundwater microbial communities from a municipal landfill in Southern Ontario, Canada - Pumphouse #1 | ecosystem: Environmental > Aquatic > Deep subsurface > Groundwater | place...
GTTGGGAGACAGCCAAAGAATTTCGCCGATTTGACGATAATTCATTCCTTTTTTGAATAAAGACATAGTCGCCAATCTTCTAATAATATTTCTTTTTTCTTGATTGGTTAATAAATTATTTAAAAACAGTTCTAATTTTTTATTATTCGCGATTCTTAAAAATTCTTTCCAAAGATAATTCTCCCATTCTTTTCGGGATGAAAATTCAGAAAGATTTTTTATATTCTCCATAATTTTAAATTTTAATATTTAAGCACATTTACCCTTGCTATCTTATAGGATAGCAAGGGTAGTGGCAAAAAACAATGGGGCAAAAAAAATAAGAGAAATGGAATAGATAGAATATCTTTCTTGCTATCCCATAGGATAGCAAGGATTTTCTATTTATAATCTCTGGAAAAATTTCCCTTCAATCATACAAAGAAATTTCCTTGAAATGGCTCGGAGAGATGGATTTGAAGGAAATTAAAGAAATTATACTTGAGTAATCAACCTAAGGAAGTCGGACTTCCTTCTAAATAATAATAAAAATAATTTTTATTTTAAACATAATTTATTTATTTTATTATAATTTAATTATTATTGCGAATTAAGAAAGTTAAACTTTCCAAGGAAACAATTAAATCTTTATTTCTACTTTAGTGTGCCCACTTTTTCTATCGCCATGTCCCTATCGCCATCCATGTAAATGGTACATTTCCTGTCGCGGTAGCATCTTCTTGGGAGGCATCTGAAATTTTATGAAAATAGACTGTTGTACCTTGGGTCCCGTTTCCTGTCTGCCATTGCGTAAAGGCCTTGCCATTAGTACTTCCGTTGGTTGGATTTGCAATTAAAGTATAGGTGGTGTTAGTAAACACACATCCGCTCGGAAAGGCGAACGTGCTATAAGCTACATAGTATGGTTGTGTAGGATTAGTGGCGGTACCGTTTCCCCAGCAAATTTGTACATTCCCTATCCTGATATAACCAGCGCTGGAATGGTCTCCACCCCAAGCAAAACTATTATCGCTTCCATCAATACTTAGTTTACTTGCCGGCGTCGTCGTCCCGATGCCGAAATTACCGGTGCTACTCGCGTAATACAAAGCGCTGTCGCCGTTTGGAGGAGTGGCGGTTGGATTATTCCACGCAAAAATACTAATTGCCACTAAAAAACCGGCGATTAAAGAAGAAAAGAAAATTGAAAGAAATTTAGAATTAATAGATTTCATAACATTAACCATTAACTGTAAGTCTATGAAGCGAAGAGGATATTAATGTTTGATAAGGCATACCTTCTTGCGCCGCTTTTGCTTTTAATTTCATCAAATCAATTTTTGAAATTCTTATAGATATGGTTTTGTTTTTTGCCAATGTCGCTTTTGCTATTTTTGAATACTGCGCGATATCTCTTTTTTTAGACACAGTAGAAACAAACTCGCCGCTTTCCGCCGATTTTAAAATATCCCTTTCTTCTTTCATTAATTTTATATTTTTTTTCATATTTATATTTTTTATTTTAAATATTTTTTAGTAAATTTCCTGCTTGGAATAATAGTTTTTAGAAAAATTTCATCTTCATTTTCAATAAAAGGCACCAAATAAACATACCCTTCTATTTCCAAAACAAATATTTTTTGATTAGGATAATTTATATTATTTAAAATATCCAATACATCCTTGCTTTCAATTTTTACCAAACATATTTCAAAAGAAACTCCTCTTTCTTTAATCAGTTTTTTATTTTTTTCGGAGTTCCAATTAAAATATTTCATACATATTGTATATACATTGTATATACAAGTATATCGCTTGTCAAGCGCAACTTTCCTACGGGCGCCAACTTGTTTTAACTTTATAATCAACGGCTCCGCAGGTGCTTGTATTTGAGCAATTAAATGAAATCCAGCCGATTTTATCATTCCACGCCCAACCGCTAAAATCCCCCGTAGAACTGTTGATAATAACTTGATATGAATAAGACGAACCGGAAGTGGCGCTGTCAAAACTTATCCAACCGATAACCTCATTCCACGCCCAGCCGCTTAAATTACCGCTTCCGTCATTATTTACCTTGTAATTAACGGTTCCGCAATAACTGTTATTGGAACAATTAAGCGAAATCCAGCCGACATTTTCACTCCAAGCGTAGCCTGTTAAAGAACTTGATGAAACAACAACATTACTTCCGCTGGCGCCAAAATTTATCCAACCCAAATTACCGGCCCAGGCGTATTTGTAAGTTGAATCAATGGTGCCGGTGGCGCTGCCGCTACTGCCCCCCCCCCGCAGCGCCGCTAATCGTTATCGCGCCCGTTGAACTTGAATAATTGATATTAGTTGAACTGGCAAATTTATTATTTATTAAAGTGTTATTAGTGCTGGTTGAAAAAGATTCTTGATTCGCGCCACCGCTCCAGTCGGTTTGAATAAAAACTTTGTTCTGGCTCCGCGTCAGATATTGAATTTTATTCAAATTTCTACCGCCTTCCCAATTTACATAAACCGTGATTTTTTGAGTTGAGGGGTCGTCCGCAATTCCGCTGTCTCCAACGCTCGCGCACGAAGTTGTCGCGTTTGTCGTAATACTGCCAATTCCGCAGGAATCACGACTTACATTTTCAATGAAAAGATAACGGGTAAAATTTTTGCCTTCAATAATAGTGGTGGTGGCGCCGGAAACCAAGGCAAAAGCCGTTCCCGAAGCGGTTAAATAAAATTGTGAATCCGTCCCTTTGCTCGCCGGCGGAGTATAAACTTTTTGCCAGTCGGAATAAGCGAGCGATTGGAGATTATCAATATATTCCGAAGCCAAAGATGAAGCGATTTGCGCCGTTTTCGTGTCAAAATTACTTCTTAACACAACAACTGTCGTCGTGGCCGCCGCGCCGATTAAAATAGTAGCAATCGCCATTCCGATTATCACCTCAATCAAAGATTGACCCTTTTTAGTATTGTATCTGGCCATTAGTGTTAATAATTATTGTTTTTAAAATTGAATTGTCTCTTTTAAGGGAAATTATAATTGTGGTTGAGGCATTCGGCAAACCGCTCACCGGTGTGAAAATAACGTCTTTGCTATTTCCGGACGTCGGGTCGGAAAATTGAATAGCCGGTCTGAGCGAATTTTTAGAAATTATCGTTCCGGCGGCATAAGTCGCGCCGGAAAATAAATCATAAAAACCGCCATTGGAAACTGAATTTTCAAAATGAATTCCGTAGCGGCTACTTGATTCCTGCGAGATAGACCTATCTTGCGCATTTCTTAACGTTATCGTAATTTCCCGCGCCGTTAAATCAAGTTCCTGCGTTCCACGATAGCCAAAAAGATTTAAAAAAGAAACCGTGGATACAACCGCAATAATGCCGATTGTTATTAAAAGTTCAATAAGAGTGAATGCTTTCATATTAGAATTGTCCTACTAACTGATATATCGGCACGATGACCGCCAAAGCGATGGTGCCGATAATAAGCCCAATAACTAAAAGCAAAATCGGTTCCAAAAATGAAACCAGTGATTTTATGGCAGTTTCTATTTCCGAAGTGTAAAAATCAGCCAAGGTAGTTAAAATACTTTCCATATGACCGGCTTTTTCAGAAATTGCCATCAGATTAACCACCACTCTTGGGAAAGCCGGCTCTTTGCGAAAAGCCTCGCCAATAGTTAAACCTTTTGAAATCCCTTCCCGCGCCACTCTGCGCAAGCCTGTTTTTAATTCTTCATTTCCGACGGCGTCAGCTGTGATTTCCAAAGAATCAAGAATCGGCAATCCCGAAGAAAGCAATGCCGAGAACGTTGAAGCAAACCGTTGTAAGGCTATTTTTTTAAGAACTCCTCCGACAATCGGCGTTTTTGCGATAAATCTTGAAAAAAGTTTTATTCCGATAATGGACTTTGTTATAAAAAACCAAGCACCTACTAAAAAAATAATTATAAAAACAAAAATAATCCAAAAATATTTTCCCATAAAAAGACCTATCGCAAAAACGATTTTTGAAAATAACGGCGGCTCAAAACCTCCAGTCATAAAAATATTGGCGATTTTCGGAAGCGCGAAACTCACTAAAAGAAAAAGAATCGCGGCCGAAGCGGTTAAAAGAATAATCGGATAAGTGATTGCCGCTTTAATTTGCCGCCTTAAATCTTGTTCTTTTTGCAAGGCAATACTTAATTGATTAAAAACAAGTTCCAAGTTTCCGGAAGTTTCTCCGGCCTTAATCATATTGATGAAAACCGAGGAAAAAAATTTTGGATATCTGACAAACACGGAATGAAAAGGCTGTCCCTTTTCAAGCGAGGTTCTAATTTCCATCAATAAAGCTTTGAGTGCCGGCTTTTCAAAATCAGCGATTAAAATATCCACCGCCCTCAAAAGATCTGTGCCGACTCTTAACATTAAAGCCAAATATTTGGTAAGAAAAACCTTATCTTCAACGTCAATTGACTGGCTGAAAATTTTAAACCGGCCCGTTTTTGAAAGTTCTTTCGGCGCTTTTAATGAAATCGGCCTTAATCCCTGGCTGGCGAGAAAACCCAAAACCTCGGCCGCGCTTTCAGCTTCATGGTCACCTTCAATTATTTTCCCGTTGGATTGTGATGCAATGTAATGAAATCTCATAATCTTATTCGCGTATCACGCGAAACACTTCTTCTATTGTTGTCATTCCTAATTCAGATTTTCGTAATCCGTCTTCAAACATCGTAATCATTCCTTTTTCTTTAGATAATTTTATAAAATTGTCCAAAGAAAAATTAGGATTAATAATTTCCTTGCGGCTATCTTCATCAATATTTAAAATTTCAAAAATTCCTATTCTACTAGAATAACCTGTATTGCCGCAACTCATGCATCCCTTGCCTTGATATAAAATTTTTGGCGCCCTGAATTCAGATTCAAGATTTAATTCTTTTAATTGTTTTTTAATGGAATTTAACAAATCTTCCGACGGCGCAAATGAACTAATACAATCTAGACAAATTTTTCTGACCAAACGCTGAGCAACAATCATATTTAAAACAGCGGCGGTTAAAAATTGCGGTATCTTCATGTCAATCAAACGCGGAATCGCGGTTGCCGCATCATTAGTGTGCAAGCTAGATAAAACCAAATGGCCGGTTAAAGCCGAATGCACCGCAATTTCAGCAGTCTCTTCGTCGCGAATTTCTCCAACCATAATAATATTCGGGTCTTGCCGAAGTATTGAACGCAATCCGCTTTCAAAAGTTATACCCGCTAAAGGATTAATTTGAACCTGATTGATGTATTTCATATTATATTCAATCGGGTCTTCAATGGTTACTATATTTACTTCCGGCCTGTTTAAAATGTTTAAAATGGCGTAAAGCGTAGTGGTTTTTCCGCTACCAGTCGGCCCAGTCACAAGAATCATTCCATAAGTTTTTTTAATATTTTCTTCAACAATTTTAATCATATCATCCATTAACCCGACTTCTCTTAGGGAAAGCGGTTTTTGAGCCGCGGGCAAAAGCCTCATTTCTATTTTTTCGCCGTAAAAAGTCGGAATAATAGAAATCCTAATATCAACTAAATCCGAACCGACCTTATAATGAGTTCTACCGTCTTGTGGCTTTTGATGTTCGTCTATTTTTAAAGCCGCGAGTAGTTTAACTCTTGCCACAATCGCCGGATGAACTTCTTTCGGAATCTTAGTTATTTCATGGAGAACGCCATCAATCCTGAATCTCATTAAAATTCCGTCTTCAAAAATTTCCATATGGACATCCGAAGCGCGCAAAGAAAAAGCGTAAAAAATAATATTATCAATGAGCGCAACAATGGGAATTGCCGAAGCCGCTTCCTCAGCCGAGTCGATTTTTTGCCTTAATGACGCCTGAATATTTTCTTCCACTATTTTTTTGAAATTTTCCGCAAAGCGGCGGCTATACATCGCAAACCCCTTGTTTAAATCGTCCTGCGTCGCAAGATACGGCTTGATATTCGCCTTTAAATTATTTCTCAAAAATTCTACCGTTCCCAAATCACTCGGGTCTTCCATCGCAACGCTAAGACTCCCGTCAGCTTCCTTATCAAAAACAATCGTCATTTTTTGCTTAGCTAAATTCTCGGCAAGAAGATTAAGAATTTCTTCATTTATTTTCCGACCAATCAAATTGGCTCTCTGAACATTAAAATAATCAGCCGAAATATCATAAAAATAATCCGTGGTAATGATATTCCGCGAAATCAAAATATCGCCGATATTCTGGTCCATGCGCTTTGCTTCGCTTGTCAAAAAATCAAAATTCTCCTCTGTTATTAAGCTATCTTTAATTAAAATTTCTTTTAATTTTTTATCGGGAATTTTAAGCATAAATTAAACTGGTTAATAATTTAATTATACTATACAATTATTAATTATGAAAACCCTACTCCTCGTTGACGCCAACGCTTTAATCCATCGTTGCTTTCACGCCTTGCCGCCATTCACCACAAAAGAAGGCAAGCCCAGTGGCGCGATTTACGGATTAGCGAGTGTTTTGATAAAAATTCTCAATTCCAAGCCATCGGATTATATTGTGGCCTTTTTTGACCGACCGGAACCGACTTTTAGAAAAGAAATGTATGATGAATATAAAAGCCATCGTCCCAAAGCGCCCAATGAATTAATTTCACAAATTATTGAAGCTCACCGACTGTTTGAAAATTTTGGAATAAAAAGTTTTGAAATCCCTGGGTTTGAAGCTGATGACTTAATCGGAACCGCGGTTGAAAAATTAAAAAACGAACCTGATTTAAAAATAATAATTTTAACCGGCGATTTGGACGCGCTCCAACTTATTGAAAATGAAAAAATTATGGTTGAAACTTTTAAAAAAGGAATCAGCGACACGATAATTTACAACGAAAAAGAAACTCTGAATAAATTCGGCGTTCTACCGCGCCAGCTTATTGATTATAAAGGGCTTGCCGGCGACCAATCGGATAATATTAAAGGCGTTTCCGGCATTGGGCCGAAAACCGCGGCTCAAATAATCCAAAAATACGGCACAATTGAACAATTCTTAGAACAAGGGCAAAAGGAAAAATCTTATGAAAAAATCAACGCTTCGCGTGAAATAGCTTTATTATCAAAAAAATTGGCGACAATCAGGCGCGACACGCCATTGGAAATAAATAATCTTGAAGAATTAAAATATAAAGGAATATTAAAAGAAAAGTTAATCGCTTATTTCGAGGAAATGGGGTTTCAGAGTCTTGTGAAAAGAATCACTAGGGATTAGAATTTTCAATTTACAATTATTAATTTACAATCAATTTTCAATGAATCAATTATCAAACAATAATAAATAAAAACTTTTGAAAATTGTTAAATTGGTTCATTTATTGAAAATTAGAAATTGAAAATTAAGTTTATAAAATCGGCTTAATCACCACGTATCTCTCTCTTCCCTCTCCCACGCTTTCCGTTTTAATATCTGGATGTTTGGCAAGTTCCGTATGGACAAGACGACGTTCATAAGCATTCATTATCGGCAAAGACATTTCTTTTTTCTCGGCAACGGATTTTCTCGCCGTCACCCGAGCAATTTCCAAAATCAAATCTTCACGCTTCCGGCGATAATTATTAATATCAACTATGACAAAATCAACGCTGTTTTTTCTAGCTATCAGTTTAATGACTGAATCAAAACTATTCATAATCGCCGGCAAATTATTTTCCGAAATAAAACTGTCGTTTATAAATATGGAAAATCTTCCGCTGTCAGCGGAATAATTTACCGAAAAATCATCAAATCCCATCATTCCGACCATCTCTTTAATTATTGATTCAATTTTTTCCATTTGTGCTGTTTCCATTTACATTTAACCGCTTATTAATAACTATTTGTTGAATAACCGAAAAAACAGACGTTGTCAACCAATAAAGGCCGACGGCTGACGGCAAATAACTTAAAAACATCACCGTTAAAACCGGACCGAAAAAAACCATTTGTCTTCCCATTTTTTCCATTTGAGACAATTCTCCGCCGCTCTTGGTTATTTTTGGCAAAGCCAATTTCCCCTGAAAATACTGCGCCAAAGCCGCCAGAACGACAATCACCAAACTACGACTGCTTAAATTAATAAAACCGAGAAAATAATTATTTAAACCCATGCTACCATTTATGCCCTTGAGAAAAACCCAATAAAGGGCGATTAAAACCGGCAATTGAATAATGATAATCAAAAATTGAGAAAGAGGATTCACTTTGTGCTCGCGATAAAGTTCCATCATTACTTGCGCCTGCTTGGCACGATCGTCTTTGTGGTCTTTTTGGATTTCTTTTATTTTTGGCGCCAAACGCTGTAAAATCGCCTGGTCTTTGGCGCCCTTGTAAAACAGCGGCAATAAAACAATTCTAATTGCAACCGTTAGAACAATAATGGCTATGCCCAAATCATGTCCGGGGATATTTTGGTATAAAAAAATCAAAGCGTTCAATAACGGATTATATAAATATGTGTTAAAAAGTGATGACATTTTTTAATTCTTTTTCAATTTCATTTTTATCCAATTTCGCGGTGGACGACAAAACAGTTATCGCGACATCTCTTCCCCCTGCCTCATTTAATTTGTTAATCCGAATAAAATCATAAATAATTCTTTTGATTCTATTTCGTTTTACTGCTGATTTTGAAACTTTCGCGCTGATAATCACTCCAAAACGGCTAAAAGATGATTCATTAATAGACGTCCTTACAATAAAAAAATCGCTTCTGTGGCTTATTATTTTCTTATTCTTGTTTTTCAACCAGTTTTGAATTTGAAGCCGAAATTTTTTAGCAAGCATAATTTACGCCGTAATTTTCTTCCTTCCCTTTCTCCTTCTTCTGTTTAAAACGTTTCTTCCTCCGACTGTTCGGCTACGTTTTAAAAATCCGTGAGTTCTGCTTCTTTTTCTTTTTTTCGGCTGATGCGTTATAGACATTTCAGTAAAATAACAAATTTAAATATAAAATACAAGCCCAAAGGAGCTTGTATTTTATTTTTATTCGCAATATTTGCGTTTAATTTGTATATTAGCGATTACTCCTTATTGTCCTGTTGACAAGAAAGTGGATACAATCGTGTCCACACTCACGGCAATAAGAGCCACAATAATCGCCACTGCCGCGTAAATAATCTGGTCTCTCGCATTTTTCACTTTCTCCGGGTCGCCTTGGGCGGTCAGATAAGTAAAAGCCGCAAAAAGAATGAATAAAACCGCGATAATGAAAAATATTATATAAACCCATCTGACGATATTTTTAATCACGTCAACGGTGCCAGTTACGGTTGTCGGGCCAGTCGGAGTAATACCGGGAATATCAACCGCCATTGCCGAACTCGCTAACACCAAAGACATTGCTACAATTCCTAAAATTCCAAAAAATTTTTTCATATTTTAAGACTTTAAAACTTTTATACTTTTAAACTTTAAATTTTCTCGACCTTTTTAATTTATTTTATAATACAAAAATTTTAAAAAAATTACAAATTATTTCAAGGGTTGATAACGTCGTTCAAAACCTTGCGGGGTGGGCCAATACTGCTGGTCGTTTCCGCCTTGACCGCCGCTCGTTATAAAATTTCTTATAATCAAATCAAAGCTCACTGCTATAAGGGCAACCGCCACGGCAATCGCCGCGTAAATAATTTGATCTCTCGCATTTTTTACTTTCTCCGGGTCGCCTTGGGCGGTCAGATAAGTAAAAGCCGCAAAAAGAATGAATAAAACCGCGATAATGAAGAATATTATATAAGTCCACTTGACAATGGCTTTAAGCACATCGACTAAACCGCCGATTTTTTCCACTTTCGGCGCGTCGCTGATAAGTTCACTCGCCCCGGGAATCTGGCCGGCAGTGATGGCAAAAACCGATGAAACCGGAATTAAGAAATTTATAGAAATTAAGAAACTTAAAATAATAACTTTCATCATAATATAATACTAATATCGTATTCGCATTATTTTGAATTAAATTTGTATATTCGCGATTACTCTCTCAATTATTTATATTTTATACTACTGATTTAAAAATGCAATAATAAATCCCCTGCTCGCCATTGCGAAGACAGGGGATAAAATTTTCGGGGAATTAATTCCCCGGATTCGGATCATAATACACATACCAGTGTACTTTATGGCCCAAATAATCATACTGAGGCACACCAACAGAAAAATTCCATCCTTTGCCGATTTTCCTGCCGGAAATATAGGTCTCGGCGCAATACTTCCCGGGCAAAAGGTAATCTTCAACCTTTTCTTTTGCACCAAGAAAATAACTCTTTGTTTCAGGACCTTTTATAATAATTTGAGCTCTATCATAACTCAAATTATTAACAAACCCTTTATAGCCCTGAGACGCACCGTTGACAACTTTTATATCCGCCGGCTGGGATTTAAGTTTATCAATGGCCATAGCGCTCACTGTCTTATTATAAGCCAGTGAAGCTTTGTCTCTTTGAATCTTGGCAACTTCTTGCGAACCAGCAAGAAGATACCAGTCGCCCTTTTCATATTGCACTTCGTTGCCGAAGTGCGCAGCGCATCCGGAAAACACAAAGAAAACCAAACAAACCGCTATCATTGCTATTTTTTTCATAGCAACACCTCCTTATTTAAAGAAAATTATCAGTTCTTAGGAACTCTAAACAAAGTAGCACAAATTTTTTATTTTGTCAATAAAACTTTTATTAGATTACTTTATTGGATTAGTAATACTACCTGGCTCGCCCATTATTCTACCGGTAGTCGGATCAATTGGCGCAGAAGCATTAGGACTTCCACCTGTTCCACCGCCGCCAGTTCCGCCGCCAGAAGTGCCAACGATGCTCCCCACTATCGCGTTAATGCTCACTGCCAATAAAGCAACGGCAACGGCGATAGCGGCGTAAATAATTTTATGGTTTGCGCTTTTAATTTGTTCAGGGTCAGCTCCGGCGGTCAAATAAGTAAAAGCCGCCAAAATCACCATAAAAGCCGAGATAACAAAGAAAATCGTATAAGTCCATCGAAGAATAATTATAAGAATATTAACAACCCCGCCAGCGTCTCGAATGTTAGTAGCGCCCTTCCCTAATGGGTCTAAATATTCTCCTGGATTAATTGTTGTCCCAATGGCGCCAAAAACAACATTAATAGACTGCGTAAAAATTATCGACACCGCGACTAATAAAATTAAAATAAATAATATTTTTTTAGCCGCTGTCATTTATTTTGAATAAGATCTTTAATTATCACATTTGCGCCGACTGAAATTAAAGCCACAGCAATTGCAATCGCCGCGTAAATAATTTTGTGATTAGCGCTTTTTATTTTTTCCGGGTCATCACCGCCGGTTAAATAACTAAAGGCCGCCAAAATAACAAATCCAATCGCCACAATAAAAAACGCGCGGTACATTAAAACCACTATCTTGTTAAGAATTGTGATAAGTCCTTCAATATTTTTTATAGGAGAGGCTCCCGCCGTGCCGACTTCATCCGCCAAAACTACGCTCGTAAAAACCGCGCTTAGCGTTAAAACCATCACTATACCCGTTAAAATTTTAGAAAATTTATTCATATATTTTAATTTAATTTATTAATAAACGCATCCTGCTTACCGGTTATTATTTCTCCCATTATATAAATAATTCCCCAAGAGCACAAGACAACGGTATAGCCCACCACCGCCCAAAGAATGACATCTCTGCCGGATTTCACTTTTTCCGGACTATCGCCAGCCGACAAAATCAAAAACCCGCCGTAAATCACCATCACTGCCAAAATCGGCGCCCCGATTTTAATAAGATAGCCGATAATATTTTGGATAATGGTGAAAATTGTTTTATTTTGAAATGGATCCTCAAGATTACCGCTACTAGCGCCACGACCAATTATTCCCCCAGGTTGTTCAGCGGCTAAAACATAAGTAAAATTTAAAACAACCATAAAACTAATCACTATAAACAATAATGTTTTAAATTTATTCATATAATAATTATCGTCTATTATTATTTAAGTGTCAATAAAAAAACTGGCGAATCAATATGACTCGCCAGGTTAATAATAACTTCTTTATACGCTGCGTCCAAAACGCAGGTATACTTTTGATTTTTTACCGATACTGCGAAATTTTAATTCTTTTGCAGTATCAATATCTAATTGCTTATTTTTACTAAGCTGACCGATATATCTACCGTCGGCCAACACCTCTACTACTCCATTCTCGTCAGGTGAAGCACGAAAATACTCGCTTCCCCCAACATTGTAAGCCCTCGACCAATCCTCAACTGATACTTCAATAATTTGAGGCTCATCCCATATGATTGAGAGTGATTTCTTTGCTGTCGCTGATGCAGATGGCCTATCCGACAACGACGGCGCAAAAGATATTTGCCTTGATATGCCCACTATTATTATTACTATCAAAGCAATTATAATCGCACCGTTGCTTAACCCTCTTGCCAGCGGCGGAATATTAAAAAATCCTAAAAAACTGGCGAATCTCAACAATATTGCCGCCACTGCGATAAAACCAAACAAGAAACCAGCACCCCCAGCAAATAAAGTAACAAGTGTTAAAAAAACAGTTGAAACTATAATTGCCGTGATAGAAAGCATGTATCTTGCATTCATGATTTGCTACCTCCTTTTTTTGCTCTAAAAATATCGTAAACGATATCTCCCACAGCCATTAACCATGGAGGGACGCCAGCTTTCAGAGCTTTTACACGGATTCTCTCACCTTCTTTTTCTGCAGTTGCCGCTTCTTCAACAACTTCTTTTAATTTTTCAGGAAGATCAATATTTTGAACTTGAATTTCTATTTTAATTCCCCATTGACCCTCAACATCATCAAAAAGAGATTTATTGATGGCTTTTTCAAGCTCATCAAGAAAATCTTGTTTGATTTTTGTTTTAAGGCCTTCTTTGGTAACAAAATCTTCTGTTGAAGATTTTGTCATTTGATCCTGAAAATATGCCTTAATTCTGTTAATTACTAAATCGCGTCTTTTATCATAATTAATTTCTGTCGCGGCCTTAACGGGATCAACCACTTTTTGAGTATAGATTATGTAATCAACCCCTATGCTCACTCCATCTCCGGTGATAACGTCGCATCTTTGAGGGTCAGATGGCTCATTCTCAAGCGTTACTTCTTTAATTTTTTTATGCACGCCCGGAATAATTTGATGCATTCCTTTATCTAATGCAAAGGGAATACCATCCCATAAATTTCTACACACAACTGCCCTCATGGTGCTCACTTCTATTAATCCTTCTTTAAAAAAGAGAATCGCGACTGCCGCCGTAAAAAGTCCAGCAACCACAATAAAGGAAATTGTTAAAAAAATATTCATCACATCCTCCTCGGCCATTTCAGCCATTCAGTTTTTTATTTTCAACCATTTTTATTTTTTAAAGTCCAAAATCAAAAGACAAAGCCTCTTGATTTACGACTAAATAATAACATAAGAGTTTAAAAAAGTCAAACGCAAATTTTGTAATCACCGAACCTCCAAGGAACAAAACTGCCACCGCCAATGGCGGAAAGAACCATATTAATTATCATCCATGCGCCAAGGGCGATAAAAACACCAATAATAGCCGATTGAATCATCTTTCTGCCTTGTGAAACTTTTTCCGTGGAATCGCCGGCCGTCATAATCGTCAATCCTCCCCAAACAATAAAAACCACAACTAAAGGAATGGCGATATTGTAAAGAGCGAAATCAATTACGTTCTCAACTAATTTAATAAGGTCGCAAAATTGACAACCCTTTCCGTTATTAGATCCCGGACCGCAAGGAACCAAAGGATTAGCCGCCTGCGCGCTAATAGCAGTAAGCAGTAAATAGAAAACAATAAATAGAAAAGTTATTTTGAATTTTAAATTAAATTTTTTCATTACAAAGTTTTTACTTTATAACTTTACAAACTTTATGAACTTTATAAACTATTAATTTCACTCTCCGCTTGCTCCAACGCGCGGTCAACTGACAATCTGCCACTTAATATTGATTCTATCATATTGGAAAAAATCCGCCTAACCGCGCCGCTGTCCGGCTGGGACCACGACCTCGCGGTTAACGCCTGCTGGCTGAAAACCCCCAAATCCAAATCATTAAGATATTTTTGGATTAAACTTCTCAAAGCCGGCGGCCTTTTTGATTCTTGAATATATTTTTCGGCAACCGTCGGGTCAGCGGTAAAATACATAATAAAATCCCACGCGACTACCTGATTCCCGCTTTGGGCGGAAACCGCCAATCCCCAATAATCGGCGTAATTTATCGGCTGGCTCGTTCCGGCTGATTGAATCATCGGCGCGACTGCCAAATTCAAAAACGGATTTTTCGCTTTAATGACGGAAATTGATGATTGATAATTAAAAATTGCCGCCACTGTCCCCTGGCTGAAACTATCCAAAGAATTGCGGAAATTATCATTCCAAGTATAAGCAGAATTGTTGGGATTGCTAAATTGAAGATAAAAATTCAGCGCTTTGTCTCCTCCGTTTCTCGCAAAATCAACATCTCCTGCCTGATCAATCATATTCATCCCGGATTGAAGCATTATCAAACTCAAAAGGTCTGTTGCCTTGCTGATGCTTTTTTCCGAACCGCCGATGGCGGCCGCGGCTTTAACAACTTTATTGCCAAAATCCAATTCCCTTAATCGCGGAATAACATATTGGAATTCGTTCCAATTTTTCGGCACCACTGCCACGCCCTTGGCATCAAAAAAATCTTTATTGTAAAGAAAAGCCAAAGTGTCAATGTAAATCGGCAAAGCGTAAATTCCGTTGCTTCCGGAAAAATCCGCTTCCACCACTTGTGGAAATAGTTGCCTTAACTGCGTTATGGAAAATCCACTCACTGCCGGCAATGGCAATAATCTGCTTGCATGTTTCGTCAGCCAAGTATTATGAAGCATTAAAATATCCGGCGCTTGGCCGCTAGCCATAGCGTCAACCAATCTTTTCTCATAATCACTTTCGCTGAATTGCGTATAAGCTATTATTGCCGCCTTATTAACTTGCGAATAAGAATCAAGAATCGGCCGAATCAGTTGTTCGTCTTCCACCCCCCAAAATTTTATTTCCGTTTGCTGTTCATTGCCGATTGCGCCAAGGCCGGGGCTGCCGCCTTGTTTTCTCCCCGGTAAAACACCGATAAAAATCAAAACAATAATTATGACGACCAGCGCCGTCCCGAAAATTATCATTATTTGGTTTTTGGTTAAATTCATAATATTACCACTCCCATTACCTTGTCTTTTTCTTTTAATTTCATAATTTTCACGCCACTGGTGGCGCGACCGGCCGTCCTGATGGCGGAAATTTTCGTTCTGATTATCTGGCCCTTTGACGAAAGCGCCAACAATTCTTCCTCTTCGCCAATAATCTGAATTGCGACTATGAAACCGGTTTTAGCGGTGATTTTAGCGGCTTTGATTCCGGAACCGCCGCGGCTTTGAATTCTATATTCTTTCAGCGACGTCTGTTTTGCAAAACCGTTTTCCGTCACCACTAATAATTTTTTGCTTTCTTTTATTATATCAAGTCCTGCCACAAAATCACCCCCCTTTAATCTGATTGCCGAAACTCCAGCCGCTCCTCTTCCCATCGGCCGCAATTGCGATTCTTTGAATCTTATCGCTTGTCCTTTTATAGTCGCCAGAATTATCTCGTCTTTGCCGGATGAAAGTTTTACCCATTTCAACGCATCGCCTTGTTTCAAGCCGATAGCGATAATGCCCGTCCGTCTCACATTTTCAAATTCTTCCAACGCTGTTTTTTTAATAACGCCTTTTTTCGTCACCATCACCAAAAAATCTTTTGACCCGTGCGGATAATTCACAATTGCGTTAACATTTTCATCCGACGGAATTTCAAGAAAATTCTGGACTAGTTTCCCTTTTGACGTCCGCGTTCCCACCGGAATTTCGTAAACCTTCGTCTGAAAAGCGCGGCCCTTATCAGTAAAGAATAAAATATTATCATGGGTGCTGGCGGAAATAAAATGGCTTAAAAAATCTTCTTCGCCGACTTCGGAACCGATAAGCCCCCTGCCGCCGCGCTTCTGCGATTTGAAAGTTTGCGGAGGCATTCTTTTAATATAGCCGTCAGCGGTCATCACAATAACCGTCTCTTCCAAGGGGACCAAGTCTTCTTCCTTAAATTCTTTAAGACCGGAAACGACAATTTGCGTGCGGCGTTCACCTTTGTATTTTTCTTTAAGTTCCGCCAATTCATCTTTAATGATTTTTAAAATCTTTTGCGGGCTTTTAAGCAAAATTTCCAGTTCTTTTATCAATTTAATTTTTTCCGCCAATTCATCTTCTATTTTTTTTCTTTCCAAGGCCGCCAAAGTGGCAAGTTTCATATCAAGAATCGCATTCGCCTGAATTTCCGTAAGTTTGAATTTTTTAATCAAATTTTCCCGCGCCTCATCGCGGTCTTTTGATTTCTTAATTGTTTCAATTATTTTATCAATAACGGACAGCGCTTTTGCCAATCCTTCCAAAATATGGGCGCGTTCTTTGGCTTTTTTCAATTCAAATTCCGCGCGGCGGCGAACCACTTCTTTACGATGTTCAATGTAAAATTCCAGAATGTCTTTCAGCGACATTGTTTGCGGTTGGATACCGCCGGCCAACGCAATCATATTAAGATTGAAATTTTTTTGTAAATCTGTGTATTTGAAAAGCTGATTTAAAATTTTTTGCGCTGAAACATCCGATTTTAATTCAACGACAATTCTCATCCCTTCCCGGTCGCTCTCATCGCGCAAATCCTTAATTCCCTCTATTTTCTTTTCCTGAACCAAGCTCGCAATTTTTATAATCAATTCCGACTTATTCACCTGATAAGGAATTTCTGTGATAATAATGTTTAATTGATTTTTGGCGCGCTCCTGAATTTCGGCTTTCGCTCTCACGGTGATGGGTCCGCGTCCGCTGGAATAAGCATCCGCAATCGCTTTTTTGTCGTAAATAATTCCTCCGGTCGGAAAATCAGGGCCTTTGATAAAATTTAAAATATCTTTCGCCGCCACTTTGGGATTGTCTATTAAATGAAGAACTGCGTTAATCACTTCATGAAGATTATGCGGCGGGATACTGGTCGCCATACCCACGGCAATTCCCGAAGTTCCGTTTAAAAGAAGATGGGGCAATTTGGCCGGCAAAACTTTCGGCTCCTGAACACTGCCGTCATAATTTGGTTGCCAATCAACAGTTTCTTTTTCAATATCATATAAAAGTTCTTCGGAAATTTTTGACAAACGGCATTCTGTATAACGCATCGCCGCCTGATTATCGCCGTCAATGGAACCCCAGTTACCCTGTCCGTCAATCAGCGGATAGCGCAAAGAAAAATCCTGCGCCATTCTCGCCATTGCGTCGTAAACCGAAAGATCGCCGTGGGGATGATACGATTTCAAAACTTCGCCGACAACTGCCGCTGATTTTCTGTATTTCACGCCCGCTTTTAATCCGGTTTCCCACATTGCCCAAAGAATTCTTCTTTGTACCGGCTTCAAACCGTCACGAACGTCCGGCAAGGCGCGGCTCACAATAACGGACATCGCGTAATCTAAATAAGATTCTTTTAATTCTTCCGTTATCTCTCTATTTTCAATTTTACCAATTTGTTTTTCCATAAAATATTCGCATTATTTAATATTAATTCGCATTATTCGCGATTACTTCTCCACCTCAATAAACATTTTTCCTATTGCCTGGCTGTATAAATTTTTAATTTCATTCCAACCAGACCCACTCACTGAATTTAACCCCGTTTTGAAAACCTGCCAAAATGAAGTTTCTTCAGAAACCTCAATTTTTTCCGCTTCATTTTTTCCAATCGGAGAATTTAAAAAAAACAGCCAAACTGCCACGATAACCGCCATTGAAACAATACTCATCAAAACAAGCCACCGTTTCTTTATTTGTTCGTCAGATTCCTGAATTTGCTTTAATTTATTTTTTAATTTTTCAAACATCTTAAACTTTTAAATTTATAACTTTCACCTTCTTAATCTCCGCCAAATCTTTCTTTTTAATTGTTAATTTTTCCTGCGCCTCGGCCTTATATCCCCCTTCTTCAAGAAAAATTTTCAAATCCGCAAATGGCCTCTTTAATCCGGAAATTTTAAAAAAAGACGGAATAACTATTTTCGGCGCCGTCTGTTTAATCAACTTTACGGCTGTTTTTTGTTCAATAAACGGCTTGCCGCCGGCAGGAATAAATAAAACATCAATTTCTTCCAAATACTCGGCAATATCCGTTGTCAACGCTTCGGAAATATGCCCCAAAAAACACATTTTAATTCCTTCAATTTCAACCAAATAAATCGTCTTGATAAATTTATCCGTTGATTCATTTGCCAATCCATAACCGGAGATAATAACGTCTTTAATGTCGTATTCTCCGGGACCGATTATTTTAAACCCGTCGCTCGCGCCGTTTAAAAATCCAGCCTCAATTTCTTCATTTGAAACCAAAGTTTTTAACAGAACGTCAAATTTAAAACGCGGCGGGGTTAAGCCACTTTGATGAGACGGCGGATCAATCAAAATAACCGTTTCCCCATTTTGAATTTTAAAACAGCCTTCGCCGTAAAAAGAAATAACCATAATTGATTTTTAATAATATCACCATTACCCTTGATTTTCAATACACGATAGTTTATTATTCACAAATTATTATGGATACAGCACAAATTATAAACGGCAAAGATATTCTGTCGCAGATTATCAAAAACGAGCCGGAACTTATTTCATTTCTGAAAGAAGGCGATTTGACGGAAGCCGAATTGCTGACAAAAACTCCAAAAGCGGCTTATTTCAATTTGGGCAAATTCGGCACCGGCATCGTTTACGGCTCTGAACTCTCCAATTCAAGAGATGTTTTGAAAAATCTTAATAAAGGAGACAAAGTAAACGCCAAAATTTCCGTCGTTGAAAATGACGAGGGATTTGTTGAACTTTCTTTGGCTGACGCTCATAAGCAAAAAGGCTGGCAAGAATTAAAAAACGTTATGGAAAGCGATGAGATTTTAACGATTAAAATAATCGGCGCCAACAGCGGCGGCCTGATCGCCAATATAAATGAAATAAAGGCTTTCTTGCCGGTTTCCCAGTTAAGCAATAAAAATTATCCGCGCGTTGAAACGAAAGAAAACGGCGAAGACGGCCAGCAAAAAACCGAGATTCTCAAAGAATTGCGGAAATTGGTCGGACAAGAATTAAAAATAAAAATCATTGACTTAAATCCGCGAACCAATAAGCTAATTATTTCCGAAAAAGCTTCCGAAGAAGAAGATATTAAAAAATTGCTTGAAAATTATAAAGTTGGCGACATTATTGAAGGAATCGTTTCCGGCGTTGCCGATTTCGGCGCGTTTATCCGTTTTATTGATAATCCGTCAATTGAAGGATTTGTGCATATTTCCGAATTTGACCACAAAATCATAGACAGCCCGAAAGAAATAGTGAAAATTGACGATGTGGTAAAAGTAAAAATTACAGAAATAAAAAATAATCAGGTTAATCTTTCGCTTAAAGCCCTAAAAACAGACCCGTGGATAAACGCCGAAGAAAAATTGAAAGAAAACCAGGAAATTAAAGGAGTTGTCAGTAAATTCAGTCCGTTTGGCGCGCTGGTAAATCTGGAAAATGATTTGCAGGGAGCAATTCACGTTTCTGAATTCGGAAGTTTGGAAGAAATGAAAAAACAAATTGAAATTGGAAAATCATACGAATTTATTGTCGCTTCAATCAAACCGCAAGAGAAAAGAATACTTCTTAAATTGAAAAAAGAGGAATAAGTTTTCCACAGATGTAGCTATTGCTATTTTTAAATTTTATCTTATAATTTAATGATACAGTTTTTAACTGGATTGTATTTTGTTCTTTTAAATAAATTTAAAATAAAAATTGGGGGCGAAAATATAAACAATTTAACCCGTTGTTAAGGAGGTTTTTCATGATTCGCAAAAGAAAATCGCCAATGGTTGTTGTCGGATTTGTGAAATTAGAAAGGGGAATATATGAAACTATTTTCCCGGAAGTGCCGAATGGAGCAATGCGCTTTCTTCGTCCATTAATAAGATATAATAAAGCCCATGTGCATCGAAATTCAACTGGCGGGATTAATATTACAGCAGAAGATCCCCGCGATCCCGAGGCCACATCTAACCTTGCGTTGGATATAGGAGACTTGAATATAGGTTTAAGCGTAGACGTTGAAACCATTCCCAGACTAAACCTTTCTTAAAGTTATTTTTCCTCGCCCCCACCCAATTAGTCCGGCTCTCTGAGCCGGCTATATTTTTTTATAAACCCCGCACCTTTAAGAGATATTAAACACTTGTTTGTTTTTCTTTATATAATAAATTCATTTTCAAAAAAAATAATTTATAAAAATAAATTTTTTTATTGTAAGTGTTTATAAAAAACACAATCTTTTAAAGGTGCGGGGTAAATTGACACCTCTATTTATTGCAATATAATGTATTCGTATATGAAAAATTTCTCCAAAAACATTTTCTGGGCGATTATAGCGTTTTTAATAATAACGTTTCTTTTTTCGCTCGCTTATCAAGATAAAAAAGCCGAAGTTGTTTTGAGTCTTGACCAATTGGCGGCAAAAATCAATTCCAATGAAATTTCCAAAATCACCGTGAGCGCGAATAATTTGGAAATTGAACTGGCGAACGGCGAAAAAGCGACCGCTAAAAAAGAATTTGAATCGGGATTATCCGAAACTCTGCGAAATTTCAACGTTGACGCAAGCGCGCTTAAAAAAGTAAATATAGAAATCAAAGAAGAATCCGGCTGGAAATACTGGGCGAGCATTCTAATTCCTTCCCTCCTGCCCTTGCTGATTATCGGCTGGTTTTTCTGGATGATGTTCCGGCAGGCCGGACGCGGAATGAGCCAGGCTATGACTTTCGGCAAAGCCAATATTAAACTTTTTACCCAATTCAAAGACCGCATTACTTTTGACGACGTTGCCGGATTAAAAGAAGCTAAGCAAGAATTGATGGAAGTGGTAGACTTTTTAAAAAATCCGAAAAAATATCTTGATATCGGCGCGAAAATCCCTCGCGGAGTTTTATTATATGGAGCCCCGGGAACGGGAAAAACTTTATTGGCGCGCGCGGTGGCAGGCGAAGCCAATGTGCCGTTTTTTCACATTTCCGGTTCGGAATTCGTGGAAATGTTTGTCGGCGTGGGCGCTTCGCGTGTTCGCGATCTTTTTGACACCGCTAAAAAAGCCGGACGGTCAATAATTTTCATTGACGAAATAGACGCCGTAGGTAGAGAGCGCGGAGCCGGTTTAGGCGGCGGGCATGATGAAAGAGAACAAACATTAAATCAAATTCTCGTTGAAATGGACGGGTTTGAAAAAAATGACAAGCGAATCGTTGTCGCCGCCACAAATAGGCCTGATGTTTTAGATATAGCGTTGTTGCGGCCCGGCCGCTTTGACCGCCGCGTTATTCTTGATTTACCGGACATCAATGACCGCGAGGAAATTCTGAAAATTCACGCCAAGGGGAAAATTCAGGCAAACGACATTGATATAAGAAAAATAGCTGAACGAACACCGGGATTTTCCGGAGCTGATTTGGCAAATTTGCTGAATGAAGCCGCTTTGCTTGCCGCCAGAAAAAACCAAAAAGAAATCAAACAACTGGATATTTTTGAATCAATTGAAAAAGTATTGCTCGGTCCCGAGCGCCGCAGCCGGGTTTTTTCCAAAAAAGAAAAAGATATTACGGCTTATCACGAAGCCGGCCACGCCTTGGTCGCCGCTTCGTTGAAAAACGCCGACCCCGTTCATAAAGTTTCCATCGTTGCTCGCGGCCGAGCCGGTGGCTATACCTTAAAACTGCCGCTTGAAGAAACGTATATTCGCACCAAATCGCAATTTATGACCGACTTAGCAATGATGCTCGGCGGATACATCGCTGAAAAATCAGTTTTCGGAGATGTTTCCACAGGCGCGTCCAGCGACTTGCAAAGCGCTTCTTCTTTAACGCGCAAGCTTATTACCAAATACGGAATGAGCGAAAAATTGGGGCCGATTACTTTCGGGAAAACAGATGGAATGGTTTTTCTTGGACGGGAAATCGCCACTGAAAAAAATTATTCCGAGGACGTGGCAAAACAAATAGACGAAGAAGTAAAAAGTTTCATCAAAAAGGCCTATGAAGCCGCGGAAAAAATCATAAATTCCAGAAGAAAAATTTTAGACGCCATCGCCAAAAATCTGATTGAAAAAGAAACGATTGAACGCGAAGAATTTGATAATTTAATAAAAAGCTTTAAAATTAAACTTGTTGAAATAAAGTAGATTTGCGCCTGTAGCTCAGCTGGTTAGAGCATCGAGCTTATACCTCGAGGGTCCTTGGTTCGAGTCCAAGCAGGCGCACTTTATCCGCGTGCTTAGTGAAACAGGGCGTTTAGCTCAGTGGTAGAGCGACTCGTTTACACCGAGTAGGTCGGGGGTTCAATCCCCTCAACGCCCAAAGAAAATAAAAGTTAAATTTATTTACCGATTTTTTCCAATATCTTTTTAATCATTTCTTCCTGTTTTTCAAGATTTTCCAAAATCGTTTCTATTTCCTTTTCAGCTTTCAAATTTATCTCAAAATCGTTTTCCGCCCTAAATATGGCGTGTCGTTCTTGAAGATTCTGGCTTAACATAATAAGCGGCAAAAAGAAAAGCTGAATCATATTGGAAATAAAAACCCAAAGTATAAAAGCCGGAAGCGGGTCAAAAATTAATCCTATTGGCGCAAAAATATTCCATAAAATCCAAAAAGCCGTCCAAATTAAAATAATAATGAAAAATCCCGTTGTGCCGATGCGGTCGGTAATCCAAATAGCGAATTTTTCCGACGGCGTTAAGCTTTCTTCGTGCTTAATATTAATATTCCAAATCGGTTTTCTTTGTTTTTTTAATTCGGCTAAAGTGCTCATATAGTATATAAATATTTTATATTATACGGCTTATTTGTAAACACCTTCTTGCTTTTAAACTTTTAAGCTTTTAATATTTGAGAGGAGGGTTGGCTGAGTGGTCTAAAGCGCCGCACTCTGCGCCCAAGGCGCATCCGCCTCTGGCGGAGAAATGCAAAATAACATGTATCACATTTACGTTTTATATAGTCAAAAACTCAAGAAAAAATATATAGGCGTTACGGGTAAAAATCCGCACAAAAGATTACAAGAACACTTAAGTGGCCAAGTGCCTTTCACAAGCAGAGCAAAGGATTGGAAATTAATTTATGAAAAACAATTTGAGTCAAAAATTGAAGCATATAAAGAAGAAAAGTTTTTAAAAAGCGGCAAGGGCAGAGAAAATTTGAAATTTATCTTAAATGATGTAAATTTACAAAGCGTGGAAGGGTGCGCCGAATGGTAAGGCACCGCTCTCGAAAAGCGGAACCCCGTAAGGAGTTTGTGGGTTCGAGTCCCACCCCTTCCGCCAGTTAGGAAAATATGCAAAATAATTTTGTAAAAATAATTAAAAAAGTGATGCCTGCCGTAGTGTCTATTGTTGTTTCAGAGAATCTTAAAGAAATTCCGAAAAAACTCATTACTTCGGCGACGCAAAAAAAATTAAAAAAAATCGCTAACAATAATGGCGACATTGAAGTTGGCGGCGGTTCAGGATTTATTATTGATAAATCCGGCCTTATTGCCACAAGTAAACATATTGTCGCCGACCCCAAGGCCAACTACACGATAATAATAAATAACGGAAAAAAATTTAAAGCAAAAGTTGTTTTCCGCTCACCACATAACGATATTGCCTTGCTTAAATTACCAATTATTAATTACAAATTACCAATTATTAAACTTGGCAATTCCGACAAAGTTCAATTAGGCGAAAATGTTTTGGCGTTCGGAAGTCCTCTTGGAAATTTCCCCAATACCGTTTCCGAAGGCATTGTTTCAGGATTGCACAGGAAAATAAAAGCGGAAACCGATTTAAAATCCGGCGAAGACACTCTAAAAGAAATGATTCAAACAGACGCGGCGATAAACCCGGGCAATTCCGGCGGCCCGCTGGTAAATATGAAAGGAGAAGTAATCGGCATCAATACCGTTGCCGTGGCAAACGCGGAGAATATAAGCTTGGCAATCCCCATTAACCCAATAAAAGAAATTCTAAAAACTAATAAACGTAATCGCTGACCAATAAGCCGTTATCGTCAAAAAGGTCCAAACGGTCGTGTTGCGAATCCAAAATATCATTGTTCACCCATAATCTCCATTCGCTAGACAGAAAATCTTTGTCCTGAGAATATTTTTCAAAACAATTGCCGTACGTGCCAATAGTGTTTAAAAAGGCGCGGCAAACATTTCCTTCGCTGGTTCCCGTAAGAAGAGAATTATAAAAAGCAACATCAACAGACTTACATCCACCCAAAGAAAAAAGATATGTTTGGCATTGGCCCGATAAATAAGTGATTTCATAACGCGACCGGTATACCATTGGACAGCTTTGCGGCAATGACGGATTAAAATCAAACGAGTTTTCCAAATATCCCATGCACTTATTTAAGCGAAAATTTTTATTTATGGCGCTTGTGGTACTGTAAATATTAACATAATTGTTTGACAATAAAATTACGTTTTTTTCTTCATTTATTCCTGATGATTTATAAATTTCCACCGCTTTGGGAATAATAAATTCATAACGGTTGCTTGTTAACTTCCAGCCGGTGATGTCAATCGGCAAATCGCCGCTTTCCAAACGCGAATAAAGCCTGATTGTTGAAGGCTTATTATATCCCGTGCTGAATGAAGCCGAAGCTATTCTCACTTTTTCAAAAAAAGGCGAAAGTTGTTCCCGGCTGAATCCTGACGGAATCCTTGCATCAGAAATCTCTATTTTTTTAGAAGATATTGCGATAGACGATTGCGCTGAGGGCGCGGCTTTAATTGTCGCTTTTTGCGCCGAGGAAATAATTTTTTCTGTTGATGTCGCGTTAAGGCCTTTTTTAAAATCATAATCTTTAAAAAATTTAGGCGCGGCAATAACAAAAAATATAATCCCGCCGACGATTGCTATAAATAAGATTATTTTAATCATATTTTAAATCACGATATTGATAAGTTTATTCGGGACAAAAATTATTTTTTTGATTTTATTTCCAGCAATCACATTTTTTACTTTTTCCTGTTTCAATGCGAGATTTTCCGCTTCTTTTTGGACAATGCCGATTTCTGCCGAAATTTTATCGCGAACTTTGCCGTTAATTTGAATAACCAACTCAAATTGTTCTTCTATAATCAATTTTAAATCATATTTCGGCCAAGATTCAAGATGGATACTTTTAAACTTTTGAGCCTTTGAACTTTTAAGCTTTGTTGTTTGCCATAATTCTTCCGCCAAATGCGGCGTGAAAGGAGCTAATAATTTAATTATTAATTTCCAATTTTTAATTTTTAATAATGGTTGTTTTTCCACTTCATTTAATAAAATCATTAAAGCGGAGATGGCAGTATTAAAGCGGAAATTTTCAATATCTTCTGTTACTTTTTTAATTGTTTGATGCAATAGCCGTTCAAGTTTTTCATTTTGAATTTTAGATTTTGAAATTTTAGAAGTTATTTTATATATTCTATCAATAAATCTTTTCATTCCCTTAATCCCGTCCATATCCCAAGCAATACTTTGCGCAAACGGACCTAAAAACATTTCATACAAACGCAACGAATCCGCGCCGAATTGTTGAATCATATTATCGGGATTAATGACATTTCCCCAACGTTTAGACATTTTTCGCCCGTCTTCGGCCAATATTAAACCTTGATTAACTAATTTTTTGAAAGGTTCTTTTGTTGAAACCACTTTAATGTCATATAAAAATTTATGCCAAAAACGGGCATAAAGAAGATGGCGAGTCGCATGCTCTACTCCGCCAACATATAAATCAACTGGCATCCACTTTTTTTCTTTTTTCTTATTAATTAATGCTTTTTTATTTTTAGAATCGATATATCTTAAATAATACCATGACGAACCGGCCCATTGAGGCATTGTGTTTGTTTCTCGTTCCGCCGGACCGCCACATTTTAGACATTTCACATTTACCCATTTTTTTATATTAACAAGCGGCGATTCACCGGTGTCGGACGGCTCGTAAAATTTAACTTCCGGTAATTTTACTGGCAAATCTCTTTCCGCAACTGGAATATTCCCGCATTTTTTACATTTAATTATTGGTATTGGCTCACCCCAATATCTTTGTCTACTAAAAACCCAGTCACGCATTTTATAATTTATTTTTTTACTGCCCAATTTATTTTTTTCCAACCATTCCGCCATTTTTTCGCGCGCTTGTTCAGAAGTTAATTCTGAAAATTGACCGGAGTTAACTACAAAACCATCATCAATAAATGCTGTTTCATTTTCCTTGAGCCTTTTAATCCAAACATCCAATTCCGCATGGCATAATGTACCGTAGTTGATTTCGCTTTCATTAATCCACATCATCTCATGTTCATCCGCCCAATCTTTATCTACGGCAGATTTTTCATCATTAATTAAATCAAACATAACCGCCGTCGTAAAAGCAATCCTGTTTTCATTTTTGTGTTTAGCAAAATATTCCGCCCGCACTTCTCCGCCTAAAATTTTTACAAACTTAAGATTTTTATAACCCGTTTCTTCTTCTACTTCTCTTTTTGCCGCATTAACAACACTTTCATTTTCTTCAATCCCGCCCATTGGAAAAGTAATCCATAAAAACTTCTTTGACCTTAAACATAAAAATTTATTATTTTGGGGATTTCGCACAAGAACATGAACATTTTTTCTTGCTTGCGTTTTTTTACCTTCAACAGGAGGATTTTTAATATCTACTCTGTTAGGAATAATAACTTCTTTAATCGGCAATTTATATTTCTTGGCGAATTCCCAATCGCGTTCATCATGTGCCGGCACCGCCATCACCGCGCCGGTGCCATAATGGCCCAAAACATAATCAGCGACAAAAACCGGCACCTCTTCATTATTGAAAGGATTTATCGCCTTAATACCCCTTAATTCCACGCCGGTTTTATCCCCGACGCGCGAAACGGTCGGGGCTCCGACTTCGCCCTTGGCGAACGTCGGAGCTTCAGCCAACATTGTTCTTTGTAAGTCAGATTTATTCTTCGCCTGTTCTATGTATTTTTTAATTTCATCATAATTCTTAATTCCTAATTCATTATTCTTTAATAAAGGATGTTCCGGCGCGACCACCAAATAAGTACAGCCGAAAATAGTGTCTAAACGAGTGGTAAATACTTCAATTGGAAATTGGAAATTGGAAATTGGAAATTTTATAACGGCGCCCTGAGATTTCCCTATCCAATTTCTCTGCTGTTCTTTGATTGATTCCGACCAATCCAATGATTTTAAGCCGTCCAAAAGTTTTTCCGCATAAGCGGTCATTTTTAAAATCCATTGTCGCATCGGTTTTTTTTCGACTTTACTTCCACATCGTTCACATTTGCCATCTTCTAAATCTTCATTTGCTAAACCGGTTTTACACGATGGACACCAATTTATTGGTTCAAAAGATTCATAAGCCAATCCCGCTTTAAACATCTGTAAAAAAATCCATTGTGTCCATTTATAATACTTCGGGTCAGTAGTATTTATTTCGCGACTCCAATCATAGGTAAAACCAAATATTTTAAGCTGTTCTTTAAATCTTTTAATATTTTTGGCAACCGCAATTTTCGGGTGAATTTTTTGCTTAAGCGCGTAATTTTCCGCCGGCAATCCAAAAGCATCCCAGCCCATGGGATGCAAAACGCTATAACCCTGCATCATTTTAAAACGAGCGACTATATCGGTGGCAATATACCCCCTCGGATGGCCAACGTGAAGCCCGTCTCCCGAAGGATACGGAAACATATCTAAAACATAGAATTTCTTCGATTTTTTGTAATTTTTATAAATCCCTTCTTTCTCCCATATTTTTTGCCACTTTTTCTCAATCTTGTTGAAATCCATATTGAATATGTTATCACCGCAAAAAGAACTTATCAATTACTTTGCGAATTTTGAGGATTGGGGCTGGTTTGAATTTTAAATTCGCCGCTATTCCAAGAGCTGGAAATCCGCTCTAAACTTTGTCCTTTTATAATTTCATCCCAGCCGATATCTTCAATCGCTTTGCCATCGGCATTATAAAGAATCACCGCGTTATTTTTATAAGCCAAAGTTCCGGAATAAACAATGTCTGCTTGAATATTCCCACCATACCCGTCTTTTTGCGCCAATAAAAGATATTTATGCGGCATAATTTTTTTGCCTCCAAATTTTTTTGCAGATACAAGTATTTCTTCATTATTTTTAGAATTTCTTTTTTTAATTGACCAACCAGTTAAATCAATTGCTATATTATTCGGATTATAAAGCTCAATAAATTCATAATTTAAATTACCATCAACGCCAACCAAAATTTCGCTAATGCCAATGTTAATAGTATTTGAAGAAGCTTCTTGGGCAGTTGACGTAACGGGAACAATAGACGCAATGGCTATTAAAGCGGTTGACGCGATTGGCTCAATCGGCGCGGTTGATGTTGACGTAGATGCTATAGGCGCAATTGGCGCGACGGGCGCTATGGGCGCGGTTGGCGTGATAATTGAAGTGATATTTGTAATTTTATTATTTTTATTATTTTTTAAATCGCTTGTTTGCCGAATAGACGAAGAAACTTGCTGATTTTCCAATAAATTCACTTTACCGACAAATTGAAAACCGTCCGAAGAAATTTCATCGGCTTTCCCAAAAAGATTTTCCGGCGCATTAATTTTTACAATGCCGGAATAAGAGGCAAAAATAACAATACCTAAGAAAATTAAAACGACGATAATGATGTTTTTCATTGCGACTTTTTTCCGCCAGAGGCGGATCCGCCAAGGGCGGAAAAATAATCGTTAATATTCAAAACCGCCTTAATGGCGTCACCGATTGCCACGTTAATTTGACCGTATAAAACATCTGTGATATCGCCGGCCGCCCAAATACCTTCTAAAGACGCCCTTTGCGTTTGATGGTCAATAATAATTTTCCCTTGTTCGTTTATTTTAACCAAATCTTTAACAATGCCGCTGTTTGAGGTATAGCCGATTGCCACAAAAACTCCGTCAGTTTTTAATTCTTTAATCTCTTTGTTTTGACTGTCTTCGTATTTTATTGCCGAAACAAATGTTTCTCCCACGATTTCTTTCGCGACCGCCATTGTGATAAATTCGACTTTCCCCGACGCCTTGGCTTTATCAATATAAATCGGGTCTGCCCGAAACGCATCGCCGTATTCCAAAACGTAAATTTTTGACGCATGTGGCAATAAATCCAAAACCGCGTAAAAACCAGAATTACCGCCGCCCACCACAACTGCTGTTTTATTTTTCATCAAAGGCGCGTCGCAAGTGGAACAATAAAAAACACCCTTGCCTTCAAATTCTTTTTCGCCCGGAATGCCAAGCTTGCGGTAACTACTTCCCAAAGAAAGCAAAATGGTTTTTGTTTCAAATTGTTCGCCATTGACCGAAACAACAAACCCATTTTCTTTTTTTTCTATTTTTTCAACGCGAACGCCTTCTTTTATCTCTATGCCGTCTTTATACGAATACAAATGCTCTTCTAAGACATTTTTCAATTCAATGCCGCTGATTGATTTAAACCCGATAAAATTGTTTATTTGAGCGGCAACCACGGACTGGCCACCGAAAGATTCGGCAACTAATAAAGTTTTCAATTTTTTCCTGGCGGCATAAATACCGGCCGCAATGCCGGCCGGCCCGCCACCGAGAATGATCAAATTATACATAACAAAATTTTATTTTTTTAACGCTTTATCTATCTCCGGCCTGTTAAATCCGACGATAATTATCCCGTCAATATCAATCACCGGCACGCCCATTTGGTGAGATTTCGCGACCAATTCTTCGCGCGCTTTTTCATCAATTGAAACGTCAAAATCCTGATATTCAACCCCCAGTTTTTTAAAATAATCCTTCGCCATTACGCAATAAGGACAAGTTGATGTGGAATAAATTTTAACCATTTTTTTATTTTTAAGAACCAGCCATAGTTGTTTTATTCCCAAATAATTCCCACAGAGAACAGATAACAATCAAAACGCCGACAACCACATTGCTCCACATCGCCAGAGTGTATGCGGAAAAGCCAAGAATCCAGGGCGAAACTAAAACCCACAATCCAAGCAAAAAAACAATCCATTTAAGTCCTTTCATAATTATAATAATTATTTATTAAAGCGACCTTGATTATTTAATTATAGACAAACTCAATATAAAAAGCAAAACCCCCGATAAACGGGGGTTTTGTTATTTTGCGATTTTATCTGCGAAATCCACCTCGGCCACCTCTGCCTCTGTCTCCGCCTCCGCCGAAAGATTGTCTCTTTTGACGATGACAATCACGGCACAAAAGCTGTCCAACTCTGGACGGGTCGGGTTCAAAAGGAAGTTCTGAGATTTTTGAATTGCACTGAGAACACTGCCAGTCACCCTGATACATTTGACCAGTGCTAAATGATGAACGTCCGCCTCTGTCTGCGCCTCCGCTGAAAGAACCTCTTTTCGTTTTATGACAGCTGCTGCACAAAAGCTGGTCAAGCCGTGATTCATCCGGCTCAAAAGGAAGCTCTGTGATCTGGTTGTCGCATTGCGAACACTGCCAATTGCCTTGGTACATCTTGCGCTGAAAATCGCCTTGATTTCCGTAAGCCATTTTGCTTTTCTACGAATTACGAATTATTACGAATATGCGAAAATTTATAAGACCAGTCAAATATAAATCAATGTCTGGTCGAATAAAATCAGAAAAATTTTCTTTCAAAAAATTTTGATTTTATTCTTCGCGCCTTAGTATTTATTTTGTATTTCGTAGCACTTATATTTATCGTCCCTTTTTATGTTTAATACTAAGGCAAAATAGCTGAAAGCCCCTTGTCTTATACTAAACTTTATGCATTTTATTATTAAAATTTAAAATTGTCAACTGCTTCAATTTGCGGTAAAATAAACCCTATGCGCATAAGCTTAAAAAAATTAACTGTTATTTTGGGCGATATTACCATTCTTTACGGCTCGCTTGTTTTGACGCTGATAATCCGCTATGGCGCGGATTATTTTCCGAACGCTTTCCAAAGCCACTTGCAGCCATTTTCATTGATTTTTATTTTCTGGATTTTAATTTTCTATCTTTTCAATTTTTATTCCGAAAAATTTTTCAAATATAATCTGGCCGCGGCGCAAAATTTCATTTCGGCTATTATCGTGAACATCGCGATTTCCATGGCTGTATTTTACGCCTTTGAACCGTTTTTCAAACTCACCCCAAAAACCAATCTTTTGATTTTCGCGCTGATATTCTTAATCGTTGATTACGCCTGGCGCGCGGGCTTATCCAAGATTTTTATTAGCCGGGGCTTGAAAAAACAAATCATCATTATTGGCAATTCTCCGGTTGCCGAAGAACTAGCTGATTATTTAAACAACAATCCGCAAATCGGATACAGCGCTAAAATTAAAAAAATTGAGGATATTAAAAATATCAATGGCGCCGAGGAAATTGTTATAAGCAACAGCCTTAAGAAAAATCCGGATGTCATAAAAATAATTTACGGACTTTTACCGCTTAATGTTAAAATTTTTAATCTTGCGGATTTTTACGAAATGATTTTCCAAAAAGCGCCGCTCAAAGAAGTTGAAGAGTTGTGGTTTATTGAACAAATAACCGTAACAACTCATTTTTACGACTCCTTAAAAAGAATCCTTGATATTGCTTTGTCCATAATTTTAATAATCGTATTTTCACCGATAATGCTGTTAATCGCGGCTTTAATAAAACTTAATTCAAAAGGACCGGCGGTTTATAAACAAAAAAGAACCGGAAAAGATAACGCGCAATTCACGCTTTATAAATTCCGAACGATGAAAATAAATATTAACGGCCCGTTGGCAACAGAAAAAAACGATTCCCGTATATTTTCTGTTGGAAAAATTTTACGCTATAGCCACTTGGACGAACTACCGCAATTATTCAACATTTTCAAGGGAGATATTTCTTTTATTGGACCGCGACCGGAAAGCAGTAAATTGGTTGAGATTTATAAAAAATTGCCGTATTATGAAATTCGCCATATTATCAAACCGGGTTTAACCGGCTGGGCGCAGGTAAATTACAAACCCAGCGCCTCAATTGAAGAAGCGTTTGAAAAACTGCAATATGACATTTACTACATCAAAAACCGCTCGTTGGTTCTTGATTTCCTGATTTTAATAAAAACAATAAGATATCTATTTATTAGCCACTAAATTTTATGATTTCCCGCCTCAAAGATCTTTTATTTACAAACCGCTCCGCCAAACAAACTATAGTAAAAAATGTTTTTTGGTTAAGCGTCGGACAAATCGGTAGCCGCTTAATAAGAGCGGCGATTATTATTTACGCGGCGCGGGTTTTAGGCGCGGCTGAATATGGAGTTTTTTCGTATGTTCTGGGGCTAGCCGGATTTTTCACAATTTTTGCCGATTTGGGAGTAAGCCCCTTAATGACGCGTGAAATCGCCGGCCATCCGGATAAACGCGCGACATATTTTATCAGCGCGTTTTGGATAAAAAACATATTATTGGCAATTACCGCCGTTTTGATTATTTTTGTCGCTCCAAAATTTTCCAATATAGAAGCCGCTATCGCCCTGCTTCCTTTTGTCGCCCTACTTGTTCTTTTTGATAATTTCCGCGATTTTACTTTTGCTTATTTTAGGGGAATTGAAAAAATGGAATTAGAAGCGTTTTTAATTGTTATTATGAACACGGCCATAGCCGCGTCCGGATTTATTGTTTTAAATTTTTATCAAACTGCCGGCGCCTTATTGTTTTCTTATATTTTCAGCGTTGCGATTTTAAGCATCATCTCCATTTATTTTGTTAAAGATTTTATTAAAGGAGTTTTTAAAAATTTTGACAAAGCGATTTTCAAACAAATTTTCAACGATGCTTGGCCATTGGCTTTCAGCGGATTGTTTGGCATATTTATGCTCAATATCGATATCGTAATGCTCGGTTGGTGGCGTAGCGCCGAAGAAATTGGATATTACTCCGCAAGCCAGCGAGTTGTTCAGATATTTTATACTCTTCCGGCAATACTCGCCAGCGCGGCTTTCCCGACGATAGCGCGCTTTATAAAACAGAATGAGGCAGATAAAGCACGCGTTCTTAATGAAAAATCAATAACTATTTTATATTTTATTGCCATTCCTTTGGCGGTTGGCGGCATTATTCTTGCCAGTCCGATTATTGAATTTATTTTTGGCAAAGAATATTTACCCGCCTCAGCGTCATTCCAAATATTAATTGCCGCTTTATTTATCAATTTT
>Ga0265296_1001098_pt1 | contig 33389 bp, 38 predicted proteins | sample MunlanPumphouse1_FD_189073 | JGI IMG/M metagenome (GOLD analysis project Ga0265296, IMG submission 189073) | Groundwater microbial communities from a municipal landfill in Southern Ontario, Canada - Pumphouse #1 | ecosystem: Environmental > Aquatic > Deep subsurface > Groundwater | place...
TTGAACAGAAGTCTGTTTTGGACAACACTGACCCCACGCAAATCAAGGCTTTTCGAGGCCTAATTCCAGAAGGGTTCAATTGGGACAGCGCGCCGCCATCTACGCCAGGGTTTCGACAGCCGACCAGTCGTGCGAACGGCAGCTCCGCGACCTGGCCGGCTTTGCCGAGCGTGGCGGCTATGAAGTGGTCGAGGTCTTCCGCGAAACCGCGTCGGGCATGAAGGCAAACCGTTCGGCGCGGGCTGAGGTGATGAAGCTGGCGCAGGCACGCCATATCGATGCGATCCTCGTTACCGAACTCAGTCGCTGGGGGCGTTCGACCCAGGACCTGCTCGATACACTCAACCGGCTGTCGGGCTGGCGCGTGTCGGTGGTCGCGATGAGCGGCATGACGTTCGAGGTCGATACGCCGCATGGGCGGATGATGGCGACGATGCTCGCAGGTATAGCCCAGTTTGAGCGCGACATGCTGAGCGAGCGGGTCCGCTCTGGCCTTGCTGCAGCGCGGGCACGTGGCCGCAAACTCGGCCGGCAACTGGGGGAGCGACCCAAGTCGGACCGCCTCGCGCCCAAAGTGTTGGCGCATATCGCCGAGGGGCGGAGCTATCGCTGGATCGCTCGCGACCTGGGACTCAGCAAGAACACGGTCGCCGGGATCGTGGCTCGCGCACGGGGTAACGTGAGCCCTGATGTCACGGTGACGACATGACCGGGGCGTCTGGACGGCTGCGTCCCGATCCCCGGCGCAAGGCGCGGTTTCGCGAAATCGCCCGAGGCATTGTCGCCAAGGATCGCTACAATCGGAAGTACGGGATCGCCGTCGACACTGCTGGCGCCATCGCGCAGGCGCTAGAGCGCGCGTACCGCGATGGAGTCCGGGACGACCCGGCCGCAGCCGTTCAAGCGCCCGAACAGGATGATGCCGGCCCGCTGGAATGGGCGTTGATCCCACCACGACCGCGAGATGCCTTCTGGAGTATCTGCCTATACACCCTGGGCCGCGATACCGATCTCCCACGTGACGGCCATCTCGCTCCGGCTATTACCGAACGCGGAACGCCCGGATGGACACTCGTGGCAGGAGGGTACACCCCTGACAGGGTGATCAGCGATAGGAGCATTGGCCCGCTTGTCCGCCTCGGCCTTATCGCGCTCGCAGTCGATTTACCGGTTCGCATGATCGTAACCGCACAGGGGAAGGAAACATGGGCTCTCTTCTGCCAGCGCGGTGGGATGTACCCTGAGGATCTCACTGACATTTGATCCATTTGATCGACATCCATCCGGCGGAATGGTGAAGGGCAGCATCCGCCCCGTTGCAGACGTTCCCAATGGTCGTCATCCCGGCGCATGCCGGGACCGTGGGCTGTCTTTAGAAGCAGCCTCACGTCCGGGCGCCCTGGCGATAGCTATCGCCTCAAGACTTGCCCACGGTCCCGGCATGCGCCGGGATGACGGATGACCGCGCCCCACCCCAAATCAGCCGTCACCCTGAACTTGTTTCAGGGTCCATCAATCCGAAAGCCCAGTTTATGATCGGCCAACCGAGATGGCGGCACGAGCCACCACGCTCCGGCACCAATCGCCCGATGGATCCTGAAACAAGTTCAGGATGACGCAAGGCGGGGGCGCGATGTCCGCTCCCCACCCCTTCTTGCCGTTTCGCTTAGGGTGTCATTTCGCCCTCAGCCGGAACCGACCCCAACTTCTGCAGGCGTGCCGCGCACGAAATCCATTGCCCGGACTTGTGCCCGGATCGCCTCGATATCGAAATCCGCCATCACGCCGCTTCCAAGTCGGCCGAGCCGGGCAGGGGCGTGGCGACGAGCGCCCGATAGTCGACCAGCAGCGCACGCGGCACCCAACAGATGCCACGATCGCGGGCGTAGCGACCGGCGATGAGCATGTCGCCGTCGATCGCGGCCCAGGTGTCACGGTCGGCGTCGTCTGGCAGCGTGTCGCATCCTTCGCTCGCCATGCGGTCACTCAGCGCGTTGGCTTCGCTCCAACGGGCGCGTAACGCATCGACCAGATGGCCGGGGACAGGCGGGTCAAAATCACCACGCATCCGCTCCCCGCGCTGCATGGCGTATTCTTGTTCCGACCAGACTGGATCATTGAAAATGATCGTAGCGGACGCGGACCCGCGCATCAGCCATTCCGAGATATCGTCGCTTGCCATCAGCTCGCCTCCGTCGTTTCGCTTTCCGCATCGAACGCCCGCTTGCCGCGCCGTCGCCACAGCGCCAGCACGTCGCCGGCATCATCGCCGCGCGCGCGTCCCGCCAGATCGAGCAGCGCGCCGTAGAGGGTGGCGCGATCATCGTCGGTCAGTTCGACCAGCCCGGCTTTCTGGACCAGCCCGCCCAGCTCGATTAGGTGGCGCGTTCGTTCGCGGCGTTGCACGACCCAGGCCCTGCTATCGGTTCGCCGCTGCGTCGCTTCCGCTCGCAGCGTCGCCGCCCGGTTCAGCTTGAGCGCCCGATCCGATACCGCCAGCATCGCCGCCACCTTTGCGCCCGCGCCGTTGAAAGAAGGCCGCGCCCTTCGACCGCCACGCCTCCCTTGCGCCCGCATCTTTTGATCCGATCGCATCGAGCAGCACGCCCGCCAGCGTCTCGGCATCAAGCGTATCGGCCCCGGTGGCGGCTACGAGCTGGCCTAGCTGTTCGACCCGCTTCGCCTTGAGTGACCGGGCCTTGTCGCCGAGCGCCTTTAGCTCGGCGTCGTAATCGCGAACTTTCCGCATCAGGAATCATCCTCGTCGGGTTCATCAGGTGCGGCGGGAATATCGGACCATTGCGAGCCGGTTGCGCCGTTCACATCGACACCGGGCGGTGCTTCCTCATCCCATAAAACGCGCCAGCCATAGACCACCCCGTCGTCGCTGGAGTTCTCGTCGAGCTGGAACGGATAATCGTCGAGCGCCTCGACACTGACACCCAGCGCACGGGCGACATACTCGTCACTTCGGCGCTCCATCGCATTTTCGTATGCACGGCTCATTGTGTTCTCCTTTGTGGGAGCAGTTTGCCAGACCGGACGAGGAGTGCAAGCCACAAGCGCCAGCAAGTCAGTCACGAGGAGCGCAGCGAGTTGTGAGTGCGCGCTTATACGTCGTTGCCGACGTGCGCTTAGAAGTGCAATAAGCAAGCCATCATGGCGATCTACCACTTTTCTGCCAAGGTTGTGAGCCGCGCGAACGGATCGAGCGCGGTCGCGAGCGCGGCCTATCGTTCGGCATCCGAGCTTCACGATGACCGGCTTGGGCGCGATCACGATTTCAGCAACAAGGCGGGCGTCATCCACTCCGAGGTGATGTTGCCGGAGGGCGCGCCGGAGCGTTTAAACGATCGCTCGACCTTGTGGAACGAGGTGGAGGCAGGGGAGAAGCGCAAGGACGCGCAGCTTGCCCGCGAGGTGGAGTTCTCGATTCCGCGCGAGATGAATGAGAAGCAGGGCGTCGCGTTGGCGCGCGACTTCGTGAAGCAGCAGTTTGTAGATCGCGGCATGGTCGCGGACCTGAACGTGCATTGGGACAAAGCGAAGGACGGCAGCCCCAAGCCGCACGCGCATGTCATGCTGGCAATGCGCGACGTGGGGCCGGAGGGGTTCGGCCAGAAGAACCGTGACTGGAACTCGACCGAGCTATTGAAGGACTGGCGCGAGGCATGGAGCGCGCACGTCAACGAGCGCATGACCGAGCTGGGGCTAGAGGGGCGGATCGACCATCGTAGCTATGAGGCGCAGGGCATCGAGCTGGAGCCACAGCACAAGATCGGCCCGGCCGCGTCGCGGCGACCGGAGCAGGGACTTGAGGCGGAGCGGATCGAGGATCACGCGCGCATCGCCCGTGAGAACGGCGAGAAGATCATCGCCAACCCGGGCGTGGCGCTAGACGCGATCACGCGGCAGCAGGCTACGTTCACCACCCGCGATCTTGCGACGTTCGCGTTCCGGCACAGCGACGGCAACGAGCAGTTCGACCAGGTGATGGGGGCGGTGCGCGCCAGCCCCGAGCTGGTCGCATTGGGCAAGGATGGGCGCGACCAGGAGCGGTTCACGTCGCGCGACATGATCGCCGTTGAGAACCGGCTTGAACGTGCGGGCGACGAGCTGGCGGGCCGGGGCGAGCATGGCGTCGCCGATCGGCACCGTGACGCCGCTACGGCCAAGGCCGAGAGCAGGGGTCTTGTCCTGTCGGGTGAGCAGCGTGACGCCTTCGATCATGTGACCGGCGACGCGGGGCTGGCGTCCGTCGTCGGCTATGCCGGCAGCGGCAAATCCGCCATGCTCGGCGTCGCGCGCGAGGCGTGGGAGCAGCAGGGCTACACGGTTCGCGGCGCGGCGCTGTCGGGCATTGCGGCCGAGAACCTTGAGGGCGGGTCCGGTATCGCATCGCGGACCATCGCCAGCCTTGAGCACGCATGGGGGCAGGGCCGCGAGCAGCTAAGCCCGCGTGACGTGCTGGTGGTGGACGAAGCGGGCATGATCGGCTCGCGGCAGATGGAGCGGGTGTTGAGCCAGGCCCGCGACGCCGGGGCAAAGGTCGTCATGGTGGGCGACCCCGAGCAGTTGCAGGCGATCGAGGCGGGCGCGGCGTTCCGCAGCGTCACCGAGCGGCACGGCGCGGCCGAGATCACCGAGATACGCCGGCAGCGCGAGGACTGGCAGCGCGACGCCACGCGCGCGCTGGCGACGGGGCGCACCGGCGAGGCGATCCATGCCTATGACGGCAAGGGCATGGTCCACGCGGCTGACACGCGGGAGCAGGCGCGGGGCGAGCTGGTCGACGGCTGGGATCGCGCGCGGCAGGCCGAACCGGGCAAGAGCCGGATCATCCTCACCCATACCAACGTCGAGGTGCAGAGTCTCAATGGCGAGGCGCGCGACCGGTTGCGGGCATCCGGCGACCTTGGCGACGACGTGACCGTAAAGGCCGAGCGCGGCGAGCGCCAGTTCGCGATCGGCGACCGCATCATGTTCCTTCGCAACGAACGCGGCATGGGGGTGAAGAACGGCACGCTGGCTACGATCGAGCGGGTATCGCCCGAGGGCATGGCGGTGCGCCTCGATGACGGGCGCGGCGTCGCGTTCGACACCAAGGACTATGCCCATGTCGATCATGGCTATGCGGCGACGATCCACAAATCGCAGGGCGTGACGGTTGATCGCGCGCACGTCCTCGCCACCCCGGGCATGGACCGGCACAGTGCCTATGTCGGCATGTCGCGGCACCGCGATAGCGTGCAGCTTCACTATGGCCGCGACGACTTCGCCGATCAGCGCCAGTTCGTCCGCGCCCTGTCGCGCGAGCGCGGCAAGGACATGGCGAGCGACTATGCCAGGCCCGAACAGGATCAGGTGCGGGTGTTCGCCGATCGGCGCGAGATCCGGTTCCCGGAACGCGCGCGTGAAATGGTGGCGAAGGTCCGCGACAAGGCGCGGGGCATGTTCGATGGCTTCCGGCCGAAGCCGGCGACCGAGAAGGCGACGTCGCCGGAGCGTGTCGCGGCCGATCGACCGCTCGCACCCTCGCAGGCCCGTGCGATCGAACGCTATGGGCGCGCCGCAGCCGATATAGGCCGGATGCGGGACAAGGGGTTGCCGGTGCTGGCGCATCAGGAACAGGCGCTGGCGAAGGCCGGCGAAACGCTCGACCAGACCCGGCCCCATGCCGCGCGCGACCTTGCCAACGCGATCGAGCGCGACCCCCGGCTTGCCCGCGACGCGGCCGAGGGAAATACGGGCGGCGCGGCGAAGGCGATGGAAACCGAGCGTCAGGTCCGCACCGACCCGGAGAAACGCGCGGGCCGGTTCGTGGAGCAGTGGCAGGGCTTGAAGGAAGCTCGGACCAGCATGGAGCGTGCCGGCGACCGGGCGGGCGCGGAAAAGATCGGCAAGCGCATGGAGAGCATCGCGGGCGGACTGCATCGCGATCCGCAGCTCGAATCCGCGTTGCACCGTCGCGCGCCCGAGCTGGAACTGAAAATGGAGCGCGGTCGGTCGATCGCAAACGAGCTGGCGCAGTCGGTCACGATCGGCCGCGACCGCGATCGTGGCATGAGCCGGTAGGTGACGATGGACGACGATATCCAAGAGGGCGGCGATCCAGCAGAGGCGTTCGACCGGCTGCGTGCCGTGATAGAAGGCCAGGACCGCGAGCTGGCGTTGCTACGCCGTGCCGTGGAGGGCTTGGCGGCCGAGCGGGCGCATATCGACGTTCCCGACTATTCGGAAACACTGGGGCGGATGCAGCAGGGCGTGGACGCCACGGCTGACCGGATCGCGGTCATCAACGACGTGATCGCTCGGAGTCCGGCGCTGGCGATTACACCCGAGCAGATGGCGCAGCGGATCGCCGCAGCAGGCAACGCCGCCCGGCGTGAGGATCAGGCAGCGCTCGCCAAGGCCGGCGAGGATAAGGCCCGCGTCATGGCCGAGCTTCGCGCCATCGCCGGATCGGCATGGACGCGGGCCGACCAGAAGAACCGGCAGCTATGGTTCGGGCTGGGCGGGGCAGCGATCGGCATCCTCGTATGGTCGATTCTGCCTGGCCTCGTCGCGCGCGAGATCGCTCCGGCGAGCTGGCAATGGCCCGAGCGAATGGCGGCGCGGACGCTCGACTTGCCCCGTTGGGAAGCCGGGCAGCGGATGATGCAGAGCGCCGATCCGGCGCAGTTCCGCGCGATCGTCGGGGCTGACAGGATTGTGACGGCCAATCGCAAGACGATCGAGGGGTGCAGCAAGGTAGCAGCACGAACGCGCGAGACGGTGCGATGCACGATCAGGGTCGCGCCCGCATATGTTCACGCGGCTTCGGCAACCGGCTTAAAGTAGTTGAGCGGCACCTTGAGGAACGAACGGCCGTCGTGTTCCGGCTCGGGAAGATGACCGCCCCGGATGTTGACCTGCAATGCCGCCAGCATGAGGCCCGGCAACGGCAGCGTCGCGTCGCGCTCGGTACGGGTTTTGACGAACTGCTGCTCGTCAATTCCATCCTTTACATGAATGTTTTCGGCGCGGTGCTGCGCGACGGTGGCCATGCACATCGGCTCGCGACCGTCCTTGCCGTAGTCATGGCCAACGAACAAAGCCGTGTTACCCGGCAGATCGAGGATTTCGCGGATGCTGTGGTACAACTCACGAGCGTCACCGCCCGGGAAATCCGCGCGCGACGTGCCGGAGTCGGGCATCATCAGCGTATCGTGGACGAACGCCACGTCGTCGAACACGTAGGTGATCGAAGCCAGCGTATGGCCGGGGGAGAACAGTACGCGGGCTTCAAGCTCGCCGACGCGAAACGTGTCGCCTGCGGCAAACAGCCGGTCCCACTGGCTACCGTCGTCGGGCAGATCGGGGAGGCAATAGATGTCCTTCCAAAGCTTCTGCACGCCGACGACCTTCTCTCCGATTGCGCGCGGCGCACCGGACTTCTCAGCCAGATATGGTGCTGCGGAGAAGTGGTCCGCATGTGGGTGGGTATCGAGTATCCATTCGACCTTGAGGCGCTCGGATTCGACATATTGCGCGATTGCATCCGCGTTGGACGTACATGTCGCCGCCGCCTTGTCATCGAAGTCGAACACGGGGTCGATGATGGCAGCCGAGCGGGTCGCCTTGTCTGCGATCACATACTGATAGCTTCCCGTCTGTTTGTCATAGAACGCCGCAACGACGGCTTTCTCCCGGTCATAAATTTCCATGTTCAGCTCCTGTGGTGGGCAGAAAAAATCATGCAAAGGCAGCCGCGCTCTTCCAGAGCATGTACGCAGCTACCGCAAAGATCAGGACGGCGAAGATCGTGGTCAGCCGCCCCGTCGCGCCCGACAGGCGCTCGGCAAGCCTCGCGCCGAGGACGCCGCCAAGCGCGCCGCCGGCGATGAAGACGAAAGCGAGCGGCCAATCGATGAGCCCGGACAGCGCGTAGTTGATTGCGGTGGTCAGCCCGAACGCTGTGACTGCGACCAGGGAGGAGCCGATCGCGTTGATGATCGGCATTCCCGTGGAGGCAATGAGCCCAGGAACGATCAGAAATCCGCCGCCGATGCCGAAGAACCCCGAGAACGCGCCGGTGCCGAGCCCATACGTCAGCACCTTGGGAGCGTTTTGTGCTCCGCATTGCGCGCCGGGATCGCCTTCCCTCTTGCGATCCCTGAGCATGGCAACGCCGACGACCACCATGACGAGGGCGAACAGGAACAGCAGCTTCTGCCCATCGAACGCTTTGCCGGCGGTCGATCCGACAAGAGCGCCTGCAATGCCCGCCGCCGCGAACATGGTCGCGCAACGCCATCTGACAGCGCCCGCGCGGGCATGGCTGACCAAGCTCAGCGCCGCATTAGCAGCGACCGCAAAAGCGCTGGTGCCGATCGCTAGGTGCGGACTGGGAACGCCGACGAGATAGATCATCAGCGGCACGGCGAGGATCGACCCGCCCCCGCCGACCAGCCCGAGCACAAAGCCGACCAGCGCGCCGGAACCAGCACCGAGCAGATATTGGACGGGCTCAAGCATCAGGCTGGTTGCAGGCGCGGGCGCAGCTTCTCGATATCATAACCCGCGTCGCGCGCTGTGTTGATCAGCGTGTCCGTGTCGGCCTCGCCCGCCAGCGCAAGCGCCCACAGCGTCGCGACGCGACTTCCGGTGCGGCAATAGCCGAGCGCGGGGGTGGGCTTCTCGTCCAGAGCGCGGTTCATTATCCGAACCTGAGCTTCGCTGACCTCTCCGGGGACTACCGGAATATGAACAAATGCCAGCCCGTGTTCGCGCGCGACCGCCTCGATCGTCGCGGCCGAGGGCTGGCCTGGCTCTTCGCCATCGGGACGGAGGTCGATAATAGTGCGATAGCCCTGCATTGCTGCCGCAGCTACGTCGTTTGGGGTCAGTTGCGGCGAGGCAGACAGCTTCGCATCAAGTTCGTTGAAGGGCATGTGTGGGCTCCTGTGGATTAGATCGTGATGAGATCATCCGGTTGATGAACATGCCGCCGAGCATCGCGGCGACGAACAAGGCAGCTAGGAACGGTCGCACGGCCAGATCGGCGATCGAAGGACCGGGACAGAGGCCGGTAATCCCCCAGCCGACACCGAAAAGAGCAGCGCCACCAATCAGCTTGCGGTCGATCCCCGTCGTTGCGGGGACATGAAAGTCGTTCCCGATCAGCGGCCGATCGAGACGCGCCTTGATCCGCCACGCGACGATCATCGGTAGTATCGCGCCACCCATGACGAAGCCGAGCGTCGGGTCCCATCGGCCCGTCACGTCGAGAAATGCCCGCACACGAGACGGGTCCGCCATGCCGGAGACGGCAAGACCAGCACCAAATAACAGGCCGGACAGCAACGCGATCCAGACGGCGCGGTTCACCACGTCACTTCCAAAGCGTTCATAGCGGTAACGGTCGCAACGCCGGTCAACATGAAGGTCGCAGTCGCCACGAGCGAGCGCGGCGACAGCCGCGAGACTCCGCAAACGCCATGACCGCTTGTGCAACCCGAGCCCATGCGCGTGCCGATGCCGACCACGAAACCGCCGACAAGGAGCGTCAGCACCGATGAAGGAAAACGGGTTTCGACAGGCCCCGCGACAGCCGCAATCAGCAATGCGCCAAGCGGTAACCCGATCACGAACGCCGCCGCGACGAGGCGTGGAGCCCCCTCGCCGGAAATTCCCGCAGCGCGCGCGACCATTCCGCTAACGCCCGCGATACGACCGGTGCCCAAGAGCATCACCGCAGCGGCCAGGCCGATCATGATACCGCCCAGCAGTCCCTGCATGGGCATGGCATATTCAGGCAACATCGAAAAAAACTCCGCCTTTAGGAAGGCGCGGGCGCTCTCGCGACAAGTTGCAGACCCGCTTTGGCGAGCACCGGCTGCTAGGCATCGCGACCGAGCTCGGGACAGAACAGATCATGAAGCAGCGTCAGAAGCTGGACCACGTTCGGATCGGAAATGCGGTAGTGGATCGTCTGCGACTGACGCCGCGTCGCGACCAAACCCTCTTCGCGGAGCTTGCTTAGGTGCTGTGACAGAGCCGACTGGCTGAGCCCGACCCTCTCGGCCAATTCGCTGACTGACATTTCTTCGGCCTCGGACAAATAGCACATGATCAGCAGCCGATTTTCGTTAGACAGCGCTTTTAGAAGGCTGGCTGCGTGACCCGCCTGCTGACGAAAAATAGTGATGGTGTTTGTGGTATCCATTAGCGCTGTCTAATTTAGTGATTGCTAACGTAGAGTCAAGCCGCCTACCAGTGTCGAGCCAGCTCAGGCGTGGGGGCTGCGCTTGAATCCATTTTAGCGCGGCAACGGGGCAGAGATTACAGATTGCACATTCAAGTGAGGCCGCCCATTCGCCGCGTCCCGGCACCTTTAGGTATCGACCTAGGAGGTCGATGCTAGGCGGTGCTCCCGAAATCGCTTACCGTCTCTCATCCATCTTTTCCGCGTGCAGGTGCGCAGCTCGTATGGGAACGTCATGCCACTGAACGAAGCCTGCACCGATCGTTGTGACGACCAATTTTCGAGCGGCAGTGGAAGCGTCGGCAGACGAACTTTCCTGCACGGTGCCGCCGCGCTCGGCACATTGGCGGCCTTTCGAGCGATGGCCCCCTCCTATGCATGGGCGCAGCCGCAGGCCGCCGTGCCAATGTCGTCTGGGCAGCCCGAGGTGGGACCCATCGATCTATCGATCGGCGATCTACCCCTTGTGATCAATGGCCGCCGCGGCGGCGCGCAGGCCATTAACGGGAGCATTCCCGGCCCGATCATCCGGCTTCGCGAAGGACAGGAGGCGGTTCTACGAGTTACGAACCGCCTGCGTGAAACGAGTTCGATCCATTGGCACGGCATCATTCTCCCGCCGGCAATGGACGGGGTGCCTGGCGTCAGCTTCGCAGGTATCCCGCCCGGGGAAACCTTCACCTACAGTTTCCCTGTCCGGCAGAGCGGCACCTATTGGTGCCACAGCCACTCAGGCGGGCAGGAGTTGCTCGGCGTCTACGCGCCATTGATCATCGAACCCGCACAACCCGATCCCTTCGCCTACGACCGAGACTATGTCGTCATGTTGTCGGACTGGAGCTTTGAATCGCCCGCAACGATCATCGGCAAGCTCAAGAAACAGGCGGGCTATTATAATTATCAGAAGCGGACGTTGGGAGATTTCATCCGCGATGCCTCGAACAACGGTTTCTCGGCCACGCTGAAGGAGCGGCTTTCGTGGTCCAAGATGCGTATGGACCCGACGGATTTTGCCGATGTCACCGGCTACACCTACACCTACCTGATGAACGGCCTCCCGCCCGAGGCCAATTGGACCGGGTTGTTTCGGCCCGGTGAACGCATCCGTCTTCGCTTCATTGCAGCGGGGGCAATGACCTATTTTGACGTGCGCATACCGGGCCTAAAAATGACGCTCGTTCAGGCGGACGGCCAGAACGTGCGTCCGGTCGAAGTCGATGAGTTCCGCATCGCGGCGGGCGAAACCTATGACGTGATCGTACAGCCCGAAGACCGCGCATATACGGTGATGGCCGAGGCGATGGACCGCAGCGGCTTTACTCGCGGTACACTGGCACCGCGAGCGGGCATGGACGCGCCCGTTCCGCCTCGCCGCAAGCGCCCGCTTCGCACCATGGCCGACATGGGCATGGACATGCGGGGCATGGACATGGGCGGTGCGGCCCCACCGGCTGCCGGCATGGGCGACATGGCTGCGAGCGGAGCAGCCGAACCCGCCGGAATGCCGGGCATGGATATGGCCGGTGGCAGCATGCAAGGCATGGAGATGGTCGACAGGACGCGCGCCGCCACAGCCGACGCACGCGACGCTGTTATCGCGGGGGGCATGCCTCCTGGAATGGACATGGGCAGCATGAAGCCGACGGCCGCACTTGCAGGCGGCCTTGGTGGGTCAGGAGTGCCCGGTAGTTCGCCGTTCGTCCACGGCCCCGACACGCATGGCATTGGCAGTTCGTCGGTCGCCATGGTGGCGCGCAGCCGCGTCAACGAGGCGGGTTCCGGGTTTGATGAACCGGGCGCGCGCGTCCTGACCTACGCCGATCTGCGCAGCCTCGCGCCACAACCCGACCAGCGGCCACCCGCTCGCGAGATCGAGCTTCACATCACGGGCAACATGGAACGCTACATCTGGTCGTTCGATGGCAAAAAATACTCGGAAGCAAAGACGCCGATCGCATTCCAATATGGCGAGCGCCTTCGCCTCGTGCTCGTCAACGACACGATGATGGAACATCCGATCCATCTTCACGGCATGTGGATGGAGCTCGAGAATGGCGGAGGACCGCTTCAGCCGCGCAAGCACACGGTCAGCGTCAAGCCGGCCGAACGCCTGACGCTCGCCATCACCGCAGACGCGCCGGGTCGATGGGCGATGCACTGCCACTTGCTGCTACATATGGAACTGGGGATGTTCCGAGTCGTGGAGGTCTCGCACCCTACCGGAGCCGCATCATGAAGTGGTCCGTACTGGCAGCGTCGATCATGATGCCCACGGCTTTCGTGGTCGCCGGGGCCGCCAGCGCCCAGACAGTCGCCGGCTCGGCTGCCCCAGCAGGTCAGGAAACATCACAGGAGAAACCTGCCGACATGCCGCCGGGCATGGAAACGATGCAGGGCGACACGCCGCCGCCGAGCATGGGGACAATGATGGAGCCGAACGCGGCACCGCGCGCCGTGGCAGGGGAACCCGTTACCACTCTGCACAACCTTGAGCCACAAGAGGGGTGGCCCAGCCCGACGGCGGACGACGCCCCCTACAGCTTCGTCCTGCTCGACCTTCTTGAGTACCGCGAGAGTTCGGGAGCCGGATCGTTGAGGTGGGACGGGTTCGGTTGGTTCGGCGGCGACTACAACCGTATTTGGGTGAAAAGCGAAGGGACGCAGAGCCTTCGATCGGCGCGTGGAGGGGAAGCGGAAGCACAGCTGCTTTACGGTCGGCTGATCTCACCGTATTTCGATCTTCAGGCCGGTGCCCGCTTCGCGACCCGTTGGGGCAACGGCTCTAACCGTTCGCGCGGCTATGCTGTCTTGGGTCTACAAGGCTTGTCGCCGTACCGGTTCGAGATCGAGCCGGCCTTGTTCCTGAGTACCAAGGGCCAGATTTCCGGACGCCTGAACGCAAGCTACGATCAGCTGCTAACGCAGCGGCTAATCCTCCAGCCCCGGATCGACACGAGCTTCGCGCTACAAAAGGATCAGGCATTCGGCATCGGAAGCGGGCTGACCGATGTCGAACTCGGGTTGCGCGCGCGCTATGAATTTCGTCGCGAGTTCGCCCCCTATATCGGGATCACGCATCGGCGCAGTTTCGGCAGCACCAGACGAATCCTCCAGGCCGAGGGCGAGCGGACGCGGCAGACCTCCATCGTCGCCGGTGTAAGGGTCTGGTTCTAACGGCGTCCTTCCTCGGCATTGTCCCGTCGATCGCATCAGTTGATGCTGCCCACGACGTTGACGGTCAGCGCGACCGCCCCGATGTTGAAGACGAAAGCGATAATCCCGTGCAGCAAGACAAGTCTGCGCAGCCCTTGATTATTGACGACCACGTCCGACACCTGGAACGTCATCCCCACGACGAACGAGAAGTAGCAGAAATCCCAGAAGTCGGGGGCGTGCGTGCCTGGAAAGTCGAGACCACCACGCCGCTCCTCTCCAGCGCTTTGGTAGAATAAATGCGCGTAGTGCGTCGCCAGAGTGAGATTACCGAACATCCAGGCAAGCAGAAGAGCCGTAACAGCAAGGAGGATTTGACTGTCACTGTGTGGCGTGTTGCGGGCGAGTTCGATGATGAGGGCGAGGATCACGACGCTGAACACAAGCGCTGCGATCAGCAACAGCAGCGGTCGAGACGCATCATATCGCACGGCGTGTAGTCGCAGGCGCTCAGCGGAGTTTTTCCGCATCAGCACCGCGGTGAAGGCGATGAATAAGGCCGCGGCGGCAACGAAGGCACCGAGCGTCGCCGTGGCAAAGCCGTAGCGCCCGACGAGCAGCAGAACGCCCGAAACGAAGCTGATGAGAAAAGCCACATGCTGGGGCGGCAGTCTGCCGATCATGCCGCGCTCGACGGGCTTGGCACCAGGAGCTTTCCCCAATCGCTAGTGTTCCAACGTCCGCCGTCCATGAGGCTCCTTTGCGTGCGGGCACGATAGGCGCGTCATCGATCGAGTTGCGCGTTCCCGGTTTTTCCGAACCCAAACATACGTTGCAGAATGCGGTGTCCTGCCATCTGGTGAAGAAGAGCCAGTCCGACATGACCGATGAGGTACGCCCACATGATCGGCGCGATCGTCATATGAACTTCAAGAAGAATTCTTGTCGCCGGGAAGAAATAACCGACCGCACCGGTCAATGCCATCGCAGTGGCGATCAGCAGCCCGAGACCGTGAACGGCGCTTGCCAGAGGACTTTCCTCCGTCAGGGGAACCCGCCCACGCTTAAGGCTTGCTAGATGCGCTTTCAGGTCCGCCCAGAAGGCGGACCGTCGGGCACCGGAGAACCATGGGAAAAGCATGCTAAAGCGCGCCTCGCCTCGCCGCACGAGCGTCCAAATCCAGAATGTTACGAGAAGCCCGAGGGTGAGCACGCCCACCCACTCATGAAGTTCAAAAAACGAGTTGCCGGGCCTGTTCCTCTCCGGAACGACCATGACCAAGCTGATAATGAGCTGGTGAACCACTGCGGCCGCGAACAGGAGGTGAAGGAGCTTGGTCAATGTCGAGTGGGGAGCCGGTACGTTCACGTTCGTTTCACCTTCCGCCGTTCCTGCATCGGAAGAGCGCTTTTGAAGTGCGTTCCGAGGCCATGGGGTGCCCGGCCACGTCCGGCACAGTGCCCGGCAATTTAGACTAGCTAGCGAGAGGCACGCGGGCAATCTTGTTTATCTTTTGACTAACCGTCCCGGGGTCAACCGGCACGGCTCACTCTCGCGGCATCAAGCGCAAGCGCAACAGAGCTTAGCACTACTTTGGCAGGTTGATTGTGGAGAGGGAGGCGAGCGGCTCATTGCAGTGGGGACATCGCATCGGCGGCGGTCGTGCGAAGAAGTTGATGATCGCCTGCCGGACGGCCGGCATGGTCGGTTGTGGCGGCGGTCCCGAGACTCTTTTTTTTCCGTCCCGCTGCGGTGAGGCGGCGGGACTGGAGGAAGGCGTAGGCGATCATCGTCATCAGAGCGTGTCGATGTAAACCGGTCCATGATCTGCCTTCGAAGTGGTCGAGGCCGAGCTCCTCCTTGAGCTGCTGATGCGCCTGCTCGCAGATCCACCGCGCCTTGATTGCTCCGGCGAGGGTCTTGATCGTCGCGTCGGCTGGCAGGTTCGAGAGGTAGTATTTGCGCTCGCCGGTCGAGCGATGCTCACCGACCAGCTACACTTCCTCGCCTGGCAGATGCTGATTGCCCATGTCGCGGATACGCTGGGTCGGGCCGTCCGCCACGCGCACATGCAAGGCTGCAAAGCGCGCGGCCAGTCGCCCTTTCGTGCCGCGCCGCCAGCTGACCCGTTGCCATTGCTGCCCGGCCAGCAGCTTCTCAGCAGCGACGGACTTGCTATCGGGGATGTGGTGCTGCCGAGGTCGGCCATGCCCCGAGACCGGGAAGATCATGGCGACGTCGGCCGGATATACTTTCTGCCGGCCGGGTATGCCGACCGCCCAGGCTAGGCAGCGCTCGCTCAGCGCCTGGCGGAACGGCGCACTCATGCCGTAGCCGGCATCGGCCAACACGCAGCCGAAGCGCACGCCCGCAGCCCTGACCCTGTCGATCTCTGCGATCGCGATCTCCGGTTTGGTCAGGGCAACCTGCCTCTCGACGGGCACCTTCGCCCGCGCCATGCGCTCGGGATCGCCGGTCCAACTCTCCGGCAGGAACAGACGCAGGCCCACCATCACCGGCACTTCGCGCGACGCCAGCGTCACCGACACCAGCGTCTGGCAGTTCGCATTCTTACCCAGCGACGAGGCATATTGCGGCGCGACCCCCACCGAGTGGCGACCCTTCTTGGGCATCGCGGTGTCGTCGATGACGAGGAACGCGCCGGTGCCCCCCACCAGCCGATCTGCCTCGCTCAGCAGCGCCGCCTCCAGCGGGGCGCTGGCCCAAACGCCTGCCGCGACGAAATGATGGAGTTGGTCATAGCCGGCCTCACCCGCACGAGCAGCCATCGGCTGCACGCTCTTGCGGTCGCCAGGGCCGATCAAGCCTGCGATGTATTGCGGACACATCCTACGCCGTGCCGGATGCGACAGCCCTGCCAGGAAAGGCTCCAGCCATCGCTCCAGGTCGCTTCGCCAGCCCTCGTCCACCACCATCGCACGTGTTCCGTCAGCCTACACTGACGCACGAGAATCAACGACGATTCCAACTGGTTCCCTCAACCTGCCAAAGTAGTGTTAGCCGCCCGCCCCAAACATCAAGCCGATCGCTGATGTGACCGCCATCGCGAGCGCTCCCCAGACGGTGACGCGAACCGTCGGCTTGAAGATACCCGCACCACCAATCCGCGCTGCGAACGCACCGAGGATCGCAAGGAAGCCAAGCGAACTCACTACCACCAACGGAACGAGCAATTGGGGTAGTGCGATCAACGCTGTCAGTACCGGATCACCCGGCAGCTCATTCTGTGTAAATGAGAACAGCGATTGCGCGCAATATGCCCACGAGTTACTGAGGCTGAGCAAGTATTTGTTGGCAGCGCTGATGAGTAATATTCATCGGATTGATCCCCCGGCCCTTCATCTCTCCGTGATCATGCGTCGTATTGGTACCCATGGTTTGCTCCATGCGTTCGCAGCTCGCTCGCTGTTCGGGAGTGGCTCTCGTGGTCGCGCATCCTGCGAGTGAGATCAGGGAAAGCGTTGCCGCAGCCATAACAAGCTTCATAATATCACCTTCCTATTCAGTTAGGCCCTTCGCGGCACACGCGTGGCTTCCGTTATCATGCAAGGCGGCCCAGAGCAGTGCAAGGCTTTCATAAGCTTGTCGGCGAAGGCGTAATGCGGCGCAGGCGCGTCGCGCAGCTCGTCCAAGTTCGGCAATAGATCGATCCGGCGCAGCAGATGATCGGATTAGAGCTGAACCGTGCCACAAAGTCGGGAGCACCCACGGTGGTCCGATCCGCTCGGCGACAAACGACTTAACCCGCACCTTGTTGGATAGGATACCCTTGGCCCAATCAAGGGCGATGTTACCGGCAACCGGCCTCACTTGCGTTTCCACATGAAAGGTGGGTTCGTCGTCGAGCAGTGGCTCGACTTAGCGCCCGGAGGGCGTTCGGCGCGGAACCACATGACTATGCGCAAGTTCGGGATCGTGGTCGCGGGGTTGGACGAAATGATCAGCAAGACGACTTAAGCGGCTTTTTCGGCGCTTGGCAGGGCTAGGCCGAGACGAACTTTTGACGGGTTTGCGGAAATGAAAACCTTCCGCAGCCAGCCCAGGCCCAAAGGCAATGGCAAGGCCGTGCTGGGGTGCGCCCTCCTCCATCATGGCGGCCAGCACGAACATGATTGTGGATGAGGACATGTTGCCGTTTTCGGCGAGCATACGGCGACTGTGACGCAGAGCATCGGGCGCGAGATGCAATCCGCTTTCGACGGCATCAAGCACCGATCGACCGCCTGCATGGATTGCCCAGCCATCTATTACTTCGGGCAGGCCAATTTCGGATTTAAGAGCGTCATCATGCGCGACCGCCTGCGCGATGCGTCTCGGAACGTCGCCGGAGAGATGCATGGCGAAACCCATGTCGCCAATGGTCCAGCGCATCAACTCCTGGCTGTCTGGCAGCGTCGCGGCGAAGAAGCTGCCGAGCGCAAGCCCGCGAGGCTCGGCACTGACCAGCGCCGCTGCGGCGCCATCGCTCCACAACATCTGCGCCAGGATCGGCTCAAGCGCCGTGTCGGGTTGCAAATGGAGCGTCGGCAGCTCGACTGTGACAAGAAGGACGCGCGCGCCGCGTGTCGAGCGGACGATATGATTGGCAACGCGTAATGCCGCCACGGCGGCGTAGCAGCCCATGAACCCAACTAGTGTGCGCTCGATCGAGCCCGCAAGTCCGAGCCTGTTGGCGATGATCTGGTCGATTCCAGGAGCTGTAAAGCCAGTGCAGCTGGCCACGACGAGATGGGTTACGTTACCTAATTCACCAAGCTGCGCCACGGCATCGAGCGCCAGATTTGGCGCCTCCTTGGCGTAAGCGGCCATCCGGACCGAAGTTGTCGGCAAGGTGGCTCCGCTGTAAAAGCCACCCGTATCGATCGGAGATCCACCACCTGGCGCAACTGGAAGAACCGACCACCGCTTATCGATTCCGGAGCGAGCGGCCATGCGGCGAAGAAGAACTATGTCGCGGGGTTCGGTGAGCTGTCGTTCCGCCCAGGTGATGAAGGCGCCGGAGATTTCATGGTCCGGTTTTGCAGTGCCGATTCGATTTATATAGACGGTCATCGGCGGGTATCCCTACGTAAGTGCTTGTCTTTTAGCGTAATTGTAAGCGGTGTCCGGACGGTGAATAGGTCGCCAAGTAAGCGCGCCGGCGCTGTCTATGCGGGCGAGTTTTTGGAAAACGTCACGCTAGATCGGCGCAGGGATAACCCTTTAACCAGTCGCAATATGAAATATGCGGCCTACGCCTGCCGTGATCGCCATCGCCAACGATCCGAAAATAACCACGCGGGTCACGGCCACGGCCAGCGGTGCGCCTCCCGCTTTCGCTCCAGCAGCACCTAGAACAGCCAGCGCTGCGATAGCTACGGCGACAATGGCCCAGATAGCGCTAGCTCCTGCGACAAAGAGAGCCGCCAAGAGGGGAATGATGCCTCCCGCCACGAACGCGGCTGCAGAGGCTATAGCGGCCTGCGTTGGCCGAGCGATACTGTGCTCGGAAATGCCGAGTTCGTCACGCAGATGCGCCGCAAGAGCATCAGTTTCCGATAAAGCATGGGCAACTTGTTCCGCCAACGCGATCGGGAGGCCGCGATCGACATAGATCCCAATGAGTTCGCGTTTTTCATGCTCGGGATCGGCAAGATGCTCGAGACGTTCCCGCTCCACATCCGATTTTTCCGCGTCCGCTTGGGAGCTGACCGACACATATTCACCGGCAGCCATCGCCATGGCCCCCGCCGCAATTCCTGCGACCCCAGTAAGCACGATCTGACTCGATCCAGGCGCTGCGGCTGCAACGCCAACCATTAGGCTTGCGGTAGAAAGTAGACCGTCGTTTGCTCCAAGCACTGCTGCACGAAGCCACCCGACGCGAGTCAGAAAATGTCCTTCGCCGTGTTTCGGTGGACCGATTTTTGCAATATTCACTTCATATTCTTTCGCTGAGAACCTAAAAAGGGTAACGCGAGCTGCCACGGTCGCGCGCAATTGATCGGATTATCGGTCGTCCGGCGGAGCTTGCAGACGGACGGTAAACACTGCACCCCCACCGGGTGCATTTTCGACAATGATTGTGCCGCCATGCGCTTCGACAAGCCGCTGGACGATGCCGAGGCCAAGGCCTGCACCATCGGAGGCGCGCCGATCTTTGCGCCAGAACCGTTCAAAGATATGCGGCAGGTCTTCGTCGGCAATGCCGTGACCATAGTCTCGCACAGATATTTGAGGTCCGGGGCCGGCAGACACATCAATCGGGGTATTGCCAGGCGCATGCTTGAGCGCGTTATCGACAAGGTTGCGGTAAATGCGAAAGATCGCCTCGGCATGACCGATCGCCTGCGTATCACCGGTAGTGGCGAACCGTAGGTCGCGGTGTGCGGCAAATGTTTTGGGTGCCATCGTAGCTACCACGTCCCGACCGATAGCTGCCAGATCGAGGGGTACATGCCCAACATTCGCGAGGGCGTCCGCTTGTGCCAGGTCGAGCATTTGCTCGACCAGCCGGGTCATGTGTCGCGTGTCCGTCTGCAAATCGTCACGCACCTTTCCCGCTGGCAGTTGGTCGAGCGACAATTGCATGATTGCCAGTGGCGTCCGCAGCTCATGGGCAGCATTCGCGGTGAAACTGCGCAAGATCGCCATCGATCGGTCAAGCCGCGTTAGCGCGCGGTTCACCGCACGAACCAAGGTATTGACCTCGCGCGGCGCCGCGGGCTCGGATAAGCGGGTCAGGATATTTTCAGGATCTAGCGCATCGACCTCGCTCTCTGCACGCCGCAACGGATGGAGCACTCTGCGCACAGCAAAAACATTAAACAGGAGAAGCAGCAGCGAGAGCGGGATCAGGGGCAGAATTACATGTTGCACGATCTCGTTGATGATCACCGGCACATAAGGCCGTATGCCATCTCCTTCGAACTGCATCGCCAGCCAACGGCGCTCGTCGCCTCGGTCGATGGCGCGAACACCGGAGATTCGGTATCCGCCAGGAATCTGCTCGCGTCGTGTCCAATCGACCAGCGTGGACGATCCGTCAGGCGGCGTGACATTTCTGATCGGCTGAAGTTCGGGTGTGCCGGCATCGACATAATGCGCCGACCATCGCTCAGCGCCAGGCGGTCCTGCTAGGAGTTCCGGAGACAGCGCGTTGCCGGTTCGAGCTTTGGCCGCTTCCAAAGTCAGTAATTCTTCGGCGAGCGATTCCGGCTGCCGGCTGTAGGTTACGACCACAATGCCGACATCGAGCGCAGCAAATAGCAACGTGAAGGCCGCCAGCCGCGTTGCGATCTGGCGAAACAAGGTTGGGCTGCGTGCACCGGGCGAGCTGTCGGTCGACCTACTCATCGTTAGGCGGTGGCGAGAACAGCGCATAGCCCACACCATGGACAGTGCGAACCTGAACGTCGGCGCCTGCCGAGGCGAGCCGTTTGCGTAGCCGTGACACTGACGCCTCAAGTGCGTTCGGGGTCACTTCTGCGTCCATCGAATAAAGCGCATTTTCGAGGGCAGGCTTGGCAACGACCGAACCCGTGCGCCGTAATAACACCTCTAGGAGATCAACCTCGCGCGGCGTGGCTTCAACCAGCTTCCCCGCCACGAAAAATGAGCGAGCCGCTGAATTGAGCGCGACATTGCCGGCGATCAGCTGCGTTCCTAGCGATGCGCCTGGTCGACGTAGCAGAGCACGGCACCGTGCAGCCAATTCGGGTATTTGGAACGGCTTGACCAGATAGTCGTCCGCGCCAGCGTCTAGCCCGTTGACCCGGTCGTCGAGGCCACCGCGCGCGGTCAGGACGAGTATCGGTGTGACATCCTTGCGTGCCCTGACGCTGCGTACGAGATCAAGCCCGTCGCCGTCCGGCAAGCCAAGATCGAGCAGCATCAAGTCGTAGTCGGCAATCTTCAGTGCCAATTCCGCCCCTTCGACGGTCTCATACCAATCTACGGCGAAGCCTTGTCGATCCAGACCTTCGCGGATCAAGCCCGCAAGCCTCGCATTGTCCTCAATCAGCAGCAGGCGCATGGTCGATATCAGTCCCTAGAGGCGCGCGCTTGTAGCCAGTGATCATGGCGAGCGGCAGATTTTCGCGGTGGCGCATACTTTCGACGATGGCGCCAATGACATGAAGCGCGACCGCTCCGATCAGAATATTGGCGGCTACCTCGTGCGCGGTTTCGACCCAACCGACGCCCCAGAAGCGGTCTAGCCCCATCATCCAACCTGTGGAGCCGACTATCGCCAACAACAGCATCAACACGACGATCATCGCCGCACCAGCTGGATTATGCCCGATATAGCGAGGCTCCCGACGAGCGATCATCGCGCGAAAATAGCGCAGCAGCCCGACGGGACCTGTCACGAAGCTGGCAAAACGAGCATGGCGGCGGCCGATGACACCCCACACAAGCCGGATCGCCAATGCGGTCACGACGACGTAACCGACGTAGATATGTGGCGTTTCTTCATGCTTCAGGACAGTGAGATTGGCGATAACGCCAGCTGCGACCGTCCAATGAAAGATGCGGACGATCGGATCCCAGACCTTGACCCTGCCGCTCTTTCGGGCAGGGCCATTGGTCGGCGTCCGGGGAACGACATTGCCCATCGTCAATCGACGTTGTTTTTGACGATGGCACCGTTCACCGGGTTGAAATAGACCTCGGCGCGCTTGCCGTCCTTGGTGTGCGCATAGATTTCATAGCAGCTGCCGGAAACCTGGAAGACCTTGATGTTGCGGTAGCCCATCTTGGCGACTTTGGCCTTCATCTGCGCCGGTTTCATCCACTTGGCCTGAGGCACTTTCGTACAGACAGGAGCAGCCATCGCCGCTGGCGCGAGTGACAGCGCGACCACCGCAGTGGCGAGCTTTAGAGGTACGAAACGGATCATCCGACATCTCCTGGGATTGGGGGGCTGACCGCCCCGGTAATCTGGCTTTCGCAGGACTGACTGACCGAAACCTGACAGCGCCCGATTTAATGACAACAGGCTAAAATCAAAATTTCGCACCGCACGGTCAGGTCGCCGTCAGGACCAGGGTCGATACGGGCCGGGTCGCACTTCCAGCGGCAAAGGAGTTTCGACGATGAACAAGTCCCTGATCCTCGCCGCAGCTAGCGCCGCTGCTATCTTCACAGTCGGCGCATCTGCCGCGCCCACATCCCCCGCCAAGCCGCTGGCTGCCAGCACGAAGGCGAACCTCGAAGCGGCGATGCGCGGCGAGGCGTACGCAAACCTGAAGTATCTCCGCTATGCCGATCAGGCTCAAGCCGCGGGCAAGCCCGAACTCGCCAAGCTGTTTCGGGCCTCGGCCAACATCGAGGCGAACGAGCATTTCGACCGCGAGGCCCAGGCTCTTCAGCTTGGCAGCGGCGACGCGCGCAATCTCGCGGATGCGATGAAGGGCGAGCATTACGAGAACGTCACGATGTACGTGAACTTCGCCAAGGAAGCAGCGGCTGCTGGCGATACTAAAGTCGCCGCGATGTTCCGTCAGATCGCCGTGGATGAAGGCACTCATTACGACGCGTACAAGGCTGCATTGGCACGGCTCCCCCGCCGTTAAGCCAGTCGCAGGCGCCGGTCGGCTTCCTTCCCCTGGGCCGATCGGCGCTTTTTGGCCTGCCGAAAACTCAAAAGCACGCAGTCGCATCGCAATGCCCCACTCACCGTACCGCGAGCGACCGATCTTTCCCAATTTACCGGAGACTTGCACATGCCAAGAGCTCGTTTGATCACCGCATTCCTGCTCTCGGCCGCGGCCCTGCCGTTTGCCGCGTCAAGTCCGGCGTCGGCACAGGTCGAGGGCAAGACCAACCAGCAGTGGTTCCCCGATTTGCTTGATTTGAGTCCGCTTCGACAGGAGTCGCCAAAATCAAACCCAATGGGATCAGACTATGATTATCGCCGGCAGGTCGAAACTCTCGATGTTGCTGCGCTGAAACAGGATATCGCCGCAGCCCTGACCACCTCGCAGCCATGGTGGCCGTCCGACTATGGAAACTACGGGCCGTTCTTCATTCGGATGGCCTGGCATAGTGCGGGAACCTACCGGCAGGCGGATGGCCGAGGCGGCGCTGGTGGCGCGCAGCAGCGATTCGAGCCGCTCAACAGCTGGCCGGATAACGTCAATCTCGACAAGGCTCGTCGCCTGCTTTGGCCGGTCAAGCAGAAGTACGGCTCAAAGATCAGTTGGTCGGACCTCATGGAGCTGACGGGCAACGTCGCCTTGGAGCAGATGGGCTTCAAGACGCTCGGGTTTGCCTTTGGGCGCCGCGATGAATGGGAAGCGGACAAAACCTATTGGGGGCCTGAAACCAAGATGTTGGCCGATCAGCGCCATACCGCGCCGGGTGCCATCAAGAAGCCACTCGCCGCGTCGCAAATGGGTCTCATTTACGTTAATCCGGAAGGACCTAACGGGACCCCCGATCCGCTGGCAGCCGCTAAGGAAATTCGCGCCACGTTCGGCAACATGGGCATGAACGACGAGGAAACTGTCGCGCTGATCGCAGGCGGTCACACCTTTGGAAAGGCCCACGGTGCCCACCCCAAGTCTTGCGTGGGCGACGCGCCAAGCGCGCTCGGTGTCGAGAAGCAGGGTCTTGGTTGGGAAAACAAGTGCGGGACAGGAGCGGGAGCTGATGCCGTTGGCTCGGGACTTGAGGGGGCTTGGACCAGTCAGCCCGCCAAGTTTACGCACGAATACATGTCCAACCTGTTCGATAATGACTGGGTGCTGACCAAAAGCCCCGCGGGAGCCAGCCAGTGGCGGCCTAAGGTCCTGTCGGCCAGCACCATGACGCCGGATGCGGCGGACCCGTCCAAGACGCATCCGTTGATGATGTTCACCACCGATCTGGCGCTCAAGAGGGATCCGGCCTACCGAGCGATAGCGCTGCGCTACAAGAACGATCCCACGGCGTTCGACAAGGCATGGGCTGCCGCGTGGTTCAAACTCATCCATCGCGATATGGGGCCGCGCCGCTTCTATCTCGGCAGCGACGTGCCGGCGCAGCAATATGCATGGCAGGAGCCATTGCCTGCTGCGTCAAGCAGCGCGATTGGCGATGGAGACATCAAGAAGCTGAAAGGCGAGATTACCGCCTCCGGTATCGACAACGCGGCGCTCATTCGAACTGCATGGGCATCCGCCGCCAGTTATCGCAAGACCGATATGCGCGGGGGTGCGAATGGCGCTCGCGTCCGGTTAGAGCCTCAGATCCACTGGTTGGCAAATTCGCCGCAGGAGCTTGCCGATATTCTGCGTAGGCTCAGCGTTATCCGTGATGGTTTCAACCGCAAAAGTGGGCGGCAGATATCTATGGCGGACATGATCGTGCTCGCTGGCGACACGGCAGTTGAACGCGCCGCAAGCGCGCGCGGCGTCAATGTTAGTGTACCGTTCTCCCCTGGAAGGGTCGATGCCACGCAGGAGCAGACCGATGTCGCTGCATATCGAGCGATGGAGCCGGAAGCTGACGGATTCCGTAATTACTATAATCCAACCGATCGTATGTCACCGACCGAAGCACTTGTTGATCGGGCCTACATGCTCGATCTGTCCGTCCCGGAAATGACCGTGCTGGTTGGGGGCATGCGTGCTTTGAATGCCAACGCGAACAAGTCGACCGTCGGGGTCCTGACTGGTCGACCGGGGACCCTGAGCAACGACTTCTTCGTCAATCTGCTCGATATGAAGACCGTTTGGTCAAAGTCGGTTAAAAATCCTGCGATTTATGAAGGTAAGGACCGCACTAGTGGCCAGATGTTATGGACGGCATCTCCGGTCGATCTGATATTCGGCTCAAACTCTGAGCTTCGCGCGGTTTCTGAAGTCTATGCGCAAAACGACGCTCAGCAAAAGTTCGTCACAGACTTCGTTGCGGCTTGGAACAAGGTTATGAACAACGATCTACAACCAAAATGATCGATCTGTATTCCAGAACTGGAGTGCGGTGCGCCCTTATCTGTAAGATCGAGTGAGATAGTTGGATGACATAATCGGCGTCGGCGCGCATAGCGCGCCGACGTTCGGTCGCCCGACACTATGGTGATTTCTGGCATCTCCTGAGAACGGTCGTTCGCGCGAGACCCGCGCCGATCGTGGCTGAGCGGTTTTGATCGAGCCGTGGCGTATCTCAAATCTGCCTCTCGTTTCGGCCAAGGATTCACATTCCCTTCTACATATGATAATGTCCTTTATCGGATGTAAGGACGATGCTAGAATCACCTATGTTCTACCGCGTCCGTATCGCCCCCGCCCCGACCGTAATCGACGCCCAGGGCGAGCCGATTGCCGACACCCGCGTGCTGGAGATCACGTTCCCCGGTGACTCGATCGACACACCGGCGGGCCGGGTCAACTTCATCGCCGGCGCGGGCGTCGCCAAAATATCTGTCGCGGGCGAGACGATCCGGGGCGTGCCGTTATGTTGAACGCGCTCACCCCCCTGCCCTTTTCCGCGTTTACGTTGCCGGCGCTGGTCGCATCGGCCGACGATCGCGCGCAGCGCCGCTTTTTTGAGTTCTTCGCCGTCACCATCCGCAACCCGCACACCCGCCGCGCCTATGCGCGCGCGGCGGGCGAGTTTTTGGCGTGGTGCGATGCGCGCGGCGTGGCGTCGATCGCCGAGGTACAGCCGCTTCATGTCGCGGCCTGGATCGAGCAGCTCGGGCGCGAGGTAAGCGCGCCGACTGTCAAGCAGCGGCTCGCGGGCGTGCGCCACCTGTTCGATTGGCTGGTGACGGGCCAGGTCGTGCCGGTGAACCCGGCCGCGTCGGTGCGCGGACCCGCGCACAGCGTCCGGCGCGGTAAGACCCCGGTCCTCGCGCCCGACGAGGCGCGCCGGCTGCTCGACGCGATCGACGTGACGACACCGGCGGGGTTGCGCGATCGGGCGCTGATCGGATTGATGGTCTATTCGTTCGCGCGGATCGGCGCGGCGCTGGCGATGCGCGTCGAGGACGTGTTCGTGCAGAACCGCCGCCTATGGGTGCGGCTGCATGAGAAGGGCGGCAAGCGCCATGAAATGCCCTGTCACCACAATCTTGAGGAGTATCTGACCGCCTATGTCGACGGGTGCGAGCTACGCGACGATCGCAAGGGGCCGCTGTTCCGCACGATCGCGCGCGGGACCAAGCGACTAAGCGATACCCCCCTGCCCCAGGCCAATGCATTCCAGATGGTGCGTCGCCGTGCCGTCGCGGCCGAGATCAAGACGGCGATCGGCAACCACTCGTTCCGCGCTACCGGGATCACCGCGTATCTGAAAAATGGCGGGACGTTGGAGCGCGCCGCGACGATGGCCAACCACGCCTCGACTCGCACCACCCAGCTCTATGACCGCCGTCCCGACGACGTGACGTTGGACGAAGTAGAGCGGGTGCTGATCTAGTCGTATACCTGTATACAGATTGCCATCGTCGCGCCGCTCACGGATTGCTATGCAGTGACGACAAACTCGAAACCGTGCTTCTGGACCACACCAAGGAGCCGACGCGCGGGGCCGCTGGGCTTCATAGTTCCAGCTTCCCACCGCTCGACAGTGCGGGCGCTGATATTGAGGCCGTGAGCGAACGCCAATCGGCTGACGCAGTTCCTCTCGCGGAGCTGCCTGATCGCGGCCGATGAAAAGAGTGGCGGCGCAGGCGGTTCATCAGGGACGGCCATCGGCTAACTCAGGCGGCCGAAGCTGTAAAATTGCCAATCTCGACCGAACGATCGGAAAAGGTCGCGGTGATGTGCAGCTCGCCACCCATCGCCGCGATCAGGTCGCGCAACGTGCTGACCTTCATGTCGGGACGGCGAACCAGCTTCGAGATGGCCGGCTGCTGCACCTCCATCACGCTCGCCAGCTCCTCCTGGCTGATGCCGAGCCCTTCGCGCAACTGTTCCAGGCTGACCAGCTCGTCGGCCAGCTTCACCTTGCGTGCTTCGTTCCGCGCCAGGCGCTCGGGGCTCCAACCTTTTTTGAGGTCGGAGAACGGGCGATGTCCGCTCATTTCAACAATCCTTCCTGCTTCAGTTCCTTTAGATGCACGTCGTAAAGCTCGTCGGCGACCGGGATCAGCCGTTCATAGAAACGGCCGTCGCTGGTCTTGTCGCCCCCGATCAGCAGGATCGCCGATCGGCGCGGATCGAAGGCGTAGAACACCCGCAGCGGCCGACCCTCGCTTTGAATCCGCAGCTCGCGCATATGCGAGTGCCGCGAATTGTTGATCCCCGACGAGTGGGGAAAGCGTAGCTTCGGGCCTTGCTCGATCAAAAGATCGACCGTGAAATCGATCGCGTCCTGATCGGCCTCGCTCAGATCGCTGAACCAGCCTCCAAACTCGTCGGTATTCTCAACGTCCCAGTTCATCGGTCGCTGTATTCCATGCAAGGAATATAGGCGAGATTGCTTTCGAGATCAATAAGGGGTGTGCGCGACCCTTCGGGTACGGCTCTATCTCCGCCTGACGGCTCCGACCGAGCCGCCGTGCCGGCGTCTCGGCGCAGTCGCGTGACGATCCTCGCGCGAGGGTGGCTACGCCCCCATAGGTGCCGGCGCTGCCGGCGAATCGCTTGTCCAGTGGGGAAAGGGGCGCGCCGCCCCCTCTCCCCAGCAACGGCAATCAGCCGGGCCGTGGCTCGCTGCGCTGCGCCCGCACCACCCCGGCAGATTCCCGCTGCCCCCTCTCTCCCGCTGTTCGCCACGAGGCAGGGCCGATGGCCGGAGCCATCGCCCCGAGGGCGATTTGAAGGAGAGAGTGAGATGGACCAGGATAATCGGGAGAGCTGGCTGAATCGGGTGGCGGCGGGCATGGCCCCGCTGTTCACGGCGCTGGGAACCCCCCTCCCCGAACGCGTGCGGGTCGCGATCGGCTTCACCAGCGCTGGCCGCAAGGGCAAGGCTATCGGCGAGTGCTGGGATAACCGCCGCAGCGCAGATGGCCATTTTGAAATCTTCATCCGCCCGGACCTCGCGCACGCCCCCGACGCCATGCCCGCGCAGATCGCGGCGATCCTGGCGCACGAGCTGGTCCACGCAGCGGTCGGTATTGCGGCCGGGCATGGGAAGCCGTTTAAACGCATCGCTAACGGCTTGGGGCTGGTCGGGCCGATGCGCGCGACGTCGCCGGGCGACGCGTTCCTTGCGGCCGTCGCGCCGATCCTTGCCGCCGCAGGCCCCCTCCCCCACGCCCGGCTCGATACCGGCGGCGAAACCACGGCACCTAAGAAGCAGGCGGCGCGGATGCTCAAATGCGAGTGCGCGGCGTGCGGCTATACGGTGAGGACCGCGCGCAAATGGCTTGAGACGGTCGGCGCGCCGCTATGCCCGATCGAGGGGCATGGGCCGATGCACCATGACCCGCTCGACAGTGACAGAGATGATCCAGAGCCGTGATGCTCCCTTTCCCTTCACACCGTATCTGCGTATACAAGTATAAATCTATACCCGTAGGAGTGTAGCATGAAGGTTCTCGCCATCCTGTCGCAGAAAGGTGGCGTCGGAAAAACGACGCTGGCGACGTGCCTTGCCGTGGCGGCCGAGCAGGCAGGCAAGGAAGCTGCGATCATCGACCTGGACCCGCAGGCGACGGCCTCGTTCTGGAAAGATGTGCGCCAGCTCGACACGCCCGCCGTCGCTTCGATCCAGCCAGTGCGGCTCGCGGCGATGCTCAAGGCCTGTGCCGATGCTGGCACGGACCTCGTGGTGATCGACGGCGCGGCCGTCGCGCGTGATGTTGCCTATGAGGCGGCGCGGCACGCCGACTTCATCCTCGTGCCGACGAAGACGGCGGTGTTCGACACGATGAGCATGACGCACACGCTGGACGTGGTGCGGCAGCTCGATCGCGCCTTCGCTGTCGTGCTGACATTCGTCCCGCCCCAGGGTCAGGAGACGGGCGATGCGATGAAAGCGGTCGAGGAGTTGGGCGCGGCGGTCTGTCCAGTGACGATCGGCAACCGCAAGGCATTCTTCCGCGCGCAGGCCGCAGGCCAGGCGGTGCAGGAGTTTGAGCCGAACGGCCCGGCCGCAGCGGAAATCAACCGCCTATACGAGTATACGGCTATACGCCTATACGACAAAGTGGAGGTGGCGTAATGGCCAAGGGTAACACGCTCCAGGCGATGCTCGACCGTGCCAAGGCGGGCGGCGACACGCCAACAACGCCTGCCCCGATCGTTGCGCCAACCCCTGCCAAGCCCTCGCAGGCCGGGCGGCAAGGGACCAAGTTGATAGGCGGACATTTCGCCCCCGAGGTCAGCACGCAGCTCCGCATCCTTGCGGCCGAGGAGGGAACGACGGTGCAGAGCCTGCTAGGTGAGGCGCTGGACGACTTGTTCGTGAAGAAGGGCAGGGGTCGCGTCGCGCGCAACGTATAGGCGTATACAAATATACTGCTATACTCGTATCCTCGAAAGGTGAGTTTTGGGGTAGCGCCTCACCTTTGCGCGGCGGGCGTGCTGAAATCCACCAGCACGGGCAGTTCGGGAATCCCACCACGCAGCTTGGCCCGTCGCACGATGCTGTGCTGGTCGATCAGGTTCTGCGCGTCGCGCTTGCCGCTGGACGTTTTCGGGAACCAGTGAAGCGCCACCCGCTCGACCTTGCGCCCATTCTTGATTGGCGTGAAATCGACATAGAAGGGGCAGAGCTTGTTGATTTCCTCGACGGCGACCTTGAGGCAGTATTTGTTCAGATCGGCAAAGCGTTCGAGTTTGCCATCAGGCACGTTGAGCAGGCCGCGCAGCTCCTCAATCGTGAACTCCTCTTTCTGCTTGTATTCGAGGCCGATGCGCCGCTCGATCATTTCATAGAGACAGAGGGCGTATTTCGACTCGAAGCAATACATCACCTGCGTCTTGAGACGGGCATAGACCTGACTGTTCCGCAATATCTCGATCAGCTCTTCCGGGATGCGGTAGTGAAGAAAGCCGTCCTTTTCGAGGCTTTCATCGCTGGGACCGAGGAGCTGGACCCGGCGCTTGTAGCTCTTGCCGTCCTTGCGGATCGTGACAATCGCGATGGTGCCCATGAGACGCAGCAGCGAGCTTTCCACGCGCTCGTTGCCCTGGTGCGTCCCTTTCAGACCCGACTTCGCAATGCGATGGATGATCGGCTCGCCAATGCGCTCCCAGGCATTGGCGATCAGCAGGTTGTAGATACGGCGATCGGCGAGGGTGAGGGGGCTTAGCTCGACAATATCGACCAGCTCGCCGGGCTTGACGATTTCCCCGTAATTGGCGGGATCAAAAGGATTACCGCGCCCCTTTTGCGCCAGTGTGCGGAACGACATATCGACCACGGCAGGTTGGGACATAGGCTTGACCAACGGTGAGCAAGAGGAGCTTACCGACTCACCTTAACCACGAAAAGTGAGCCAGGCAAATGTTCCGGCTCCCCGACGGAGCGGTGAGACGGCTACCCCAAAACTCACCGTCACGCGCAGCCCGACCGACCGGCTACCCCGAAGCTCACCGGACCCGACCCGAACACTCACCTTTACCGGCCCTAAAGCTCACCGCACGCTACCCCGAAACTCACGCGACTCGACCCCAACGCTCACCTTTGGAAGCGGTTTTCCGTAGAAATCCAGGCCTTTCAGTGCCCTGAATCTTGAATCAGAAGAATTAGAGAATCTGAACCACGAAAGGTGAGTTTTGGGGTAGCCCAACCTGTGGATAACCAGCGTCAGGATAAACAATTGAATCGGCCTAACGGCCGATGCGCTTTCGCTACGTGCCGCCTGCGGCGTCACAAGAGCGGCGCGAGCGCCGCAGGCTAGGCGGGAAGAAGAGGGCGAAGTGGCGGGCGGATCGTACCCCAGCGCTGCCCAGGAGCGCCGTGAGGACAGGGAAGGGGCTTTCGACGTGTCCGAGGTGCTGATCGCGGCGAACGTCGCCAGAGGGGCTTAAATCGGCTATGGTGTTCCCGGGTTCATCGTTGCTCAATCGATGCACCGGGTCCGCCGCGGCTGTGAACCGTGGCGGACCCACCTTTTGGGCGGTGAGGCGCTACCCCAAAGCTCACCTTTCGCAATGTTCGCACCCGCAGCACGGATTTGTGCTTTCGCGGATCAATCACGCCGGATCGAACAGCCCGGCGAACTCTCGCTGATCGTAGTAACGGATTTTCTCCACCGGGAGCGGGTATTCGCCCTGGCGCAGCAGCAGGAGCTGGTCGGGCCGCATCCGCATGATTTCGTCGGGCGTGGCGAGCCGCCGCGCGGTGACGTGGGCGCTGACGCTTTCCGAGGGGCCGGCGCGATGTTCGCCCCAGCCCGTGCCGCGCGACGTGCTGACGGTATCGTATTCGAGCGTCGTGTCGCCGAGCGTTTTCGACAGCAGCTCGGCCGTCGCGTGATCGTTGACCCCGAATGCCTGGATCACGCCTGCGTTGGACATGAACGTGCCGGCGCGCTCGCCATAGTTCGCCTTGAGCTGGTGCATGTCCTGGAGGATCGGCCAGAGCTGAAGGCCATAGCCCGCCATCAGGCCCATCGCGCGCTCGACCGGCTCTAGTCGGCCGAGGGCGGCGAACTCGTCGAGCAGGAACAGCACCGGCCGAACTGGCTTCGCGGTCGATCGCGCCATATCAGTGACGGCTTGCGAGACGAGCAGCCGCAACCAGCGCGCATAGGTATCGAGCCGATCGGGCGGCAGGCACAGGAACACCGTGGCGGTCGCATCCTTCAACCCGGCGAACGTGAAATCCGACGCGGCCGTGCTGGCGACGATGCGCGGGCTGTCGAGAAAATGCGTGTGCCGTTGCGCCGAGGAGAGCACGCCGGCCGCTTCGCGATCGGACTTACCGAGCTGGCGGTTAGCGGCGCGGGCGATCAGGCCACCCGCACCGGCGCTGTCCTGCATATCGACCAGCAACGCGGCGAAGCGGGCAGGGGCGAGCGTCAGCTTGTCGCGCACCGTCGCCAGCACGCGGAGATCGGCGGGTTCGTGGACGACGGTGTGCAGGATCAGCCCGGCGATGAGCGCCTTGGCTTCTTCGTTCCAATGGGCGTCGCCGGATTGTCCCGGCGCGTCGTGGACCAGCGCGTCGGCGAGGGTGTTGGCATCTTCCGCTAGATCGAGGCTGGCGGGATCGAGCCGATCGAGCGGATTGTAGCGGGCAGGGGTCCGGCCCGACACGCCGAACGGATCGAGGCACCAGACCGGACCCTTGGTTGCCCGCGCGCGAGCGGTGACGCGGGCGTTCTCACCCTTGGGGTCGATGCAGATCACCGAGCGATCGAGCAGCAGCAAATTGGGGATGATCGTGCCGACGCCCTTGCCCGAACGGGTGGGGGCCATCGTCAACAGGTGCGCCGCGCCGTCATAGCGCAGCAGCTTCCCCGACTTCGCCGATCGGCCGATCAGGAGATCCCCGCTTTCCTCCAATTTGCGCACGTCGGCACGGTCACCGAACCGAGCCGAACCCAGCAGCTCGCTTTGCCGGTTGGCGGCGCGCCGGTTGACGCGCCAGGTGAAGAATAGGATCAGGCCGAACAGCAAGAACGGAATGTCGGTCGCAATCTCGCCATAGCCGAAGATGCCCTTGAGCCAGGCGTTGCTGGCGAACAGCACTACCACGGCCACGAGACCCGCGAGCCGCCAGCTTATCGGCCGACGCCCGCCAATGAGCGGCCCCGCCATCAGCGCGCCGTCACGACGGGCGTGATCGGCAAGGACCGATCGGCGTTGGGAGCATCGAGCAGCCGGAGCAAGATTTGCGTGGCGAGGGGAGGGGGCAACGCCTCGTCCAGCACCATCTCGAAAAACGCATCCTCGTTCGGCGTCGGGATCATGTCCTCAATGACCAGATTAGCGCGAGAATCCTCGCTGGCCATCCGCCCCTCGGCAACTTGGGGTCGGTTCCGGCTGAGGGCGGAATGACACCCTAAGCGCCGGCGTCCTTGGGCCAAAGGTACTCGCCAGTGAGGAGGATGTGTGCCCATCCGAGCGGCGAAATATGGGCGAGAAGATGGTCGGG
>Ga0265296_1001099_pt1 | contig 33372 bp, 35 predicted proteins | sample MunlanPumphouse1_FD_189073 | JGI IMG/M metagenome (GOLD analysis project Ga0265296, IMG submission 189073) | Groundwater microbial communities from a municipal landfill in Southern Ontario, Canada - Pumphouse #1 | ecosystem: Environmental > Aquatic > Deep subsurface > Groundwater | place...
CTTTCCTCCAAATCGTAATTCATAAATAATTTGAAAAATTAAAACATTAAAAAATTATTTAAAAATTAAAAATTAAAAATTTATCCAATTACACCTTATCAAGTCCAACATCCAATCCCACTGCCGCGCCTTCTTTTCTTCCACGGAGATCAATCGTCTCGGTTCGTTTCGGCTCGAAGCCCGGTTTGCTGAAAGTTACATAGTAAGAACTGTTCCCCACCAAGAAAGTGTAACGGCCTCGGCCATCCGTAACTTGGGTCTCCAAAAGTTTGTTGTATTCTGTTTCAAAAATTCTTGCCACCGTAAGTCCGACCGGCGCTTTGGTTTTAACTTCATAAACAATTCCCCAGCTCTTTGGTTTTTTATTTCTGGCAAGTCGGCGGAAAAGCGCATAGAGCAAACAGTGGCCGGCTAAAATTCCTACCATCCAAAGTTGCGGGGAGATCAAAACTGAAATAACAGCGGCGACAATGCCAAGCGGCGCGATAACGTTTTGCGCTTTGCGTCCAAAATGGGCGAGAAGAATTTTTCTATCCGGTTTAGCTCCCGCTTCTGTCGGATCAATCGGAATATTCGGCGTGACAAGCGTATTTTTTTCCGTCACTGTGATTTCTTCGCCGTGATAAAGATCCAAATATTTAACATCTTCTTTTTCATTCTTTAAAAATCCTGTCGGGAAAGAAAAATTTGGCTTAACAACTTTGATAAAATATCGGCCGGGCTGAACAAAGAAAGCGAACCGGCCTTCTTTATCCGTCACGCGGGTCTGCACGAGCCGACCAGTAATTTTTTCATAGAGCCGAACGATCGCAAGATCAACCGGCATTTTGGAAAGTGAGTGATAAACTATGCCCCAACCTTTTCTTCGTTTTGGAAAAAGCAGAAGCAGGGGTTGAGTAAATAATAATTGTAAAAATGGCAAGAGCGAGCCGAGAGAAATGGCTGTTCCATAACTTACAATCGCGACCGCAGCCACGGCCGGCGCGGCAATACTTTCGTTCGTCTCTTCTACCGCTGGATTATCTAAAACATCTTTGCGCAAAATCTCGCTAACATAAATTGTTTTTTGACCAAGATTTTGGACAACATTTTGGATATTCTCCGTGACGGGCGCGGCCGGATCCCAAACCTCGGAAAGTGCCGGCGGTCTCACGAGAATTTCCACGCCCTGGTTCACAACGTTATTGGCGATTTCAAAAACTGAAGTAGTTTGATCACGGTATCCGTCTTTTTGAATTAATAAATAATAGCGACCCGGCGGAACAAGAAAGGAAAATTGACCGTCTGCCCTGGTAATTTGCGGGTTGGATTGATGATATGCGGCGGCCTCCCAAACTCGGGAACCAGCAGAACTTTCATAAAGCGTAACTTGGGCGCCGGAAAGTTTATTCCCAACTGTCCCCTGCCAGACAAAACCTTGCGACAAAAGTGAAAACGCACCATCCACCCGATCATGCGCGTCATCAGTATAGTCAATTGAAATTATCAAAGGAAAACGCGCGGCGGCGGACGGCATTTGTAAAATTGTTTGATAAGCGTCGGATGTCAAATTATAACCCAGAAGATATGAACGACCATTTAAAGTTATAAGAACCCTTGCGACCTCGCGATCAAATTTACTCGCCGCAGCGGAAACAATCACGGATGTTCCGGCAAGAGTTGCTATTTCATCATTTCTGTTCGGCAAAAGTTGGATTGAACCTTCGGCGCCGTAAAAAGAAAAATCAGAAAGAGCAAGCTGCTGCGACTCCGGAACAGTCGGCTCTTCAACAATGTCTTCCGGTAAAATCGGCTCGGCTGTACAATCGGTTGGGGCGGCGCATCCGAGCGCTTCACAAGACGGAGGAACTGGCGGAGGAGCAGCCGGTTGGTTAAAGAGATAACGATAAGGAGCCATGCTGTTGCCGGAAAAATCAGAAGCATTTATTTCCACGAGCACTGGCGCGCCCGGAATAAAATCATGATCGGGATTTATAGCCACGGCATACGACTCGGGGGCGCCGACAAAAGAAAATCTATTCACGCCGCTTCTCGTGTAAATTATGCCGTCAACATTTATTGTCAAAGTATCAATATCAACTCCGGACTGGCTGTCACGAATATCAAAAGTAATATTTGTATCAAGCGACACATTTCGTTCATCCGGCGCGGGAGAGGGATTTAGAACATTGGGCGGAACAACATCTGCCGCGCAAGAACCACCGCGAAAAGTATAAGCGCCATTTCCCACTCCGGTCAAAAGATCATCACTTGTTAAAAATTCGGCGACGTTGCTGTCGGTCGTACTACCCGGCGTATACTCAATTGTGAAATTCGCGTTCGCCGCTCCGGCTCGACCGCGGAAAATAATTGTGCCAAAAGTTGCTTGGCCGGAAAGACGATTTAAAAAAGAAAAACCAGTTAAACGGATCAATCCCTCGGCAGGCAAAACAATATTATCGGCGTAGGCCTCGTAAGCGTTACCATTTCTGATTTGAATTCCTGCCGCGGCTGGATTTGTATCCACTATTTCAATCTTTGTCGGATCATAGTGAACCAAAACATTAGCCGCGTCGGACGTATCACCCTCGGTATTTATTTCAATACTCACTGCCGAATCGCAGCCAGTGATGAAACCAGTGGAAGCGGGCGACAATTCAAAACGAGCAGCGAGTGTAAGATGGCCAAAAACAAAACTAACAGCAACTATTCCGCCCACGATAATTGTACATTTTAAAAATTTCATAGAGTCTTATAATAGATTTTACTCTTTTTTTGTCTTTGCGAGGAGGCCAGCCGATCTGGCCGACGAAGCAATCTCCTTCACGTTGTGAGATTGCCGCGCTCCCTCCGGTCGCTCGCAATGACAGACGATACTACTCATCGCCCCTTCTCATCAAATTCGCCAACAAAATATTGATGTCCAAAGAATTGACGCCTGTGTCACGATTCAAGTCGGTAACTTCGTTAGCTGTGGAAAGCGACCCGAGCAAAGTGGAAATGTCCAGGGCGTTTATCATATTATCTGACGAGCGATGAACATCCCCGGCTAAAAGATAAAAAGTATTTGCTAAAGTAAAATCTACCGAATTGGCGCCGCCTGAAAGCGGGACATCACGCAAAATCTTTCGGAGGTGCGATAAACTCTTAAAACCAATATCATAATTTACGATCGACGCGGAGGAAAATTCCGCCTGCCCCCTACCGAGGTCAGTGGTTGTAACTTCGTCTTCGTACAAAACTGTGCCCGTACCCACATCTCGCAAATCAACTGTCGCGCGCGTTGACCAATTTCCACTCCGCGGCCATCTTTTTTCCGGCCGGGCGTCTATCTCTAAAGTTAACTCGGTAGCAATCGTCGCTTCAGCCAGGGCGCCCGAAGAAAAATTTCCCGTCGCGTCGTAAGCAAAAGCCGTATAGTAAATCGGATGATTGTAATTGGCCGGCGTTATACTTGTGTCTTCAAACGAAGTTGCCACGCCGTCAAAAATCAATTCTCCCTCGGCCGGACTCGCCGGATAGCCGGTAAAACTTCTTTTGATCAAGACCCCGGCGAAGTCAGTGTCGGTCGGGTTCACCCAAGTTAACATTATTGTCCGGTCTGCTGTTGGCGTTGCTAAAAAATCTGTCACATTTCCCGGCGGAATCACGTCGGGTAAAGTAGAAAAAGTTTGGTCCGCGGAAATTGCCGTATTGCCCGAAGCGTCGGACGAAGTAATTTCAAAATGATAAATTGTGCTGCGTGTCAGGGAACTTAAATTTATGCTGTGCGCGGTTACGAGGTCGGCGGAAAAAACATTGCCAAGTCCATAGCCGGAAGTTAAACCATACCGCACGCGGGAATTTGCCGACTCGTTGGTGTCCCAAGTTACAGTTGCGGAATTTTCTGTAACATTTATAACCCTGATATTTGAAATAATCGGCGCCGTCGCATCGGGTGGAGCAACTGTTCTAAAAGTGTCATCGCTCGAAGTCGCGATATTGCCCGAAGAGTCAGCCGAAGTTACGCGAAAATGATAAGTTGTATTTGCCAAAAGTCCGGAGAGATTCAAGCCGTGGGAGGTTGCGAAATCCGCCGCGCTGACTTCGCCTAATTCATACGCGCCAGTCAAACCATATTCCACTTTTGAATTTGCCGGTTCGTCAGTTGTCCAGGTTACGATCGCGCCGGTTTCCGTAATATTTATGACTTGAATGTTTGAAATTACCGGAGCAGTTATATCAACACCCGAAAGTGTCTGGAAAATATCGTCGGCCGTGGTCGTTGTGTGGCCGGACGAATCGGCTGTCACAACATTATAATGATAAACCGTATTCGCAGTAAGACCGGCTAAATCAACTCTGTGACTCGTCACGAGTCCCCCACCATCTCCCGTCGTGGTCGACCCATAACTCGCGCTCAAACCATAATTTACCCTTGAAGTCGCCGGCTCATTTGTATCCCAAAGAACCGTGGCTGAAGTTTGTAAAATATTTACGACACGTAAATTTGAAATAATCGGCGGCGAGGAATCGGTACCTGGAGAACCGCCACCAGGGCCCTCACCGGTCGTATCAGTTCCGCTTACCGCGGCCTGATCTTCCGTCACGATAGCAATCGCCACATCACTCGAATCACCAAACGTCCCCCCAATATTAATTATATGACTCCCTGTACTCGCCGGATTTACAATTCGTTCATCTCCTGTCCCTTCTTCCGTGGCATTTGCTCCAATTCGAATAGTTACAACCGAACTTGCATTAATATAGGTCGCGGCCGTGGACGGGGCCGTGAGTGTAAGTGTTCTTGTACTAACTGCCGCGCCCCATTCGTCTGCGTCAGCCGCACAACCCGGAGTCGCGGCGAAGTTTTCTTGGACTCCATCATCCGATAAATCAACATCACTACAATCAATACTATTTAACCCCGAAGCGAAGCTTGAAGGGAAAATTATCGCGATAGTTTCATTTTCCGCAATCGTCGTGCCCGACGCCAAAGTAAAAACAATTTCATGATTCGCCGCCGTGCTGATTTTCTGCCGACTCATTGTGTCACTCACCGAAATCAACGCGCTCGCCTGCGTTTGATTATCATATATAGCAAGAATGCTGGTCAAAACAAAAACCGCGATTAAACCGATAATACTTTTTCTTTTAATAAACTTTCCCATGCGCCTCCTAATGATTTTTATTTTTACTCACTCCGCGAGCGATGACCTGAGTGGTCGTTTTTGTTTTTAGTAATTCCTGTAAATTTCTAAATTCAATTTATTGACCAATTTTTTGATTATTCTCTGGCGGTTCTGGCGGCTGGACTTTCACGGCACTAACGGCACTATATTTTTTAATAAGCCATTTATTATAACTTCTAATACCAAAAACAATCAAAAGAATAATAACGAAAGCTATAACTGAATAAAAAATAGTCACGCGCCAAGGAAAAACCCAAAAGACAAGCGAGGCAGTCGTCACTTGCCCCTCTTCTCCATAATTCAAAATTAAAGTGGCGGTGTATTTGCCCCAAGCAAAATTTTCTCTTTCTTTTTGCCATTCAGACGCGCCCTTCGGCACTTCAGTTTTTTGCCAAGTCGCATCAAATTTTCTAATGGACTCGGGCAACACATTTGCCAAATCCTCATTCACCGGAAGCGAGGTAACTTTTCTTCCTAATAAATTTTTAATTTCAATCACCCCGGCCGGTTTTAAATGAACATTTCCTAAATTTTCAAAACGCACCGTGAAATTCGCGGGCAAATAATTATATGATTGTCTGTCCGCCGTAAAACTAGCAAGTCGTCCCGTTTCACTGACTTCTCCGGCCACGCGCACCAAAACCAAAGTTCCGGTTTTCATTGTAATACCAACGCCGGTTCCGCCGGTTTCCGGTACATCACCCGATGACCAAAGAACTCCGGCAAAATGTCCGCCTGGTTCGGCATCTTCCGGAACGTTGATGCTGAAGAGAATATCTTTTCTTTCGTCGGGAGCCAAAGTAATTGTGGTCTCGTCAAGTTTTAACCAGGTCGCCAGGCCAGTTGATTCTTCAACTGAAGAAAATGCCGGCGCGCCGGTTTCATCCAGTGCCTTAAAAGTTTGCACTGCGCCGGTAAAAGTTTTTTCTTCTTTTGTTTCATTATACAACTTTAAAACGTCAACAATCGTATCTCCGGGCCGCGCGTCAAATTCTATGACTGGCGGAGAAATCGTTATGGCCGACGCGGAGAGCGGTGCTAAACCAAAAATTGAGACGATAAGTAAACTTGCGACGAAAAATTTTTTCATATCTTCCCCCTATCGGCGCATATCTCGCGTATAAATCAGCGTTTTTCTGCTTCTACTTTAGAGTAGCAGAGTAACGCGGAACTACACGCAAATCCGCGCAGAAAAAATAAACTTTATTTTATAAAAGTTAAAAGGTGCCGGTGGAAATAAATGTTGTTGTGGCGGAGTAGGCGCCGGCGGTGGTAATCGCGGCGGCCGAAGCGGCAAAACAGGCAGTGGTTGCTTCAGCAGAAACCGGAACAGTATTCGAAGCAACGGATTGCGCCGTATTTGTTATAGCTTGTGCGTCAGCGGCGGCGCTGTTGTCCGCTCCGACGCAATCTGATTCAGTAACTATATCCACCCCCGAATCGCTTGTGCCAATACCAAATTCTTCCGAGCTGGCGTTGACTTGCACGCCAGTGGCGTCATCAATATCATCTGAACCATTAGAATGAATTAAATCTGCGCCGGCGACAACACCAACTACGGTCGTGGTATAACCACCGTCAGCGTTTGTGGTTGTGGTCAAAGTTACACTGCAGGTCTGAACCGTGACGAGTGTCAAAGTTCCGAGGGCGCAAGTGCTTGCAGAAATAGCAAAAGTAAAAGTAGGATCAACTGTAGCGGATACAGTCACTTGATCATTGGCTATAATGGAAACAGCCAAGAAGCCTGTATCAATATTTACATCGCCCGCGGTAGTTGTGGCCAAATTCATAACAAGGTTATTGCCAGCGACCGGGTTAGTAACTTGCTGATCCCCCCCTACACCGGCCGTGGCATTGAGGCCGACTTCAATCAAAACACATTTATTGGCGGTAATGGTATCCGTACCCGAAGTAAAAGTGAGGACCTGTCCGGCAACAGCCGCGCCCCAAGTCGCGGCCAAAGGCGTCGCCGCCAAAACTTTGTCCGTAAAAACGGCAGAAGTGCAGTTATTAGTGCTGCCCTCGGCTAAATCTACATCAGTATAATCAACAGTTCCCATGACAAAGCCCGTTGGAAAAGTAACTTTTAATTTTTGACCGGCCGCCACACCCGTGAGTTGGACAAATTTAATGGTGTGATTTGAGACCGTGCTGGCTTTTAACCGAGTCATTGTGTCCGTGATGCTTGTCAGGGCCGCGGCGTGAACTGGTAGGAGCGGAGAAGACAGCAACAAAATCAAACTCGCGAGAGTGATTTTAATAACTTTTTTAAATAAAATTTTCTTTTCCATATTTTTGAAAAAATAATTTTTCAAATTATCTTATTTTAAAATCTTCCGGTAGAAATTAATGTTACGTTGTGTGAATACGCGCCGGCGGAAGTCAGAGATGAAATCGCCGCCTTGAAAGTTATCGTCACCGCGCTTCCATTTATCCAACTACTATACAAAGCTACGGTCTGCGGCGAGGTTATAATAGAGGTATCCGCCGCGTTCATTTGCCCTGCCGCACCGGAAGTCCTGATACCATACTCTTCTGAACCGGCCGTGACAGTCCCGTCGGCTACATCGTCAATATCCGACCCCGCCCCGGTTTTTAAATTTTCCGTTTCGTAAATTGTCGTGACATATCCATCCACGGCGTTTGTAGTGGTTGTGATAGTAACGCTATCCGATGAAACCGAACTCACAGAAAGAGTCCCAAAGTCAACAGTAGTGTCTGAAATCGTGAAAGTCATCTTAGGATCCGCCTCGGCCTGACGAAATCCGATCAAACCCGTATAATTGGTGCTCGAAATTCTACCAGTGCCCACTTCCCCCAGTGTATCTTGCAGTTTATAATTGGTTGAAAAGGAAGTTTCTTCACCACCGAAATTTAAAGAATCCATCCAATTAATATAACTTTCTGAACTCATCAAGGCAAAACTGACGGGCACCCCCCTAAAAATACCAACATAAATAAAAACCAGAGTGATTATAATGCCTTTTATGAAAATATTTTTCATAAACAGTGTCGATCACCTATTTCAAGGTAAAACATAAGACTAAAATTTCTGTTCCAAGGGTACAAGTGCCTTTTAAGGTACAAGATACACCTCTCACGCAAATTGGCGTGAGAACAAGGGTACTGGGTACTAATTGGGAAAGAAATCTTACTCTTCGCTACCTTTAGTATTAAATTTTTCGAATAAATTGGCGGAATAGCAAACTAATTTCCCATTCCCCTAATTTACTAAATCTACATTAATATAGTATATCACAATTTTCCCAAAAAGTCAATTGTTCAAAGGTGAACAATTTTTTAGTTCAACTTAACTTTGCCATAATGTGTAAAATAATATATACAATGTGTTAAGATTAATCTTAACTTCTCGGAGATAAAGGGCCGCTAAATTTTGGATTAACACTGCCCTATTTTAAGCAAACTCTCCCCTTATCCCCTCTATCCCATAATTTTCCCCAGGTTATCCACAATTATTAACTTTTTAAGTATAATCAACTCTTCTTTGTAAAAATACACATTATGAATAATTTAATATATTAAAATTTCATAATTTCTTTAAAAAAGCTAAAAATGTTTCACGTGAAACATTTTTATAAAACTACGCCCTTCCCACCAATTGTTTCACGTGAAACAATTTAAAAACACCCTCATTGGGGGTGTTTTCTATATAAAAATGATAATTTCCCAAATGGACCTAGGGAGAATCGAACTCCCGCCTCCGCAATGCGAATGCGGCGTAATACCACTTTACTATAGGCCCGTAAAATAACTAAACCGTAACCTTAAGATGATGAACTAATTTAAGATCATAACTTCTACCCGCTAAATAATCTTGAACTTCGGTAATTATATCCGGATCACGCAAAATTTTCTGCTTATGGAGATTTTTAATCTCTTTCAAGTTAAACCACCCAATTTTGGCAATTTCTCGGGGGTTTACTCTTCTCCCTTCCCCAATCACTTTGGCTGTAAATAAAAATTTAACGCCGTGTAAATCAATCGGCCCGTCTTTTTGCCATCCTTTTACCTTTCTTCGATCTAAACTATAAACTCCTAGAAATCCCGTAATCTTAATTTTAAACCCGATCTCTTCTTCTGCTTCCCTTTTGGCCCCCAAAACAGGGTTTTCATATTTTTCTAACCAACCGGCCGGCTGATTCCACGTACCGGCTTCCTTTACGGCCTCTTGAACCAAAAGTACTTTTTTACCTTTAGTTACAAGACACCCAACTACAACGAATGGCCAATTTTTAGCGATAGAATATCTGTCTTTTGTGGCCATAAACAAATTATTTTACTGGTGCCCCCGGAGGGAATTGAACCCCCATCTCACCCTTAGGACGGGTTTGCTCTATCCGTTGAGCTACGAGGGCGCAGTGGGGACAGAACATCAATAATTTTAAGTATATTTTTCATTTTTCCCTAAAATAAAAAGAAATTAAGTGTCGTAAAATATAAAGAACATGACACTCTTCGACCATTATTTCATCTTATGATATTTTACGCACGCCTTAAAACTATCACAATACTTTCCCCATTTTTGCTTTTTTCCTAATTCTGATATAATCTTAATAAAGAATTGATTAAAAGTCAAAAATGGAAACTTATTTATTTATCGCCGCCGCCGTAATTCTTACTGCCCTAGCAGTTACTTTTTATTTTATTAATCAAAAAATCAAAGAACTTAAGGGGGAGAATAAGAACGACCAAGCATTCCTTTTGATCCAGGGCCAACTTAATGAACTAACAAAAGCTGTGGATAGTAAACTGGCGCAAACGAGTAGCGCGATGCAGACCCAAATGGGGGAAAGTTCAAAACTTATAAAGGACGTGACAGAACGTCTCACTAAGTTAGACGAAACCAACAAACAGGTAATCAACTTTGCCGACCAGTTAAAGAATCTGCAAGACATTCTAAAAAATCCAAAACAAAGGGGCGTCCTGGGAGAATATTATCTCGAGACCGTTTTAAAAAATGTCTTACCGCCCGGAGCATATAAAACCCAGTATGAATTTTCCGATGGGAAAAAGGTTGATGCTGTTGTTTTGGTAAAAGATAAAATAATTCCCATTGACGCCAAATTTAGTTTAGAAAATTATAATCGAATGGCAGAAGAAACTAATCCGACGGAAAAGGATCGTCTAGAAAAAGTTTTTGTTAATGATCTAAAAAATAGAATTCAGGAAACTTCTGAGTATATAAGACCCCAAGAGGGGACTCTTGATTTCGCTTTTATGTTTATCCCCCACGAAGCGATATATTATGATCTGCTGATAAACAAAATAGGAGCTCTCACCGAGGGAACGGAAAATCTTCTCCAGCGCGCGTTTAGCAAATATAAAGTCGTGATAGTTTCGCCAACCTCCTTTTTAGCTTATCTGCAAACGGTCATGCAGGGTTTGAAGGCTCTCAAAATAGAAGAGTCAGTTAAGGACATCATTAAAAGAGTAGGGGATCTGGGAAAACACGTCTATGCCTACGACGATCATTTCAAGAAACTTGGTAAACATCTTGATACAACTGTTGGCGCTTACAACAACGCTTACACTGAATTGAAAAAAATCGACAAAGACGTGGTGAAAATTGCCGGCGGCGAGAGCCAGATAGAACCCCTGCAACTCGACAAACCGAAAACCGAGTAAGTCGCGTCTTGACAAAAAATACTTATTTTTGTAAAATGACACTAATAATTACTTGATAAATCAATATTCTCTCAGACATTTTACATTCTGCATTTTGCATTTTAAATTTGACTGAGCGAAACGAAGGAACATGCCAATTAAAAAAGCCGCCTTTAAGGCCGTACGTCAGACCAAAAAAAGACGGGTAAGAAATTTACAAACAAAAAAGGCCTTAAATTCGGCCATTAAAACCAGCCGAGGTCTCGTGGATAATAAAAAAAATGAAGAGGCGAAGAAATCGATTTTGCAAACTATTCGTCTCCTCGATAAGGCCGTTTCCAAGGGGATCATGAAAAAAAATACGGCCGCGAGAAAAAAATCTAGGTTGATGAAAAGATTGAATTCTTTACTTAAAAAATAGAAAAAACCGTCTCGTAGCATTACGAGGCGGTTTTTGTTTATCTTGATAATCTTATTTTTTTGTCAAAAAGAAAACACCAAAAGCAATCAAGAAAATTCCCAAAAATTTAAGCATGGTTATCGACTCCTTAAAAAAGTACCACGCGGAAAAAACAACCAATACATACATTATTCCAGTCATTAAGGGAACGGCGACACTCAACTCCAACTCATTGATAATCTTAACCCAAAGCCAAAAAGCTCCAACATACAAAAGCGCTCCGGCCCAAACAAATTTATTTGTTAGAACGCCAAGAGTAAACTCCTTGATGTCTGCTTTCTTCAAAAGAATCTGAGCGACGGCGTTAACAGCACCTATGAAGAAAATTTGGGCGAACTGGAAAAGAGTCATAGATTTTAAAAAATTAAAATTAATTAATTTAGATTACTAAAAAAATTTTTGAGACAAGCAGATCTAAAAGTATTCTCGGATCCAAGTTTGTTCTTTTCATTTTCATATCTATTTCAAGCATTTCGCCATAAATTTTTTTAAGATCGCTGACGGCGTAATTCTTACTCTGATAAAGCGCTTTCTGGACAACGTAAGGATGTAAACCAAGATTGGTCGCGATTTTTTGCCGCACGACCGGATCGCCCAAAGAAAGGAATGGATAGTCCTCCGCGATTGCTTCTTTGATCTGAAGAAGAATCCGAAATTGCCGAACGAGCATGGAAAAAATATACTGCTCGCTAAGACCCGCTTCAATTTGCTCATTCAAAATTTTAAAAAAAATCTTTTTATTTTTTTGCCCAAGAGCATCGGTCAAGGCAAAAATATTTTCATCAAAATTTCCGCGGACAAAAAGATTAGCATCTTCTACTTCAATTAACCCTTTCTTGCCCTTCTCCTTTTTACCGCGTCCTCGGCAATAAGCCGCCAATTTTCCAATTTCTCCTGACATCTGCCAAAGATCTGGCCCAACTAACTCCGAAAGAAGTTCGGCGGCCGCTCGCGAAATTTCCACGCCGTTTGTCTCGACTTCCTTAAAAATCCATTGATTTAACTTCGCCGGAGAAAGGAAATCGAATTTCTCCGCTTGTTTCGGTTTATTTAAAAATTTAAAAATGGCCAGACGTGCATCAGGAACACCGTCTTCCCGGAATACTACCACTGTGCCATCCGGAATTTTCCCTTCTTTTAAAAAACTCAACGCCTCCTCAATTTTTTGCCCCTTCTTTTTTAAAAAATTTTCCACGATGATTAATTTTTTATCGTGCAAAAAGGGCGGAGATAGAAGTTCTTTCTCAATATTTTTCCATTGATTCCGCTCACCATCAATTTTAACCAAATTCACCCGGCTCTTATCGGTTTTTTTAAACTTTTCTTCAATTTGTTTTAACTTTTCCCGCGAGCGATAAGTATCCTCGCCGTACAAAAAAAATATCATAGAATATGGAACTTATAACTTGAAACTTGAAACATGCAACTAAAATGTGCCTATTGAAATCTAAAACTAAAAGAAAAAGTTTCAAGTTTCAGGATTCAAGTTACGAAAGTTTTTTCATCTCACCCCAATTATCACCAACTTCCACGGCCACGGAAAGTGGCACTTTTAATTTAACTACCGCCTCCATTATTTCCTTAACAAAACGAGTGACTTTTTTAACATCACGGTCAGCAACTTCAAAAACTAATTCATCATGCACTTGCAAAATCATTTTAGAAGTAGAACTAACTTTGGGCAACCCCGCGGCAATTTTAATCATTGCTAATTTTATAATATCTGCCGCCGTTCCTTGAACCGGCATATTGATAGCCATCCGTTCCGCCTCGGCGCGGACCATGGGAACGGGGGAGTAAATTTCCGGTAAATAACGCCGACGGCCGAAAAGTGTCTCGACATAACCCAAGTCGCGCGCCGCCTGTTTTGTTTCTTCCAAAAAATTTCTTACACCCTCGTAAACAGTAAAATATTTGCTGATAAATTGTTTTGCTTCATCAATGGTAATACCCGCGCTAAGAGCAAGCGCCCGGGCGCCCATGCCGTAGGTCACGCCAAAATTAATTGTTTTGGCCGCTTGGCGCAATTGAGGCGTAACTTTTTCGGAAGAAATACCCCAAATTTGCGAAGCGGTCTCGCGATGAATATCCGCGCCAGCCCGGAAAGCCCGAATCATATTTTGGTCATTGGATAACGAAGCCACCACCCTTAAATCAATGTGCGCATAATCAACCGAAATAATTTTAAATCCTCGCGGCGCGACAAAGGCCTCCCGAATTCCCTTAGCCAAATCACCTTTAACAGGAATATTTTGTAAATTTGGATTTGATGAAGAAAGGCGACCAGTCGCAGTAATTGTTTGATTAAAACTTGTATGGATTCTTCCCGTGGCGGGATTAACGATTTTGGGCAAAGCCGAAAGATAAGTTGACCGTAATTTAGACAACTCACGATAATCTAAAATCAAATCAATGACCGGGTGGGCTCCTTTAAGTTTTAAAAGCTCTCCGGCGGCCGTGGAAATCCCTGTCTTGCCGCGGCTGAGCCCGGCTGTTTTAATTTTCATTTTTTCAAAAAGAATTTGCCGCATCTGAGTGGGGGAGTCGAGGTTGAATTTTACTTTGGCTAATTTAAAAATTTTTTCAGAAATTTTTGCCAGTTCCTTTTCCGCCCGCCTAGAATATTTTTCCAAAAGCGCGGCATCAATTTTCACGCCGTCAATTTCCATTTTCGCCAAAACGGAAATAAGGGGGATCTCAATTTCTCGGAAAAGTTTTAAAAGCCCGTTTTCTTTAAGATCATCTTCAAAAAAATTTACCAACCGCCAAGTCGCCTCGGCTCGCTCTCCAGAATAGGCGGCTAATTTTTCCGCGGACGCGTCACCCGGAGAAATTTTTTTTCTGCCTTCGCCGATTAATTCTTCGATCCGAGTAATCTTTTCTCCAAGTTTTGCGGAAACAAGATCGTCTAGACCGTAAACTCTAGCGCCAGGATTTAAAAGATAAGCGGCAATCATGGTATCAAACGCGATCCCTTCTAAATTTACGCCATTTCCATACAACACCTCAAAATCATGTTTTAAATCATGCCCGTATTTTTCTATTTTTTTATCTTCAAAAATTTTTTTAAAAAATCTTAAGTTGGCAAACGGCAAACGAAAATCAAAATAATACGCCTCACCCTCACAAAAACAAAAGCTTATGCCCAGCAACTTAAGCGAGGAAGGATCCGTCCCTGTTGTTTCCGTATTAAAAACAAAAGCCCTTTGTTTGGCGAGCTTTTTTATAAAATCATCTAATTTTTCTTTGTTATCAATTATCGTCGTCTTAACCATAAATCATAATAAATTACTTTGCGCCCCGCCAGCCAATTCATCAACTTTTTTAAGCAAAGAAATAAATCCTAATTCCTTAAAAATTTTTGCCACTGACCCCGGATCAATTTTTATTTCACAATTTTCAAGATGAAAATCTACGGGCGCGTCGAAAACGAGCGTAACCAATTTCTTGCCTAAAAAAACATTATCCTTATCTTTTTTTAAAATTTCAATTATCCGCGGCTTAAATTTTTCTAAACGAGAATCATTTTTTTCTATCGCCTCATACATTTTTTCAATTGTGCCAAATTCTTTGATGAGCGCCGCCGCCCCAACTTCGCCGATGCCTTTTGCGCCAGGAATGTTATCCGACGGATCACCGCGCATGGCCTTAAAATCATTTAATTGGTCTGGTCGCAAACCATATCTCTCGAAAACTGCGGCTTCATCATAAATCACCGTGTCGGTAATTCCTTTGCGTAGGGCGTAAACCTTTGTATTGTCATCAACCAATTGCAGGGTATCCATATCGCCGGTTACGACGATCGATTCCACCTCCGGTTTATTTACCTCTTCATTTTTACAAATCGTAGCAATTACATCGTCGGCTTCAAATCGTTCTTTTTCAAAAATAGGCATACCAAACGCCGTCACAATTTTTTTGATAATCGGAATCTGCGCATAAAGTTCGTCCGGCTGTTTCACTCGGGTCGCTTTATACTCGGTATACATTTCATGGCGAAAAGTTTTTTCCTTGCGGTCAAAAGTCACGGCCGCGTATTTTGGTTGGATATCCTTCAACGCTTTCATCAAAATTAAAGTAAAACCATACGCCGCATTCACTGGTTCGCCAGTCGGCGTCGTAAGCGGCGGCAGAGCGTGCCAGGCGCGGTGAAGCAGAGCGTTTCCGTCGATGATAATAAATTTTTTTGCCATTGTTTTGGGTTAGAACAAAAAAGGCCACGGCCGGAATTGAACCGGCGTATAGGAGTTTTGCAGACTCCTGCCTTACCACTTGGCTACGTGGCCGTTCTCTAAATTTAACAAAAAAGGCTGCTTTTGGCAACCCTTTTTGCTATTTTAATTTTTATCTTCTTAGTAGATTTCCATTTTGAGGGTTCTGACACCAAACTGTTTTGCCGCTTCGCGCGTCTCCATCCAGATATCAGCGCGGTAGGTGTAACGCTGATTCATTCTATCTTCAACCACGTACGTCTTATCTCCTGAGTAATCCGGCAAACGAACTTTTGTACCAAAAGGTAAAAAGTTGGCAGCCAAGGTTCCGTCATGAACCCAAGTACCATTTGCCGTAACGAAAGGGGAATCGTCGGTTTGATCAGGTGTACTTGAATAGGCGGTTACCGTAACATAAATAACTCGCCGAGGGCTAATGTCCTTAGCTCTTTCAAGATGAGCTCCTCCGTCCGTGTCTTTTTCTTCTTGAACCATCTGATTATTCACTTCGCCGCTAACAGTAGTAAAGTCCGGAACAACGCTCCCGGCAGCCGCGGCTTTAGGGAAGAGTAAATCAGAAAAGATGGCTAAGATAACAGCTAAATTGGCGATTTCGAGTTTTTGGGTGTTTTTATTCATAATTTGCCTTAAAATCGTAATTTTTGTTTTAGATTTAAAAAATCCCTCATTTTGGGGACTTTTTAATATACCATGTTTTGGCTATTTTGTCAACCCCTTCACCCTCACTCCCTCATCATGGCGATTAACTTCAAATTTCAAGATCTGCCTTTAATAAATTCCTAAAAATATCAGGGCGGCTGACAATGCCGACTAATTTTTTATTTTTAATCACCGGCAAACGATGAATTTGGGCCGTAAGCATCGCTGATCCTGCTTCCAAAATCTCGGCATCGGGGCCAATAGAAATAATTTTTTTAGTCATCAATTCATCTACCAATATACCTCGCTTAGCCAAAACGCGGTGCTTAATTTTTTCCTTGCCGAGCCAGAGACGAACATCTTTCAAAATATCTTTGACGTCGGGATAAAGAGCCCTAAATAAATCTTTTTCCGAAATCATCCCGACAAGGTTTCCTTTTTTGCCTACCACCGGCGCGCCGCTAATATTATTCTTAACCAAAATCCGAGCCGCCTCAATCAAAGTTTGGCCGCTCTTCACGGTAATAATTTTTTTGATCATGACTTCTTTTATTTTCATATTTATTCAACGTCTAAAAATCTCATTAAATAAACTATGGATATCCCCAAAATAAACATCGCTAACGTACCAATTGATTCTTTAATCTTATTAGTTTTTCTGATTTCAGGAAGAAGATCTGAGGCGCCGATGTAAATAAAGCCACCGGCCGCGAGAGGAATCAAAACATTGATAAAATTTTCCGAGGCATTGGCCAAAAAATAACCGATAACCCCACCCGCCACAGCCGTTACGGCGCTCAAAAAATTTAAAAAAAGCGCTTTTCTCTTTTGAAACCCAGAATAAAGAAGTGTGCCAAAATCTCCAATTTCTTGAGGCACTTCGTGCAAAACAACCACAGCGGTGACCACGAGACCTAAACCGGTGTTTTCCACAAAAGCCGCGGCAATAATTAAACCATCAATTAAATTATGTAACCCATCACCCAAAAGCGTCATATGGCCAAAAGTATGGACATCACATTTCTCTTCGTGGCAATGCCTCCATTGAAAAACTTTTTCCACAATGAAAAAAACTACAAAGGCGACAAGCACCCAAAGAAAAACTGACCGGCCTTCTGTTTTCTCTATCGCTTCCGGAAGAAGATGAATAAACGCCCCGCCCATCAAGGCGCCCGAGGCGAGGGCAACGAGAGTGAGAAGTATTTTTTCTAAATACTTTTCTCGCAAAGCCAGAGTAAAAACACCAATTAATGAGATCAAGCTGACAAAAACAGTACTGCCGATTATCCAAACAAGAGGAGACATGTTTTAATTTATTAGTTTATTAATTTATTTTTCAAAGCGGGCGACCGGAATCTCACTGCTCGTCCCGCAATCCTGCGGGACTGCGCTTGGGGCAAACCGGCGGTTTTCCCCAACTGTTTTCCGCCGAAAAGGTGGGAAACTCCCGTTTCCCAAACCCTTCCCGTTCGATTCCTTATCCCACAAATAAAACTTTTTTAAAATTTTAAATTATCGAAACAAACAAACTATTCTCAAAAGCGGGCGACCGGAGTCGAACCGGCGTCTTCACCTTGGAAGGGTGACATAATAGCCATTATACGACGCCCGCAATTCTATAATTTTATTTTATCTCCGATTTTCATTTTGAATTCATCAAAAAGAAAACTCACTGCCCCGCGATCGACTAATTGTTCTTTTTTAAAACCGACTTTCTCCGCGATTTCCACGAGATGCTCTTCGCTCTTCGTTTCAATTTCCATCAGAGGATTTAATTTTGGAAACCAATTAATATTTATTTCCGCGCCGTCCAATTCCCAATCCTTACGATGATGAGAAAATTCAAGACGCAGATCGGGCGAGGGGACTATAAGATCAATCATCGCCACCATGGTTTCATAATTTTCAATTTTACTTTCCCATTCATTGTAGCCAGAACCATTCTCTACCTTTTCTTTCATGGTAATCGTTATCCTGCCTTCTGATGACTTTCTTACTCTCACTCCCAAGCCGTTAGAATTTGGCAGTCGCCAGTAGACCTGCTCCAAATCAATCTCCCGCTCTAAAACTCCGCCCAATTCTTTAATTTTATTTTCCACTACCACGGGATTGATGTTTAAAATTTTCGCTTCAATTTCACGGTGCATCAAATTTTATAAAGTTATTTAAACTCATGCTTGAGGATTTTTCGACGTTCCGCGGCGTAATACTACATCGAGAATCGAACATTCATCTTTCGGTAAGCGAGTCAGGGCTATTCTTATCTTCTCACAACTAATTTTTCTTCCCTCTTTTTTGGCCAAAGCCACCGCTGTCGCCCGATGATGCCCTTCGAGACAAACTGTTTTCCCGTTGTCCTCTCTAACTAATCCGATAAATTCCGTGGGGCAGGGAAATTTTTTCGTCAGAGCGGCAACGACGGTGTGATTTCTAAAAAATTCGTAGTTTTCCGGAATATCTATTAATTCTTCAAAGGAATTTTTGTTTTTCTCCGACAATTTTTCTTGCCATCCACCATACGGACCAACAAGCATCGCGGGGATATCGTTCATCGGGTCGGTAAACTCATAAATTTTCCAAGAACGTTTTTCCGCGCCAATTTGCGCTGCTGAAAATTTTCGCCACGACTCCCAATCGGGCCAACCTTTTATTTCCATAGCTGTATGAATCCAGCCGGGATTATTGGCCTCACGACTTCTCCATCCTTCAAAGACATCTTCCCAGGTTGTGTCTCTCAAAAATTTAAGCATAATTTATCCAAATCGGGGTGCCGGGAATTGAACCCGGGTCTCATGCTCCCAAAGCATGCATACTACCGTTGTACTACACCCCGGTTTTAAAATGCTAAATGCCGGGGGTGAGAATCGGACTCACGACGCAAGGATTTTCAGTCCTTCGCTCTACCACTGAGCTACCCCGGCAAAAGTAAACTAAACTTGGTTATCCTCAATTTTCTCTACGGAACAACCGACGTGATTCTGTTTTTCCGGATTCTTCCCCGTCGCTTTCTCGTACATTTCATCAGCTTCCAAAATCCCGCTTGCGACACACTCAAAAATAACCTTCCGGCCGACGGAATTATCACGATAAACAAATTTCTTTAATTTTTCTTTTTCCGCCTGCCTTTGACGTTCGGGGTTTTCCATAAAAATTTAAATCCTGGTGGGCGCGGGAGGAATCGAACCTCCGACCTCGTCATTATCAGTGACGCGCTCTAACCGACTGAGCTACGCGCCCATAAAGGGGGGGTGTTCCCACCAAAAGTGTTTCTAAAATGATAACAAAAATGATTGGTTCTTGCAAGAGTTTACCAATCATTTTCGGTTTTGACAACTTGAAGTAACAGAAGTACGGCTTTCTATCTTTTTTCACACCTAATAACTTTGAAAGTTTCAAATAAATGAAACTTCGACCAATCTTGTCCCGTGAGAGGGACAATATTTTTTTCTCCCTAGAAAGGAGGTGATCCACCGACAGCTTCCGCTACCGGTGCCTTGTTACGACTTCGCCCCTATCATCGAGTTTACCCTCGTTGCCCTTGCGGGCCGCTTCAGGTACCCCCGACTCTCTTGGCGTGACGGGCGGTGTGTACAAAACCCGAGAACGTATTCAACGCGCCGTGGCTGATGCGCGTTTACTAGCGATTCCGGCTTCATGAGGTCGAGTTTCAGACCTCAATCCGAACTGGGATCGGTTTTATGGGATTAGCTCCACCTTACGGTTTGGCAACCCATTGTAGCCGACCATTGTAGCACGTGTGTCGCCCAGGACGTAAGAGCCATGCTGATTTGACGTCATCCTCACCTTCCTCCCCGCACTCAACACACTTGCTTTTGCAAATGTACTGGGTGCGGGGCAGTTCGGCCAGATATAGTAACTGACCGTGAGGGTTGCGCTCGTTTCCCGACTTAACGGAACATCTCACGACACGAGCTGACGACAACCATGCAGCACCTGTGCTGGAATCCGATTTAACGGTCATCTCCCGTTTCCGGGTGAATACTTCCAGCATGTCAAGCCCTGGTAAGGTTCCACGCTTATTGTCGAATTAAACCACATGCTCCACCGCTTGTGCGGGTTCCCGTCAATTCCTTTGAGTTTTAGCCTTGCGGCCGTACTCCCCAGGCGGGGTACTTAACGCGTTAGCTTTAGTATACGGCACTGAGAGGGTCGATACTCCCAATGCCCAGTACCCATCGTTTAGGGCGTGGACTACACGGGTATCTAATCCGTTTTGCTCCCCACGCTTTCGTCCCTGAGTGTCAGAACCGTTCTAGCAAGCTGCCTTCGCATTTGGTGTTCTTGCCGATATTAACGCATTTTACTACTACACCGGCAATTCCGCTTGCCTCTCCCGGTCTCTAGTCTTATAGTTTCCTCGGCGGTTCTCGAGTTGAGCTCAAGAATTTAACCGAAGACTTACAAAACCACCTGCGGACCCTTTACGCCCAGTAAATCCGGATAACGCTCGAGGTCTCTGTATTACCGCTGCTGCTGGCACAGAGTTAGCAACCTCTTATTCCTCTGGTACGGTCAGTGTTCATCCCAGAGAAAAGCAGTTTACAATCCGAAGACCTTCATCCTGCACGCGGCGTCGCTCCCTCAGACTTTCGTCCATTGGGGAATATTCTCGACTGCAGCCTCCCGTAGGAGTGTGGACAGTGTCTCAGTTCCACTGAGGCGGGTCGCGCTCTCACGCCCGCTACTCGTCATAGCCTTGGTGAGCCATTACCTCACCAACTAGCTGATAAGCCATAGGCCCCTCTCAAAGCGATCCTTGCGGACCTTTCTTTTTCTGACATATGTCAGAAAACCACATGTGGTATTAGCTCTCCTTTCGGAGGGTTGTTCCACACTTTGAGGCAGGTTACCAATGTGTTACTCACCCGTTTGCCACTAGCACGATCCTTGCGGACCGCACTCGTTCGACTTGCATGCCTTAGACACGCCGCCAGCGTTCATCCTGAGCCAGGATCAAACTCTCAAAAAGTATTTAAATATAATTTAAATACGTAAGGCTCCGCAATGCTGCGGAGTGTTCTGGTTGAGAACCAGAACAAATTGGCGTACTTCTGTTACTTTAAGTTGTCAAAGAAACAAATTGATTACGAAGTACAATTTTTCAGCGTTTTCCTGCGTCTCGATCTGCGTGCTTCTGCGGAACGCTCCGCAGATTGACGCAGATTTAAACGCGGGATAGACGCGGATAATCTGTAGTCCATAATTTAACGATACTAAATGTCGCTATTTCTAGCGACAATAGTATATTAAAACGTTCTTTTTAAATTGTCAATCATGAAATGTGTGTTTGGCTGTTTTTTCTTTAATAATAAAGTAAAAAACGCGACAACTTCAGAGAACAAGTGTATTTTAACTCCTTTGATTTTTTGTGTCAAGGGGCTTTTCCACACTTTTTCCACAATCAACTTATCTTTTAATTTGTTCTTTCCGCCACTCCTCAATTTTTTTATGATCGCCGGAAAGCAAAACCTTCGGCACCTGATATTTTTTATTTTTAAAAACAAAAATTTCCGGGCGGGTGTAAGTCGGCACGCCAATGCCCAAACGTTTTTCTTCAAGTGATTCCGTTTTGCCGAGCACACCCGGGATCTGTCGCGTCACGGCGTCCACCAAAACCATCGCCGGCAATTCGCCGCCGGTCAAAACATACGGCCCGATGGAAATTTCTGAAAATTCAAAACTTAAATCTTTAATTACTTTTTTAACGCGCTCATCCACCCCTTCATAATGTCCGCAAATTAAAATTAAACGACTATATTTTTTCGCTAACCCAATCGCCGCCTCATTATCAAACTGTTTCCCGCCGGCGGAAAATAAAATCACTTTTGTTTTTTTATTTTTTCCCAATGCCCGAAGCGCTTTGGTAATCGGCTCAACTTTCAAAACCATTCCCGGCCCGCCACCGTAGGGTTTATCATCAACCGTCCTGCGCTTATCTTTGGTCCACTTCCGTAAATTATGGACACTTATTTTTATCAATTTCTTTTTTTGCCCGCGTGAAATTATACTCTCGGAAAAATAAGAGGAAAAAATCTCGGGGAAAATTGTGATGATATCAAATTGCAGCATAATTAATTTAAATTTAAACCATTTTTTACTTTATGTCTATGCTGTTGACATAAAAATGAATTATGTTAATCTCAACTCAGAAGGAGGAAGAACTATGAAAAAGTACACAGGAGCGATCATCGGTAGTTTGTTCGGTGGGGCAGTCATCGTGACGCTTTTCTTTGCTATCGTCCTGTCGGGCGAAAAGCAAGAGCGCGACACGACGAAGACGACCATCATCGACGACCCAGCTGGCACGAGACAAGCCAGTGTCCTCGAATGCATGCAGGGACTTGAGATCTGCAATGGACGGGATGACGACTGCGACGGCGAGACCGACGAAGGATGCGACGGATCCGCTAGGTTCGAGCATTGCTGGACTCTGTCCGAGACATCTCCTCGAATCGCCTTCGAGGGTGAAACCGGGTACAGATACACCTCAAGCCCAGGAGACCGCACGGAGTCTCGCCTTGTTGCCACCGCGCCATGGCAGATCCTCGTGGAAGTGGCGAATACAGATTCCGCCTGCTTCAGCTTGGTCCTCGATCCGGGCTGGTATATCGAGTACCAGATGGTGTCGGAATACGTTTCGCCGTTTTGGGGCTGCGCTGGCCCCTATCCGCCCGGCACACCAAACGGCAAGCACAAGATAACGCTGGGCGGCGTTCCGATTGATCCGGTTCTGATCGGCGACCAAACGGGCGGTTGCAAGTTCCGCTTCCATCGGCCAATGCCCTAGTTCTTTCCGGCCAGACTTCAACCCTCACGTCTCGCATCCAACGCGTTTCGCGAGGGTTTTTTATTTTCTTAACAAAATAACACACCAACTTGTGGTGTGTTATTTTTATATTTTGATGTTTTAGATTTTCAAGTCTTCGACATCAGTATCGACGACATCGGAAGAAGGAGCCGGGCCTCTTCGATTCATCCTTGAACCTTCCGGTTCGTAGATCTTCAAATTGACTCTAGCTTTTTCTTTCGCGCCGACGATCTTCAATAGAGTTCTGATAGATCGAGCGGTTTGACCCTGCTTGCCGATCACATAACCCATATCTTCCGGATGGATTTTGAGAGTAATTAAAACCCCCATCTCGTCGACCGTTCTTTCGGTCGTGACGTCTTCCGGATGATTGACGATCTGTCTCACAAGGGACTCGACAAACTCCTGATCATTGTGCTTCTCAGCCATATTTCTTCAAATTAATATTTTGAAAATAACCTCTTTACTGTTCGACCTCTCGCCCTTTTGGGGCAAAGTACAGCGCGGCTACTTTCGTATTCAGAATAACACTTTTCAAGAAAAAAGTCAACCCCGTTAGAAGTTCAGTGATATTTTTCTCTTAAGAAATTGCGTAAGGCGAAGCCGACTTCGTCTACACGCACATCAATAACCCCAGAACTTCCTTAAACTTCTAACGGGGTCAACCCCTACGCTTTTGCCTCTTCTGTTTTTGGTGCTTCGACCGGCGCCTCAACCTTTGGTTCTTCTTTTTTCGGCTCTTCGATTTTCGCCGCCGGAGCTGCTCCTGCCGGTTTTGCCGGCGCGGCCGCCGCCGGAGCTGCAGGGGCCTTTTTAGCTTTTACCACCCTAACTTTAGGAGTATTAATAACTCCTTGATTCACTAAAAGATTATTCACGGTAGCCGAAAGCTTGGCACCTTTTCCAATCCAATATTTTAATCTTTCTTCATTCAAATCCACCAACTTGGCTTCCTTTTTTGGATAATAATGTCCGAGGATTTCTAAATATTTTCCCCAGGGATCTTTACTTTTTTCCGAAACAATCAAGCGGTAGCTTGGTTGCGCGCTTTTACCTGTTCGTGATAAACGAATTACTAACATAGAAAATAAAATTTCTAATTCCTAATTTCTAATTCCTAATAAAATTCAAAATCCAAATGTCATTGGAAATTGGAAATTGGAAATTCTTATATTATATTTTTTGAAACTATACTTTTACTTGACCGTATTACTATCTTGCTACATCGTCTCTTATTTGTCAAGATTAACCGCTTTTTCCGCCTGCTCAAGATTTAAACTCAAAAGTCGCGAGACGCCGTCGGATTCCATGGTTACGCCATAAAGAATGCTCGCCTTCTGCATGGTCGCCCGATTATGAGTGATTAAAATAAATTGGGTCTTATCAGTCAACTCGTCAAAAACATTGGCAAAACGTACAGAGTTCGCTTCGTCAAGCGCCGCGTCTACTTCATCCAAAACAACAAACGGCGCGGGATTATTGGAAATAATCGCCGACAAAAGCGCAATGGAAGTTAAGGCCCGTTCGCCGCCGGAGAGCATGCCAATATTTTTCAGGCGCTTGCCCGGCGGAGTGGCAAAAACTTCAATCCCGGCAATAAATTCCTCGCCCTTCTTTTTCTTCTCTTCGACCGGCGCCCCTTCCGCCGTCTCTCCTTCAACCGCCCCCTCCTCTTCATCAACTTTAATTTCTTTTTTCAACGTCAATTGGGCCTTGCCGCCGCCAAACAAAATCTTAAAATATTTTCCAAACTCGTCATTAATTTTATTGAAAGCCGCATCAAATTGTTTTTTAATGATCCCATCCAATTCGCCAATCACTTTCATCAAAGAGTCTATCGCCCCGCGCAAATCGGCAATCTGGGTCTTTAAAAATTCGTAACGCTCGCTTGACTCTTTATATTCTTTTTCCGTTTCCGGATCAATTCCACCGATTAATTCCAACTGATGTTTAAACTTAAAAATTTTTTCGCGCCAATCTTCTTCAAAACCGGACGGTTCACCAAGCGCGGTAATCTCTCTCAACTCCTGCTTAATTTCTCTTTCCAAGTCCTCGCGACGCGCCGCCGCTCCGGCGGTCTCCACTTGAATCGCGTTAATCTCCGAGGTCAACATATAGAGCTCATGCTGTTTTAGCTGGAGATTTCTTTGCAACTCAAAAAAACTTCGCCGCTCAGCTTCCTGTTCGCGGTTGAAATTTTCAATTTTTACTTGAACCTCGGTCAGATCCCGATTTATTTTTTCAATTTCCCCGACGATTTTTTCTAATTCTTTCGGCAATAATAGATCGATTTTTGCCGCTTCTTTTTTAGCCGGTTCGCGTTTCAGTTTAGCAAAAAAATCCGCGAATTCCCGCCGTAATTCTTCCGCTTCTTTTTTTAGATTTACTAAACCATTCACATCCTTCGCTTTTACAATCTGATCAACAAGATTTTTATATCTTTCAAATAAATCTTCCACCGTCATTTCAATTTCATTGGCTGGCATGGCCATCGGCCGGACAAGTTCCGCGTGCAGGGCGAGCGCTATTTTATTTTTTATCATCATGTCCCGTTCGCGCAGACGATTTTTTTCTTCAAATAATTTTTCGTATTCACTCTGAAGTTTCCGGAAAACATCCGAGGTCGGCTGCTCTTTTTCCATGGTCTTCAATTTTCCTTCGGCCTCGGCGATTTCCTCTTCTAATTTTTTCTTCTTGACCAAAAGCGGGGCGATGCGCGTTTCCTCGTTTTTCATTTTTCCGGTCAACTCTTTCCAAAGATGACTGTAATATTTTTTTTGTAAATCTTTTAATTCTGCCTCAACCTGACTCCGTTCGGCCAAACGTTTCATCTGGCGCGTCAGTGATTTTACCCGCGGTTCAATTTCAGCAAAAAGCGTTTCCGCCTGGCGTAAATTTTCTTCGCTAGCTTTTAATTTATTCATGGCCTGATCGCGTTTCATTTGATATTGTTCAACTCCAGTCGCTTCATCAAAAAATTCTTTACGTTCAAGCGGCGTAGCGAGCAACATCGCGTCGACCATTCCCTGGCCGATGATAGCGTAAGTTTTTTGGCCAAAATTTGATTGGGCCAAAAGTAAAAGAACATCGGAAAGACGGACTTTACTTTTATTAATCAAATATTCGCTCTCGCCGCTCCGGTAAACCCGGCGAGTTAAAACCACTTCGCGAAAATCAATCGGCGCGGAACCGTCTTCATTATTTAAATATAGGGAAACTTCCGCGAATCCCATGCGCGGCTTTTTGGGCGATCCGGAAAAAATCACATCTTCCGACTTTTTCCCACGGAGTAATTTTAAACTCTGCTCACCCAAAACCCATCGAACGGCGTCGGCAATGTTTGATTTGCCCGAACCATTTGGCCCAACCACTGCCGTAATGCTTTTCCCGCCCTTACTTTTCGGAGTAAATTCCAAAACGGTCTTATTGGCAAAAGACTTAAATCCTTGAATTTCTAGTTTCTGTAGATACATATTATTGTTGTATTTTACATTTTTGGAAACTCTTTGGCAAGGATAGAATAAATCTTCATGTCTTTGACAAGAATCTATGATAGTATTAAGATAGGTTATTCATAAATTATTCTTTATGTCCTTACGCACCGAACAATTTGAAGAGCTGATTATTAGGGAACTGGGCGAGTTTTTCGCAAGGGAAGTGGAGTTTCCCCTTGAATGCATGGTTACTCTCACCCGGGCCAAGGTCTCGGACGACCTGAAATACGCCACGGTCTGGCTTTCGGTTTTGCCGGAAAAATTCACGGGAACCTGCCTTACAATCGCCGGCCGCGCTGTCCGTGAATTTCAAAAAAAATTATTCAGAAAAATGAATACTAAATTCGTCCCAAAAATAAATTTTAAAGTTGACATCACGGAGAAAAAAGCCGAAGTGGTGGAAAACTTGATTAACCAGGCCCGCCTTGACGATACCGAAAGCGAGACAGGTCAAAAAAATGAACCAGATATTAATTAACAAATTAGAGCAGCTAATCTTAGCCGCCAAAAAAATTCTGATCTTAACCCATCAAAAACCCGACGGCGACGCTCTTGGTTCTGGTTTGGCTTTTTCCGAATTTTTAGACGTCCTGGGTAAAGACAATAATTTTTTCGCTCTCGGCCCGATTTCTTCTACGGCCGATTTTTTACCCGGCCGAAAAAAAATTAAAACTAATTTTAATGAAATCAATCTCACTGACTTTGACTTAATCGCCATGCTGGATTGCGGCGATTTGAAACAGACGGGGATTGAAACAGAACTTCGTGCTCTTCCGCCGGGCGTCTCAATTTTAAACATTGACCACCACCAAACCAATGAAAATTTTGGCGTTGTGAACATCGTAAATCCGGAATCGTCTTCCACAGCGGAAATTGTTTTTTCTCTTTTCGAAGAACTTAATTTTTCAATGAGCAAAGACGTCGCCACCTTGCTTTTGACCGGCCTAATTACCGACACGGCAAATTTTTCAAATCCGGCAACGACTTTTGCTTCGCTTGAAGCCGCCGGAAAACTTCTTGCCCGCGGCGCGCGGCTCGGCGAAATCTCGGCTAACGTTTTAAAAAATAAATCTCTTGATGTTTTAAAATTTTGGGGAACGATTTTGTCGCGGCTGACCGAAAACAAAGAATTGGGCGTCGTCACAACCGTGATTACACGAGAAGATTTGGAGTTGGCGAATTTGGATGAGGAAGCGCTTGAAGGCGTGACAAATTTTTTAAATAATTTAAAAGGCGCGAAAATGGTTTTAGTTTTGAAAGCCCTGGAAGACGGAAAGATCAAGGGAAGTTTTAGAACAACTGCTCCTGGAATTGATGTTTCTCGGCTTGCCAAAACTTTCGGCGGCGGCGGCCATGCCAAAGCAGCCGGATTTACCATTCCGGGAAAATTGGTTAAAATAGATGGTGGATGGAGGATCGAATAACTTCCAAAACTACGAACCTACAAATTTGCTACGAATTCTACAAATACTATGGAGGGGATCTCAAAAGAAAATTTGTTATATCCAGAATTGAGTTATAATATCGTCGGAATTTTATTCAAAGTACAAAACGACCTTCCCGCTGGGTGCCAAGAAAAACACGTACAGCGCGCAGTGGCTGCCTCTTTTTCAAAAGATCGCATTGATTTTAGACAACAAGTCATGACCCCCATTGAATTTGAAGGTAAAATAATTGGACGTTACTTTTTCGACTTTATAGTTGAAAACAAGATAGTCATTGAACTAAAAGTTGGTGAAAAACTTTCTAAAAAAGATTTTGATCAAATAAAACAATATCTCCAGAAAAGTAGCCTAAAATTAGGTCTATTGGCAAGATTTGGAAGGGGGGCGTGAAGGTTTATAGAGTGTTAAAACCACCAAAAAATAATTCGTGGAATTAGTAGCAGATTTGTAGGTTAGTAGTAAACTTTAGTAATACACTAATTAATTAAACACACATTTATGACAAAAAATGATGAAATAAATTACCAGCACCTGATCCCGACCGTAATTGAAAAAACAACTTACGGCGAACGGGCTTATGATATTTATTCACGGCTTTTAAAAGACAGAATCGTCTTTTTGGGCGACACGGTTGACGACGGGGTAGCAAACACGGTCATTGCCCAGCTTTTATTTCTAGAAAGCCAAGACAAAGAAAAAGATATAAAACTTTACATCAATAGCCCCGGCGGATCAGTGACAGCCGGACTCGCGATTTACGATACCATTCAATACATCAAGCCGGACGTTTCCACAATCTGCGTTGGTTTAGCCGCGAGTATGTCGGCCACGCTCCTTGCCTCCGGGACAAAAGGTAAGAGATTTGTTCTGCCAAACTCGGAAATTTTGATTCACCAAGTGATGGGCGGCGCCGAAGGACAAGCAATTGATATTAAAATCCGGGCGGAGAGAATTTTGCGAATTAAAGATCGCCTAAATGATATTTTAGCCAAACACACCGGCCAGTCATTGGATAAAATTGAAAAAGACACAGACCGCGACTATTTCATGACCGCCGATGAGGCGTTGAAGTATGGAATCGTGGATAAAATTATTAAAAAATAAATTTATGGCAAAAGAAATAGATGGAGAAGGGGGGGCGGGAAAATATTTTTGAAGTTGACGCGGAAAAAACATTAAGAGAATTGGCGAGAGATTATTGGCTTAAACTTCATCTTTCACCTTCAGACAAAGTTCTGAGCGCCGAAATTGAAGCCGCTCAAGAGGTATACACAAGATATTTGGACAGATTGGAAAATTTTTCAATGTTGCCGAGACAAAGAGTTACTGAAATTATAAGAGAAGTGCGAGAAGAAGCGCGCCAAGAAGCCGAAGGGCTCATCGAAGTAAAAAATAAACTAAAAATTTCCGAACTTAATTAATCGCAAATCCACAAAAAATTCAACGGCCGAAAAGGCCGTTTTTTGTTTCTAACGGGATTGACAAAACTGCATTTCCGTGGTATCCTTTTCCGTTTACCCAGAAGACGGGCGAACTCCGGCGGATTCCGCTGGGAAGCGATAAGGAGGAGACCAATGAAAAGCGTTCTCGCGGTCGCGGCCGTTTTGTTTTTCGTGCTCACCGGTTGCGGGGGCTTCGCCCCAACCATGCCGAGGGAAGAGGCCTACCGGGCTTTCGCCGCCGCACCGACCGAGGTCGATGCATGGGAAACCTACCTCCACGTGGCCTTCCGTCTTTCGCCGCTCCTTCGTGAAGCCGAGGAAGGAAGCGCCTGGTATCTCGCAATCCTGGACAGGAACGGCGAACTGCAAACGCACTTTGCCGTGCGCTACCACAGCGAGCTCGTGGCCCTGCTACCCGGGTGCCTCGCGGACTTCGAGGGCGCCTACGCCGTGGTTGTCTCCCACGACGCGCTCTTCTGCTACAATGCGGCGGGCGCGGAAGCATTCTGCGGCGTCGGCCTCGACGAGTTCGACTGGCAGGCCAATGCTACCCCGCTTTCCGCAAGCGACGCAATCGTGGAGATCGTCTCCGGCAGTCCGGAAGACGCGGCCGTAACGGAATGGCTCCGCGAAATCGCGGCAAACGAAATGGCCGCGCGGTTTGGGACCACGCTCTCCCTGAGCGAATACCGAGCATTGGTCGAAAACGGCGGAATCGGCGGACGAACTCTGCAGGCGATCCTGCAACTCGTGGTTCAGCCCGGGGTGACCCTTGGTACCTCCTGGGCCGTGACCGGCTCATGGGAGCTGGCTCTGACCGGAGCCGGCATCGGGACCATCGTGCCGATCCTGAATCTGCTCGCCGCGGTGTTCACTCCCGATCTCGACCACCCAGAGTATGGCGTGGGCCACCCCACCAATCGTTCTCTTGCCCGGAAACTGCTTCGGCTCGAAGAACGGCTGCGGGCGACCGACGAACGCTACCTCTACCTGATCGACTTGCTCGCCGAGCAGGTGAGAACCGCCGACGAAGCGGCTACCGCCGAAAAGCAAGCTCTCCGCGAGGAGATCGCAGAACTTCGAGCCAGAATCGAGGCGCTCGAAGCCGCCCGACAGACCGAGGAGGAGTAGTCCAGACGCCGGCACAAACCGGCGCTCGGATCGGACCGTTGTCTACCGCAAGACAACGGTCTTTTTTTATTCAGATCTTGACAAAAAACAAAAAATCGGGTACATTGTTATGTATGCCATAGAAAGGAGGAATCTCATGGCAACAAGGGAACTTGGTGTTCCTTTCCCTGGCGGTATCAACGCGGCGATTGCCTGGGCTAACGACAATGATTGGGGTGATCTACCTCTCGACCCCGTCGATCCTCGTGATCCTGCCGACGATGAGAAGCCGGTCCCACGGCTTCACCACCCGAAGCCGAACCGGGCTACTTGCTCGTGCGGCTGCCAGGACTGGACCGGCGAGGCCATCCGCTGCGCCTCGTGCGAGGAACCGCTCTACCGCTGACCCGCTCTGCGACTACACATCGCAGGGCGTTTTTTATTCTTAAAACACAACCTGTGGATATCTTGTGAATTACCCTCCAATTTGTTGACAAAAAACTGTATTTCGTTTAAACTTACCAAAGAAAATAAATTATTTTTCACAATTTTGCCATGAAACTTAATTCAAAAACTTTACAAAAAAATATTCTAGAGCTTGAGGTTGAAGTTCCCGTCGAAGAATTAAAAAATTTTCTGGACAAAGCCGCCGCGGTGCTTGCCCTCGAAGTAAAAATTGACGGCTTTCGCCCGGAAAAAGTTCCTTTTGATATTTTAGCCAAACACGTCGGCGAAATGACAATCTACGAAAAAGCCGCCGAACTTGCCGTAGAAAAAACCTACCCCAAAATCATAAAAGGCGAACATCTGGAAACCCTTGGTTCGCCGGAAATTTCTATCGTGAAACTTGCGCCGGGCAATCCCTTGATTTTTAAGGCAAAAGTTTCTCTTGTCCCTACTGTTAAATTGGGCGATTATCAAAAAATAAAAATTTCCCGCAAAAAGGCCGAACTTGAAGAAAAAAAAGTTGAGGCGGCTCTGCATGATCTTCGAAGAATGCAAACCAAAGAGGTCTTAGCGGCCCGACCGGCAGGAAAAACCGACAAACTTGTAATTGATATGGATATGTTTTTGGACAAAGCGCCGCTTGAAAGCGGGCAAACAAAAAATCATGCCATCTACATGGCTGAAGCATATTATGTACCGGGCTTGACTGACCAATTAATCGGCCTTTCCGCCGGAGATTGTAAAGAATTCACTCTATCTTTCCCTAAAGAACACTACCAAAAAAATCTTGCCGGGAAAAATGTTGATTTTAAAATAAAAGTCACCTCGGTCTTTGAACTTCAGCCACCAGCGCAGGACGATACCCTTGCCAAGGCGTTGGGACAAGCAACCTTTGATGATTTGAAAAACCTAATTCGGAAAAATCTCCTTGTTGAAATGGAAAATCAAGAAGAAGCGCGCCTTGAAGAAGAAATTTTAAAACAACTTATAGCCAATTCGCGCTTTGACGACATCCCAGAAACACTCATTAACTCCGAGGCCCATAAAATGGTTCATGAATTGGAGGACTCCCTGGCTGAACGAGGCATAAATTTTGATGACTATTTAAAAAACATCAAAAAAACCGAGGGTCAGATGATGTTGGACTTCGCCCCGCGGGCCGTGGAACGGATAAAAACCGCCCTGGCTATTAAAGAACTCGCCGCCGCGGAAAAAATAGAGGCCACGGAGGCGGAAATTGAGGAAGAAATCGTAAAACTTACCGAGGCCTACAAAAAAGAACCTGATATTTTGGAACGCGTCCGCTCTGACGAGTCAAAACAATACTTATCAAACGTCATCAAAAATCGTAAAGCCGTTATCCTCCTTAAAAACCTGGCAACAAAGTAAATAATTTTTAACTATCAAAATTATGGCAGATAAAATGGAGAGTATTGCCCCACAAGAAGGTGATGAGGGTGAAAAAGTGATAACTCCTGAAGCTTGGGGACGGGGAGAGAGACCCAGAGGATACCAAGAAACAAGTACAACCATAAGGGTAGCCCATGCTCGCGGCATACGTATGCACGATTTATTTGATCAATCTTTTTTATCTAGACGAGATGGGCTTATTGATAAAGCTGAGAAGCAGGGACTCACACGGGCAGAAGCAGACGAAATGTTAGCATCATCAAAAGAGGTTAATCGAGTGCTTAATGAAGCCCTTGACGCTGCTCCTTCCGATAAAAAATAATGAAAATCGCAATTTTATCCGACAGCCACGATAATATCCCAAATATTGAAAAAGCGCTGGACTGGATTAACCAAGCCGGCATTTCTCTTATCATCCACTGCGGCGATCTCGCGGCTCCGGCTGTCCTCTCTAAAGTCATTATGCCAAAATTTTCCGGCGAGTTTCATTTTGTCCATGGAAATGTCGGTGATCCAGAACTTTTAGAAAAAGTTGCCAAAGATTTTCCTAATGTTACGGTCCACGGAGAGGTCGGCCAAATTGAACTGGACAACAGAAAAATTGCTTTTACTCATTTTCCGGAAAAAGCGCTAGAATTAGCTAAAAAAGGTACGTTTAATTTGGTCTTTTACGGCCATACCCATAAACCTTGGGAAGAAAAAATTGACGACTGCCGCATGGTAAACCCCGGGACTTTGGCGGGAATGTTTTACAAAGCGACTTTCGCCGTTTATGACACGACCTCGGATAAATTAGAATTAAAAATACTGGAAAGGTTATAATAATTAACTAATTTACAATTTATAAATTTTTAATTTTGTAATTTTTAAATAATGTCTTAATGCTTAAATTTTTAAACCTGCCCATTGGCGAGACAGGCATTAAAACATTAGAAAATTATTTATAAAATTAAAAATTGGAAATTAAAAATTTTCAAAATTTATGGCGACCAAAAGAACTTACCAACCGAAAAAGGTCCACCGCAAAAAAGTGCACGGCTTTCTAAAAAGAATGGCCTCGCCCGGTGGTCGAAATGTTTTAAAAAGAAG